>Ga0308156_1000660_pt1 | contig 60043 bp, 52 predicted proteins | sample PhyAR2_FD_201041 | JGI IMG/M metagenome (GOLD analysis project Ga0308156, IMG submission 201041) | Phyllosphere microbial communities from UC Gill Tract Community Farm, Albany, California, United States - DLSL A.R2 | ecosystem: Host-associated > Plants > Phyllosphere > Unclassified | place: USA... | reverse complement strand
TCGAGGCACACCTGCTCGACGTCGACATCGACCTCTACGACGACACCATCTCGGTGCTGTTCGTGTCCTACGTGCGGGGCATGGTGGCCTTCTCGTCGATGGACGAACTGGCGGCGCAGATGCGGCAGGACGACCTCGACATCCGCCTCCTGCTCGGGATGCCGGCGCCCGTCCGCTAGCGACCCCACGCCACGGTGGCCGAGCGCCACGGTGGCCCGGCACCGCGGTGGCCCGGCACTGCAGTGGCCCGGCGCTGCAGTGGCACAGCCGCACGGTGTCGTGGTCCCCACACGACAGAAGGCACCCCGTGCCACGTCTGCAGGTGGTCCGAGGTGCCTTCCCGGTCCGGGAGCGCGTCGCGCCCCCGGACCGGAACCGTCAGCTGCCGAGCGCGTCCAACCAGATCTTCCGGGCGTCGAGGGCTTCCTGCGCGTCCTTGATCCGGCGCGAGTCGCCCGATGCCTGCGCGGCCTCGAGCTCCGCCTGCAGCTTGCCGATCGCGTCCTCGAGCTGGCTCGCGAGCCCCGTCTGGCGCGCCTTGCGCTCCGGGTCGGAGGCCTTCCAGTGCTCGTCCTCCAGGCTGCGGACGTGGTCCTCCACGGCCCGGAGCCGGTCCTCGATGCGGCGGACGTCCCCGCGGGGGACCTTGCCGATCTCGTCCCAGCGGCGCTGGATGTCGGTCAGGGTGCGGCGGGCGGCGACCCGGTCGCGCTGCTGCAGGAGCGGCTCGGCCTCGGTGACGAGGGCCTGCTTCGCGACGAGGTTCGCGGAGTACTCCTCGTTCTCGACCGCCACCTCGGCGTGCCGTTGTTCGAAGAGGACGTCGCCGGCGGCCTTGAACCGTGCCCACAGCGCGTCGTCGTGGCGCTTGCCGGCGCGACCCGCACGCTTCCAGTCGTCGAGCAGCTCCCGGTAGGCGGGGATGCCGTCGGTGCCGCGGGAGGCCAGGGCCTCGGCCTGCTGGACGAGCTCCTGCTTGCGGTTGCGGGCGTCGCGGTGCTGTGCGTCGAGTTCCGAGTAGAAGGCGCGTCGGTGCTGGTCGACGGTCGAGCGCGCTGCGCGGAACCGCTTCCAGAGCTCGTTCGCCTCGTTCTTGGGCAGCCGGGGGCCGTCGTGCTGGTGCTGCTGCCACCGCGCGAACACGTCGTCGAGCTGCGCGGTGATCTGCTTCCACTGCGCCCGGGCGGGGTCGACCGCGGCCAGCGCCTCGGCCTCGTCGACGAGTCCGGCGCGGTACGCCAGCGCGTCGGTGAGCGCCTGCTGCGCCTGGGCGGCCTGCTCCTGGGTGAGCGAACCGACCTGCTCCGAGAGCGCCGCGACGCGCTTCTCGAGCGACTGCAGGTCTCCCACCACGCGCGCCTCGGTCACCTGCGTGCGGAGGTGCTCGACGGTCCGGGCGACGTCGTTCGCGGAGGCTCCGCGCTGGACGCGCTGCTCGGCGATCTTCACCTGCCCCTCGAGGTCGGCGTACTTCCGCGCGAAGTACGCGAGGGCTTCCTCGGGGGTGGCGTCGGGGTACTCGCCGACCGCCTTCTCGGTGTCCTCGTACCGGACGTACACCGTCCCGTGCTCGTCCACCCGGCCCCAGGTCGTTGCTTCGTCAGGTCCCACAGGTCTCGCCTCGATCGTGGTAGTGCATCGCCGACGTCCCCGTCGGCACGGTCAGGTCGTCAGCCTATTGCACGGGAGGCCGGTCGGGACCAGCGGCGCGTGCTGCCTGTGCACGACGCGCCGTGTGCCCGTCGAGCTAGTCGTCCTCGCGGATGGTCGCGCCGGTGATCGTCGTGGCCACCTTCGGCTCCCCGGTACCGTCCGCACCGGCCGAGACGATGCCCTTCGACGTGATCTCCTCGCGGAGGCGCTCGAGTCCGCTCGTGACCTTGCCGACGACGGTGTAGCCGCCCGAGGAGCCGTCGAGGGTGGTGTCGCCGGTGACGATGAAGACCTGCGTGCTCTGCGAGTACGGCGACGACCCGCGGGCGATCGCGAGCGTGCCCGCGGGGTACTCCCCGTCCGCCGGCACGTTCTCGAGCGGCCCGTACTCGAAGCCCGCGTCCCCGGTGCCGTCGCCGTTCGCGGAACCGCACTGCAGGAACCGGAAGCCCGAACCGTCGGCGAGCCGGTGGCAGGTGGTGCCCTGGTAGAACTGCTTGCGGATGAGGTCGATCTCGACGCTCGCCGCCTGCGGGGCCCGGGCGCCGTCCAGCTCGATCCCCAGTTCCACGTCCTCGTTCAGCGTCAGCGTCCCGGTCCAGGTGCGTCCGTCGGCGATCGACCTGCTCGGCACCTTGCCGGTGTTCCCGGCGGTGGCGGAGGCGGACGGTGTCGGCGATGCCGTCGCGCTCGCGTCGGCGTCCGCCGGAGCGTGCACGCCCGCGAAGACCAGCTGTGACGCCGTGGCGAGAGCGGCGACGAGCACGAGCACCCCGACGCCGACGACGTCGTCCCGGACCCGACGGCGCCGCTGTCGCTCGTGCAGTCCCTGACGGGCCTGGTACAGACGGAGCCGCTCGCGAGCCTCGCGGTTGTCGCGCGCCTGGTTCTTCGGTGCCACGGTGCTGATCGGACCTCTCGTCGACTGTGCCGACGAGCGTAGCGGAACGGACGGTGCGGCCGACCGGGAGGCACGCGGCAGGTCGGTGGGTCGGCCTACGATCGATGCATGGCAGCGGATCGATCGGGCATGCGTGCGCCCACCACCGGCGGCCGCGCCGGTCTGGCGCAGGGCTCCGTGCCGCTCGCCGTGCGGATGCGTCCCACCAGCCTCGACGAGGTCGCGGGCCAGCAGCACCTGCTCGGTCGGGGGAGCCCCCTCGTGCAGCTCGCCACCGGCACGCGCGAGAACCCGGGCGGCGTCTCCGTCATCCTCTGGGGACCACCCGGGACCGGCAAGACGACGTTGGCGCAGGCCATCGCCCGCCAGTCCGGCCGCGAGTTCGTGGAGCTCTCCGCCGTCACCGCCGGCGTCAAGGACGTGCGGGAGGTCATGGAGAAGGCGTTGACGCACCGTGACCTCTACGGGTCGACGACGGTGCTGTTCCTCGACGAGATCCACCGCTTCAGCAAGGCGCAGCAGGACGCGCTCCTGCCCGGTGTCGAGAACGGCTGGGTCATCCTCATCGCCGCGACGACCGAGAACCCGTCGTTCTCGGTGATCTCGCCGCTGCTGTCCCGCTCGCTGCTGCTCACCCTGAAGCCGCTCACCGACGCCGACCTCGGGATGCTCGTGGACCGGGCGGTCGAGGACCCGAGGGGGCTCGGCGGGTCGGTGGTCCTCGGCGACGACGCCCGGTCGGCGATCGTCCGGCTCGCCTCCGGTGACGCCCGCCGCGCACTCACGGCGCTCGAGGCCGCGGCGGCGTCCGCGGCCGCGGCCAGCGAGGACGACGAGGACGAGGACGGTGACGCCCCGCTCGACGGTGTCGAGACGGTGCCGATCGTGGACGCCGACACCGTCGCGGCCGCCGTGGACCGCGCGCTGCTCCGCTACGACCGCCAGGGCGACGAGCACTACGACGTCATCAGCGCCTTCATCAAGTCCGTCCGCGGGAGCGACGTCGACGCCGCGCTGCACTACCTCGCACGCATGATCGAGGCCGGCGAGGACCCGCGCTTCATCGCCCGACGGATCATCATCTCGGCGTCGGAGGACATCGGGATGGCCGATCCGCAGGCCCTGCCGATCGCCGTGGCCGCAGCGCAGGCGGTGCAGCTCATCGGGATGCCGGAGGGACGGATCCCGCTGGCCGAGGCCGTGGTGTACCTGGCGACCGCCCCGAAGTCGAACGCCGCCTACAACGGCATCAACGCCGCCGCGGCGGACGTGAAGGCCGGACGGATGGGGGTCGTGCCGGCGCACCTGCGCGACGCGCACTACCCGGGGGCGAAGCGGCTCGGCCACGGCAAGGGCTACGTGTACTCGCACGACGCCGAGCACGGGGTCGCGCGGCAGCAGTACCTGCCCGACGCGCTCGAGGGCACCGAGTACTACGCCCCGACCGGCAACGGCTTCGAGCGCGAGGTCGGTCCGCGACTCGACCGGCTCCGGAAGATCACCCGCGGCGAGTAGCGCCCCACGTGGCGCCCGGATGCTGCTAGCATTGCCGAGCCTACGTCCTGGTCCTCGCGTGCGGCTGCACCGAGGACAGAGTCCCACTCCGGTGGGACGGGGGCAGAGGTTCGGACTGTAGCCGTCCGATCCCACAGGCTCATCCCTCTGGATCCCGTCGTCGGGACCGATCCCGCCCGTCTGCCCCGTGCAGCCGGACGAGCGGTGCCCGCCGAGTCATTCAGTTCAGACAGAGAAAAGGACCCTGTGTCTACCAAGTCACGTACCCGCAGCAAGACCCGCCTGTCGCGCGCGCTCGGCATCCCGCTGACGCCGAAGGCGGCCCGTTACCTCGAGAAGCGCCCCTACGGCCCCGGTGAGCACGGCCGCACCCGCCGTCGCGCGGACAGCGACTACGCCGTCCGTCTCCGTGAGAAGCAGCGTCTGCGCGCCCAGTACGGCATCCGCGAGAAGCAGCTCCGCATCGTCTTCGAAGAGGCCCGCAAGACGAAGGGCCTGACCGGTGAGAACCTGGTCGAGCTCCTCGAGCAGCGCCTCGACGCCCTCGTGCTCCGTGCCGGCTTCGCCCGCACCACCGCGCAGGCCCGTCAGCTGATCGTGCACCGTCACATCCTGGTCGACGGCAAGCTCGTCGACCGCCCCTCCTTCCGCGTGAAGGAGGGCCAGATGATCCACGTCAAGCAGCGCTCCGAGTCCCTCGAGCCCCTCCAGGTCGCCGCCGCCGGTGGTCACCTCGAGGTCCTGCCGAAGGTCCCGGGCTACCTCGAGGTCGAGATCGAGAAGCTCCAGGCCCGCCTGGTCCGTCGCCCGAAGCGCGCCGAGGTCCCCGTGACCTGTGAAGTGCAGCTCGTCGTCGAGTACTACGCAGCTCGCTGATCGACTGATCACACCCGAACGGCGGGTCGTCCTCCCAGGAGGGCGGCCCGCCGTTCCGCGTTCCCGCCGTCCTCGCGCCACTACACTCGTCTGGGCACGCACCCGCCCGCGTGCGCGAGAGGGAGAGGCACCGTGAAGCAGCTGGTCTTCGTCGCCGTCGGCATCGTCATCGGGTTCGCCGCTGCGCACCGGATCGCGAACACCCCCGGCGGAGCACGCTTCTTCGCCGAGGTCAACGTCCGGACGAAGGCCTTCACGGGTGCGGTCGCCGACGGGTACCGGTCGCGCGAGGCCGAGCTCCGCACCGACACCTGACCGACACGTCACCTGACCGACACGTCACCCCGCTCCACGCACTCCCGCCGACCTGAATCAGGAAGCACCATGCAGACCGCAGAGATCCGCCGCCGTTGGCTCCAGTTCTTCGGTGACCGCGGACACACCGTCGTCCCGTCCGCGTCCCTCGTCTCCGACGACCCGTCGCTCCTGTTCACGGTCGCCGGCATGGTCCCCTTCATCCCGTACCTGACGGGCCTCGTCCCGGCGCCGTACCCGCGAGCCACGAGCGTGCAGAAGTGCATCCGCACGAACGACATCGAAGAGGTCGGCAAGACCCCGCGGCACGGCACGTTCTTCCAGATGAACGGGAACTTCTCGTTCGGCGACTACTTCAAGGAGCAGGCGATCCAGTACGCCTGGGAGCTCCTGACGACGCCGGAGGCCGACGGCGGCCTCGGCTTCTCGCCGGACGACCTCTGGGTCACCGTCTACGAGGACGACGACGAGGCGATCGCGTTCTGGAAGGCGCACTCCTCGCTCCCCGACGAGCGGATCCAGCGCCTCGGGAAGGACACGAACTACTGGTCGACCGGCCAGCCCGGACCGGCCGGTCCCTGCTCGGAGATCTTCTTCGACCGCGGCCCGGCGTACGGCATCGACGGTGGTCCGGCGACCGACGACGACCGCTACGTCGAGATCTGGAACCTCGTGTTCATGCAGTACCAGATCCAGAACGTGCGGTCGAAGGTCGACTTCGACATCACCGGCGACCTGCCGAACCAGAACATCGACACCGGCATGGGCCTCGAGCGCGTCGCGTTCATCAAGCAGGGCGTCGACAACATGTACGAGATCGACCAGGTCCGCCCGGTGCTCGACCGTGCCGCCGCGATCTCCGGACGCGAGTACGGGGCGGTGCACGAGGACGACGTCCGGATGCGCGTGATCGCCGACCACGTCCGCTCGTCGCTCATGCTCGTCACCGACGGGGTGACCCCGTCGAACGAGGGCCGCGGCTACATCCTCCGCCGTCTGCTCCGCCGCACGGTCCGCGCGATGCGCCTGCTGGGCGTCGAGGGCGCGACCTTCCCCGAGCTGTTCCCGGCTTCGCGCGACGCGATGCAGGGCGCCTACCCCGAGGTCGCGGAGCAGTACGACCGCATCGCCCGCATCGTCTACGCCGAGGAGGAGACGTTCCTCCGCACGCTCGCGCAGGGCACGACGATCCTCGACGTCGCGGTCGAGCGTGCCAAGCAGGACGGCGCCCCGTCGATCGGCGGCGACACGGCGTTCCTGCTGCACGACACGTTCGGCTTCCCGATCGACCTCACCATGGAGATGGCGGAGGAGGCGGGCGTCCGGGTGGACCGCACCGCCTTCGAGACCCTGATGTCCGAGCAGCGTGCCCGTGCGAAGGCCGACGCGAAGAGCAAGAAGACCGCGCTCGCGGACCTCAGCGTCTACAGCGCCTTCCGCGCCGCGGGCGAGACCGTCTTCCTCGGCTACGACGCACTCGAGGCGGAGTCCGCGGTCCTCGGCATCATCGTCGACGGTGTCAGCGTGGACCGCGCGGTCGCGGGCGACATCGCGGAGGTGATCCTCGGCGAGACGTCGCTCTACGCGGAGTCCGGTGGGCAGGACGCCGACCAGGGCTCGATCGTCGGCAACGGCTTCGACCTCGAGGTCCTCGACGTGCAGCGCCCGGTCGCGGGGCTCTGGAGCCACACCGTGCAGGTGCGCTCGGGCGAGGTCGGGGTCGGCGCGGCCGCCACGACCGTCGTCGACGCGGAGTACCGCCGCGGCGCCACCCAGGCCCACTCCGCGACGCACCTGGTCAACGCGGCGCTCCGCGACGTCCTCGGCCCGGAGGCGCTGCAGGCCGGTTCGTACAACAAGTCCGGCTACATGCGGCTCGACTTCTCCTGGTCGCAGCCGGTCTCGGGTGCGACCCGCTCTGAGATCGAGGAGGTCGTGAACGCCGCGATCCGCTCCGACCTCGCCGTGCAGACCCGCGTGCTGCCGCTCGACGAGGCGAAGTCGCTCGGCGCCCAGGCCCTGTTCGGCGAGAAGTACGGCGCCGAGGTCCGCATGGTCGACATCGGCGGCCCCTGGTCGCGCGAGCTCTGCGGCGGGACGCACGTCGCGACGAGCGCGCAGGTCGGGCTCGTCAACCTGGTGGGCGAGTCGAGCGTCGGCTCGACGAACCGCCGCGTCGAGGCCCTCGTCGGGCTGGAGGGCTTCCGCGACCTGGCGGTCGAGCGCACCATCGTGTCGCAGCTCTCGAGTGCGCTGAAGGCGCCGCGCGAGGACCTGCCGACCCGTGTGCAGGGTCTGATGGAGGACCTGCGGACCGCCCAGAAGCGGATCGCGGAGTTCGAGTCGGCGAACCTGCAGCAGCGGGTGCCGTCCATCGCGCGGCAGGCCACGACCGTCGGTGCGACCACCGTGGTCGCCGAGGTCGTCGACGGCCTGCAGTCCGGCGACGACCTGCGTTCGCTGGCGACCAGCGTCCGAGCGCAACTGGGTGACGCCGCGGCGGTCGTCGTGCTGGGTGCGGTCGTCGGCGGCAAGCCGGTCGTCATCGTCGCGACCAACGGCGCCGCGCGTGACGCCGGCGTGCAGGCCGGACCGCTCGCCAAGGAGGCCGCCGGTGTCCTCGGCGGCGGCGGTGGCGGCAAGCCCGACCTCGCGCAGGGCGGCGGGACCGACGCGGCTGCACTGCCGGCCGCACTGCGTGCCGTGACCGCGCGCCTGGCGGGCTGAGCGTGGGCATCCGTCCGGGGCGGCGGCTCGGCATCGACGTCGGGCGGGCCCGGATCGGGGTCGCCGTCTGCGACCGGGACGGCCTGCTGGCCACCCCGGTCGAGACGGTGGCGCGTGCCGAGGCCACCGACGTGCGACGCATCGTCGAGCTCGCGGAGGAGTACGACGTGCTCGAGCTCGTCGTCGGCCTGCCGCTGTCGATGTCGGGTGACGACACCCCGTCGACGGCGGACGCCCGCGCGTTCGCCGAGCGGCTCGCGGCCCACCGGCCCGTGCGGCTGGTCGACGAGCGGCTCTCCACGGTGACGGCCCAGCGTGGGCTCCACCAGGCGGGTCGGAACACGAAGAAGTCGCGGGCCGTGATCGACCAAGCGGCCGCTGTTATCATCTTGCAACACGCGCTCGACCACGAGCGGGCGTCCAGCGCCGCCCCCGGCGCCACGCTTCCCTGACCGACCCGCCCTGGAGCGGGTCGCGAGACCGTCGTTCCCGGACCGACGGGGCCCAGGTGGAGCCCCCCACCCGAGAGACCGAGGATCCCGTGGCAGACGACCTGGACTGGAACGCGATCATCGCGCCCGGCAACGACGCCGAGCGGCGACGCCGCGACCCTGACGCAACCGTCGCGCCGGACCGCCCGCGGTCCCGACGGGAAGCCCGCGAAGCCGAGGCCGCCGCCGCCGAGGAGGCCGCCGCGCGCCGTACGAGCACCGCCGGCGACGCCGGAGCGGGTGCACGGCCGACGCCGGACGAGGGGGACACGACGGGCCCCGCCCGGCCGGTCTCGCCGGCCGACGCACCGGTCGCCCGTTCCCACGACGAACTGCACCCCGAGGTCCAGGCGCTCCTCACCGGTGAGATCCCGCGTGACGCCGCGGCCCGGGCGGGCGGCGGGGGCACCCGGGGCGGCGACGGGTCCGACGGAACCGGCCACGGCGGTGGTGGCGCGGGAGACGGCGGTGGGGACGGTCGTGACGGGGGCGGTCGGGCCTCCCGTCCGGAACGCGGACCGCGACCGCCCCGGCGACGCGGCCCGCTCGTGGCCGGCATCGTGATCGTCGCGGTCGTCCTGGCCGCCGGGATCGGGGCGTACGCGTTCGCCGCGCCCAAGGTGCAGCAGCTCGTCGGTGCGTTCAGCGGCTCGCAGGAGCCGGACGACTACACCGGCGCGGGGACCGGCAAGGTCACCGTCACCATCAAGCAGGGCGACATCGGCGAGGACGTCGCGAAGACCCTGCAGCGGAGCGGCGTCGTCAAGAGCTCGCAGGTCTTCTACAAGCTCCTGCTCGCATCGCCGGACGTGCAGTTCCAGCCGGGTTCCTACGAGCTGCGGAAGGCGATGAGCTCACAGTCGGCGCTCGACGCGCTCAAGGACGACGGCAACCGCGTCCAGGCCTCGATCGTCATCCCCGAGGGCACGGCACTCGCGGACATCGAGGCGGGCATGGTCTCGAAGGCGGGACTGACCGCCGCCGAGGTGTCGGCGGCCGCGAAGGACGTCGGGGCCTACGGCCTGCCGGCGAACGCGACGACGCTCGAGGGGTGGCTGTTCCCCGCGACGTACCCGATCAACCCCGGGTGGACCGCGAAGCAGTACTTCCAGTCGATGGTCGACACCATGAAGGAGCACCTGGCAGCCGCCGGCGTCGCCGAGGCCGACCAGGAGCGGGTCATCGTCTTCGCCTCCCTCGTGCAGAAGGAGGCCGGACTGGCTGCCGATTACCCGAAGGTCGCCCGCGTCTTCCAGAACCGGCTCGACATCGACATGCCGCTCCAGTCGGACGCGACGGTCGCCTACGGCACCGGCAACACGCACACCGTGACGACGACCGACGAGGAACGTGCGGACGCCGGCAACCGGTACAACACCTACGTGCACAAGGGGCTGCCGCCGGCACCGATCTCCAACCCGGGCGACATCGCCATCAAGGCCGTCACGCAGGAGGCCACCGGGAAGTGGCTGTACTTCGTCACGGTGGACCTGGAGACCGGCGAGACGGTGTTCTCCGACACCTACGCGCAGCACCAGGTCGCCGTGCGGCAGTTCCAGGCCTGGCTCCGCGCACACCCCGACTACCAGTAGCCGACCGGCCGGACGGTCGTGCGACGCCGGTGACGAGCCGCGTCGCACGGCCCGGTGCTGTGGGAGGATGGACGACATGCTTCGTTGGTTGACCGCCGGTGAGTCCCACGGACCCGAACTCATCGCGATGCTCGAGGGCCTGCCGGCCGGCGTCCCGGTGTCGTTCGCGTCCATCCGTGCCGACCTCGCGCGCCGCAAGCTCGGCTACGGACGCGGATCCCGCATGAAGTTCGAGCAGGACGAGCTGCACGTCTCGGGCGGCGTCCGCCACGGGTACTCGATGGGCAGCCCGATCGCGATCCGCATCGGCAACACCGAGTGGCCGAAGTGGGTCGAGGTGATGAACCCCGAGCCCGTCGAGTCGACCGAGATGTCCCGCGGCCGGAGCGCGCCGCTGACCCGTCCCCGGCCCGGTCACGCCGACCTGGTCGGCATGCAGAAGTACGGGTTCGACGAGGCCCGCCCGATCCTCGAGCGTGCGTCGGCCCGTGAGACCGCGGCACGTGTGGCCCTGGGGGCGGTCGCGAAGTCGTTCCTGGCCGAGCTCGGCATCCGCTCGGTCGCGCACACGCTGCAGGTCGGCACGGTGCGGGTACCGGACGGCACCGAGCTGCCGCTGCCGGACGACGTCGACCGGCTCGACGAGGACCAGCTGCGCTGCGCCGACCCGGAGACCTCCGCCCGGATGGTCACCGAGGTCGAGGCGGCGAAGAAGGACGGCGACACGCTCGGCGGTGTCGTCGAGGTGCTCTTCTACGGCGTCCCGCCGGGGCTCGGCTCCCACGTGCAGTGGGACCGGCGTCTCGACGCGCGACTCGCCGCCGCGATCATGGGGATCCAGGCCATCAAGGGCGTCGAGGTCGGCGACGGCTTCGCGACCGCCGGGCGCCGAGGTTCGGCCGCGCACGACGAGCTGTACCGCGAGGACGGCGAGATCGTCCGCACGAGCGACCGTGCGGGTGGCACCGAGGGTGGGATGTCGACCGGCACCGTGCTGCGCGTCCGGGCGGGCATGAAGCCGATCGCGACCGTGCCGCACGCGCTGCACACCATCGACGTCGCGACCGGCGAGGACGCCTCCGCGCACCACCAGCGCAGTGACGTCTGCGCCGTGCCGGCCGCCGGTGTGGTCGCCGAGGCAATGGTCGCCCTCGTGCTGGCCGACGCCGTGCTCGAGAAGTTCGGCGGCGACAGCCTGGTCGAGACCAAGCGGAACCTCGACGCCTACCTGGCATCGATCCCGGAGACGCTCCGCTCCCGTCGGACCGACCCGGCCGAGCCCACGCCGGCCTGGTGAGCGACGCCGACGGGTCGGCGGTCGGTAGCACGGGCGGTGGCGCTCCCGTCGTCGTGATCGGTCCGATGGGCGCCGGCAAGTCGAGTGTCGGCAAGCGCGTCGCGAAGGCGCTCGGGGTGCCGTTCACCGACACCGACCGCGTGATCGTCCGGGAGCACGGGCCGATCCCCGGCATCTTCGCCGAGCGCGGCGAGGCCGTGTTCCGCCAGCTCGAGGCGGAGGCCGTCCGCAGCGCACTCCGCACGGCCGGGGTGGTCGCCGTCGGCGGGGGAGCGGTGACCCACCCGGACACCCGTGCGGCCCTCGGCGGTGCGCGCATCGTCCTGCTGACCGTGTCGCCCGAGGCCGTCGTCGCCCGGATCGCCGGGAGCGACCGACCGTTGCTCGCGCAGGGCGGCATGGACGCCTGGCAGACCATCGCCGACGAGCGCGCCGCCACCTACGCGGAGCTCGCGCACGCCACCTTCGACACCTCGCGGCGCCCGATGTCGCACGTCGTGCGGGACGTCGTCGCGTGGGTCACCGCAGCGCAGACCACCAGCGACCCGGGCTCCGCCCCGGACACCGATCCGGGCTCGGCCCCGGGCACCACCACCGGAGGGACACCGTGACCGCGTCGAACCTGCCCGAGGGCACCACCGAGATCCGCGTCGGCGGTGAGGACGGGTACGTCGTGGCCGTCGGCAACGGGCTCCTCGGCTCGGTGCCGGCACTCCTCGGCCCGCGCGTGGCCAAGGTGCTCATCGTGCACGCGCCGACGCTGGGTGCGCGGGCGAACGACCTGCGCGCCGTCCTGGTCGAGGCCGGACTCGACGCCCTCATCGCCGAGGTGCCGGACGCCGAGGCCGCCAAGCGTGTCGAGGTCGCGGCGTTCTGCTGGCAGGTCATGGGCCAGGCCGACTTCACCCGCACCGACGCCGTCATCGGCCTCGGCGGGGGTGCCGTGACCGACCTGGCCGGGTTCGTCGCGGCGACCTGGCTGCGGGGCGTCGCCTTCGTCGCGATCCCCACCAGCGTGCTCGGCATCGTCGACGCGAGCGTCGGCGGGAAGACCGGGATCAACACGAACGAGGGCAAGAACCTGGTCGGGGCCTTCCACCAGCCGCGCGCCGTCGTGGCCGACCTCGACCTGGTCCGGTCGCTGCCCCGGAACGACGTGCTCACCGGGTTCGCCGAGATCGTCAAGGCCGGGTTCATCGCGGTCCCCGAGATCCTCGACGTCATCGAGGCCGACGTCGCGCGCGTCACCGACCCCACCACCCCGGAGTTCCGTCGGGTCGTCGAGCTCGCCGTCGCACTCAAGGCCGAGGTCGTCGCGGACGACTTCACCGAGCAGGGGCGTCGCGAGGTCCTCAACTACGGCCACACCCTCGGGCACGCCATCGAGCACGCCGAGCGCTACCAGTGGCGGCACGGAGCGGCGGTGTCGGTGGGCATGGTCTTCGCCGCCGAGCTCGCGCGGTTGACCGGCCACCTCGACGACGCGACGGTGGACCGGCACCGGTCGATCCTCGAGTCGCTCGAGCTGCCGACCACGTACGGGCTCGGGCGGTGGGAGGGCCTGCTGGCCACGATGCGCCGGGACAAGAAGGCGCGGGCCGGAATGCTGCGGTTCATCATCCTCGACGCGGTCGGCAAGCCTGTGACGCTCGAGGGCCCCGAGGACCACCTGCTGTTCACCGCGTACCAGGAGGTCGGCGTCTAGCGCGGATCGACCAGCGGGCGTCCGGCGGACGCACGCCGACCCGTGGGGGACGACCCGCGCCTCCCGGCCGTGCAGGAGCGCGGCGGGCCCGCAGGCCGGGAGAGCAGACTGGTCCGGTGCCCACCCCGCCCCGCCTGAGCGACCTCGGCCAGCAGGACGTCGCCGTCGGCAGCCTGCGCTCCCGTGCCCGCCGGTTCGCCGAGCTGCTCGCGATCGCCCGCCGTCACGAGCTCGTGCCCTTCCGACGACTGGACTTCTCACGGGACCCGGAGACCGCGGACCTGCGCCGTCGGCAGGCGGAGCACCTCCGTCGTGCCCTGGAGGAGGCCGGCGGCGGCTTCGTCAAGATGGGCCAGCTGCTCTCCACCCGTGACGACCTGCTGCCCGACGAGTGGACCGAGGGACTCGTGCACCTGCAGGGCGGTGTCCGCCCCGCCGACGCGACGGAGGTCGCGGCGCTCCTCGAGGAGGAGCTCGGCGCGCCCGTCGACGAGGTCTTCGCGACCTTCGACCCGGAGCCGGTGGCGGCCGCGTCCATCGCCCAGGTGCACCGGGCGACCCTCCGGGACGGCTCCGTCGTCGCGGTGAAGGTCCAGCGGCCGGGCATCGACGCCGCCGTGCGTCGCGACGTCGACATCGCGTTGCGCGTCGTCCGCTTCCTGGCGCGGACGAGCACCGAGGCCCGGCAGGTCGGGGTCGCGGACGTCGCGCAGCAGTACGCCGACGACCTGGTCCGCCAGGTGGACTTCACGGCGGAGATGCGGAACCTGACCGCGCTGCGTGCCGCGCAGGCCCGGAGCGCCCGACCGGACGCGGTGGCGTTCCCCGAGCCGCACCGCGAGCTCTCCGGGCGACGCGTCATGGTGATGGAGTTCCTCGAGGGCCGGACGTTGAGCGCCCTCCGCGCCGCGGGGACCACGCAGGACCTCGACACGCCGATGCGGGCGGTGCTCGACGTGTTCCTCCGACAGATCGTGTTCGACGGGATCTACCACGCCGACCTGCACCCCGGGAACGTGGTGCTGCTGCCCGACGGCCGGCCGGCCCTCATCGACTTCGGCTCGGTCGGGCGGCTCGACCCCGGGCTCCGGGAGAACGTCCAGGAGCTCCTCGCCGGGTACATCCAGGACGACACCGCGCGGATCGCCGACGCGGTGATGCGGATGGCACCGGTCCGGGACGCCGACGACGAGCCCGACTTCCGACGGGACATCGCGGCCTTCGTGGCCGACGAGCTCGGCCCCGGGGCACGCATCGGCGTCGAGACGGTGGACGACGCCGTGGCGGTGTTCGGTCGTTACCGCCTCAAGCCGCCGCCGGACTTCGTCGCCGCGGCGCGCGCCCTGGCGATCTTCGAGGGGACCCTCCGGAGCCTCGCGCCGTCGTTCGACCTGCTCGAGGAGTCCCGGGACCTCGCCCGGGGGCAGATCCGCGACCAGTTGCGACCCCGCGCGCTCCGGGACCTCGCCCTGCGGGAGCTCTTCGGGGTGGTGTCGACGGTGCGTCGGCTGCCGCGACGGATCGACCGGATCGGCGAGGCGATCGAGACCGGCAAACTCGCGGTCACCATCCGGCTGTTCTCGGACCGCCGCGACCGCGAGGTCGTGTCCGGGCTGGTCCGCCGGGTGCTGCTCGTACTGCTCGGCGCCGGAGCCGGGGTGCTGGCGATCGTCTACCTGGCCACCCCCGCGCGTCCGTCGGCCGTGCTGTCGACCGGTGCCGCCGGCGGGATCCTGGGCGGCACCGCCGTGGTGCTCCTGGTGTGGGCGGCCGTCGACGCGTGGCTGGCACGACGGCGGCGCTGACCGCCGGTCCGCTACACTCGACCGGGCGTCGCCGCGGGGGTCCTCCCCGCCGCCGCCGGGACCGGACGCACGTCCGGGAGACCTTCACAACACCATCGAACGGAAGACCCATGGCGAGTACCACTGACATCAAGAACGGCGCCGTTCTCATCATCGACGGGCAGCTCTGGTCGGTCGTCGAGTTCCAGCACGTCAAGCCGGGCAAGGGCGGCGCGTTCGTCCGCACCAAGCTGAAGAACGTCGTCTCGGGCAAGGTCGTCGACCGCACCTTCAACGCCGGCGCGAAGATCGACACCGCGACCGTCGACCGCCGTGACTACCAGTTCCTCTACGAGGACGGCAACTCCTACGTCTTCATGGACACCGACACCTACGACCAGGTCCCGGTCGCGGCGACCGTCGTCGGCGACGCCAAGAACTACCTGCTCGAGTCGGCGATGGTCACCATCGCCATGAACGAGGGCAACCCGCTCTACGTCGAGCTCCCGACCTCGATCGTCACCGAGGTGGAGACCGAGCCGGGCCTGCAGGGCGACCGTTCGTCCGGTGGCACCAAGGACGCGACCATCATCGCGACCGGTCACCGCATCCAGGTCCCGCTGTACCTCGAGAACGGCACCACCGTGAAGATCGACACGCGCGACGGCAGCTTCCTCGGCCGCGTCAACAACTAGGCGCTCGCCCCATGAGTGCTCGTTCCAAGGCCCGCAAGCGCGCCCTCGACATGCTGTACGTGGCGGAGGTCCGCGAGCTGCCGATCGCGGACGTCCTCGCCACGGAGACGGTGCGTCACCTCGACCAGCCCGAGCGTGCCTCGAGCTGGGACTACGCACGCCAGATCGTGACGGGCGTCGACGACGACCGGTCCGCGATCGACGGGGTGATCGTCGAGCACGCCCAGGGGTGGTCCATCGCCCGCATGCCCGTGCTCGACCGCTGCATCCTGCGGATGGGCGTCTGGGAGCTCCGGTACAACCCGGAGGTCCCGGACGCGGTGGCGATCGCCGAGGCGGTCGAGCTCGCGCAGTCGCTGTCGACGGACGACTCCGCCGGCTTCGTGAACGGGGTCCTGGGTGCCGTCGCCGGCGGTCGTGAACCGTCCGGTCGGACGGTCGCAGGAGACCACGAGTCCCGCTAGGGTTGACCACGTCAGCGTCCTTTAAGTCCGTCCGGTGAGGCGGGGAAGGAGGTCTGCGTGGGTACCAGAACGGTCCTGCAACAGTCCGACATCACGCGTGCTCTGACACGCATCGCGCACGAGATCCTCGAGGCCAACCACGGTTCCTCGGACCTCGTGCTCCTGGGCATCCCGACACGGGGTGCCGTCCTGGCCGAGCGGCTCGACCGCGTCCTGGCCGACATCGAGCCCGAGTGGGCGGCGGACCGCGACCAGCGGCTCGGCACCCTCGACGTGACGATGCACCGGGACGACCTCGGCCACGGCATCGGTCGTGCACCGCACCGCACGACCATCCCGACGAGCGGCATCGACGGCAAGGTCGTCGTGCTCGTCGACGACGTGCTCTACTCCGGTCGCACCGTCCGGGCGGCGCTCGACGCCCTGCAGGGGATCGGGCGTCCCCGGGCGGTCCGGCTCGCGGTGCTCGTCGACCGCGGGCACCGGCAGCTGCCGATCCGCGCGGACCACGTCGGCAAGAACCTACCGACCGCGTCGGACGAGCGGGTCACCCTCCGCCTGACCGAGACGGACGGCACCGACGAGGTCGTCATCGAGCAGGCCGAGGCGCAGGCCGGCACGCAGAGCGGGACGCAGGGGGCGCACGCGTGAAGCACCTCCTCTCCACCGCCGACCTGTCCCGTGCCGACGCGATCCACATCCTCGACGTCGCCGAGGAGATGGCCGAGGTGAACACCCGCGAGGTCCGGAAGCTCCCGGCCCTCCGCGGCAAGACCGTCGTGAACCTCTTCTTCGAGGACTCGACCCGCACCCGCATCTCGTTCGAGGCCGCCGCCAAGCGCCTCTCCGCCGACGTCATCAACTTCGCCGCGAAGGGCTCGAGCGTCTCGAAGGGCGAGTCGCTCAAGGACACCGTGCAGACCCTCGGGGCGATGGGCATCGACGGGATCGTGATGCGCCACCCCGCGTCCGGCGCACCGCGTGTGCTCGCCGAGGCCGACTGGATCGACGTCCCGGTGGTCAACGCCGGCGACGGCACCCACGAGCACCCGACGCAGGCCCTGCTCGACGCGTTCACCATGCGTCGCCGGCTGCACGGGTCGGCGAGCCGCGGCACGGCGCTCGACGGCGTGCGGGTGCTCATCGTCGGCGACGTCCTGCACAGTCGGGTCGCCCGCAGCAACGCCTGGCTGCTCCGCACGCTGGGTGCCGAGGTGACCTTCGCCGCGCCGCCGACCCTGCTGCCGGCGGTGGACCGTCCGTTCGGAGCGGCCGTGCACCACGACCTCGACGCAGCCCTCGCCGAGGACTGCGACGTCGTGATGCTGCTCCGCATCCAGCAGGAGCGGATGAACGACGCGTTCTTCCCGAACCCCCGCGAGTACACGCGGCACTTCGGCCTGACCGCGGCCCGCGCCGCGGCGCTGTCGGAGCGCACGCTGATCATGCACCCCGGCCCGATGAACCGGGGGCTCGAGATCGCCGGCGTCGCCGCCGACGACCCCCGGTCGACCGTCGTCGAGCAGGTCGCCAACGGCGTCTCGGTCCGCATGGCCGTCCTGTACCTCGCCCTCACGGGCGAGCACGAACCGAAGGAGCCCGTCGCATGACCGCCCACCTCATCCGCGGCGCGCAACTGGTCGACGGCACCCGTGCCGACATCCGCCTGGAGGGACGGCGCATCAGCGCGGTCGGGTCCGGTCTCGACGCGGCCGGCGCCACGGTCGTCGACGCGGACGGGCTGATCGCCCTGCCCGGTCTCGTGGACCTCCACACCCACCTGCGCGAACCCGGCGCCGAGGAGTCGGAGACGGTCCTCACCGGCTCGCGTGCCGCGGCCGCCGGTGGCTTCACCGCCGTGAACGCGATGGCGAACTCCTCGCCGGTGGCGGACACCGCGGGCGTGGTCGAGCAGGTGCAGGCGCTCGGGGACGACGCCGGCTACGTCACGGTCCGCCCGATCGGCGCGGTCTCCCAGGGCCTGCAGGGCACCCACCTGTCCGAGATCGGCGCCATGGCGACCTCACGCGCGAAGGTCCGGGTCTTCTCGGACGACGGCTCGTGCGTCGCCGACCCGCTCCTCATGCGCCGGGCACTCGAGTACATCAAGGGCTTCGGCGGGGTGCTCGCGCAGCACGCCCAGGAGCCGCGGCTGACGATCGGCGCGCAGATGAACGAGGGCCGACTGTCGTCGGAGCTCGGGCTCGCGGGCTGGCCGGCCGTGGCCGAGGAGGCGATCATCGCCCGCGACGTCCTGCTCGCCGACCACGTCGGCGCCCGCCTGCACGTGTGCCACGTCTCCACCGCGGGCAGCGTCGAGGTGATCCGCTGGGCCAAGTCCCGCGGCATCGACGTGACCGCCGAGGTCACGCCGCACCACCTCGTGCTCACCGAGGACCTGATCGCCGGGGTCGACGGTGCCCCCGGGTACGACGCCCGGTACAAGGTGAACCCGCCGCTGCGCTCCCGCGAGGACGTCGACGCCCTGCGCGCCGCACTGGCCGACGGCACCATCGACATCGTCGCGACGGACCACGCCCCGCACACCGCCGAGGCGAAGTGCTGCGAGTGGCCGGCCGCCGCGAACGGCATGGTCGGGCTCGAGTCGGCGCTGAGCGTCGTGCACGCCGCCGTGGTCGAGGACGGTCGGCTCGGCTGGTCCGACGTCGCCCGGGTGCTGTCCGAGGCGCCCGCCCGCATCGGGCAGGTCGCCGGTCACGGGCAGGGGATCACCGAGGGTGCCCCGGCGGAGCTCACGCTGTACGACCCGGCGGCCGTGCGGGAGTTCTCGGTCGACGACCTCGCGGGCCAGTCGCAGAACTCGCCGTACCTCGGCATGCGGCTGCCCGGACGGGTCGTGGCGACCTTCCACCTGGGGAGCCCGACGCTCCTCGACGGCCGACTCGTCGACGCCGCGACGGTCGCCGCGCACGCGGCGGCGGTGCGGGCGGGGACCGCATGAGCGGCGACGCACTGCGGTGGCTGGAGGGCGCGGGCATCCTCGCCCTCGTCGCCCTGCTGTTCGTCGCCATGGCGCGCACCTGGCGGACGCGGGCCAGGCAGCAGGCGGAGACCGTGCCCGGCACACCGGTGCCGTCGGGCCTCGGACCGGCGACCGGGTCGTGGGACGGGTTCACCGTCGCGACGACCCGCGCCGACCAGCCGCTCGAACGGATCACGGCGGGCGGACTCGGGTTCCGGGGCCGCGGCGGTGTGACCGTCCACGACACCGGGGTGGTCCTGCACCACGCCGGGGCCGACGACCGCTGGATCGCGGCGGCGGACGTCCGCGGCGCGGACCGCGCCACGGCGGCCATCGACCGGGTGGTCGAACCCGGGGGACTGGTCCGGCTGCGGTGGACGGCGAACGGTGCCGCCGGAGCGACCGACCTCGACACCTACTTCCGGTTCCCGGAGGGCGGCGCAGCAGCACTCGCCGCCCTGCAGGGACTGACGACGACGCACGGAGACCCGCACACCGCGGGCGAAGGGACGAACTGATGACACGCGAACGGGCCGTACTGGTCCTCGAGGACGGCACCCGGTACGACGGACGGGCGTACGGCGCCCGAGGCCGGTCCCTGGGGGAGGTCGTCTTCGCCACCGGCATGACGGGCTACCAGGAGACGCTGACCGACCCGTCCTACGCCGGGCAGATCGTGGTGCAGACCGCACCGCACATCGGCAACACGGGCGTCAACGACGAGGACCCCGAGTCCCGTCGCATCTGGGTGGCCGGTTACGTCGTGCGCGACCCCAGCCGCGTCGTCTCGAACCACCGCGCGAACGCGACGCTCGACGACCACCTCGTCCGCGACGGCATCGTCGGCATCTCCGGCATCGACACCCGTGCGCTCACCCGCCGGATCCGCGACGCCGGTGCCATGAAGGGCGGCGTGTTCAGCGGCGCGGACGCGGACCTGCCGGCCGCCGAGCAGGAGCAGCTCGTGCGCGACCAGGCGGGCATGGCCGGTGCGAGCTTCTCGTCGATCGTCTCCACGCCGGAGACGTACGTCGTCCCCGCGGTCGGTGCGCAGATCGGCCGACTGGCGGTGCTCGACCTCGGTGTGAAGGCCTCGACCACCCGCTACCTCGCCGAGCGCGGCTTCGAGGTGCACGTCGTGCCGCAGGACATCACCGCGGCGGCGCTCGAGGAACTCGCCCCCGACGCGCTCTTCTACTCGAACGGTCCCGGCGACCCGGCCGCGAGCGAGGCGCAGGTGTCGCTCCTGCAGGACAGCCTGCGGACGGGTCGCCCGTTCTTCGGCATCTGCTTCGGCAACCAGCTGCTCGGCCGGGCGCTCGGGTTCGGGACGTACAAGCTGCCGTTCGGGCACCGCGGCATCAACCAGCCGGTGCTCGACACCGTGACGGGCAAGGTCGAGATCACGAGCCAGAACCACGGCTTCGCGGTCGACGCGCCCCTGGGCGAGGTGCTCGAGTCGCCGGCCGGGTTCGGCCGGGTCGAGGTCTCGCACTACTCCCTGAACGACCAGGTGGTCGAGGGCCTCCGCGCGCTCGACGTCCCCGCGTTCAGCGTGCAGTACCACCCCGAGGCGGCGGCCGGTCCGCACGACTCCATGTACCTGTTCGACCGGTTCGCGGACCTGGTCCGTGCGCGCCGTGCCGGGGAGCCGCTCGACGCGGCCACCGCCGACGCGACCACCCCCGCAGCCGACGTCACCAAGGAAGCCAACTGATGCCGAAGCGCGCAGACATCACCTCCGTCCTCGTCATCGGCTCCGGCCCGATCGTCATCGGGCAGGCCGCCGAGTTCGACTACTCCGGCACCCAGGCGTGCCGTGTCCTCCGTGCCGAGGGCGTCCGCGTCATCCTCGTCAACCCGAACCCGGCGACGATCATGACCGACCCGGACTTCGCCGACGCGACGTACATCGAGCCGATCACGAGCGCGTCGCTCGAGGAGATCATCCGCATCGAGCGCCCCGACGCGGTCCTGCCGACGCTCGGCGGGCAGACCGCGCTGAACGCGGCGATCAAGCTCGACGCCGAGGGCATCCTCGACAAGTACGACGTCGAGCTCATCGGCGCGAAGGTCGACGCGATCCAGCGCGGTGAGGACCGCCAGCTCTTCAAGGAGCTCGTGCTCGAGTCCGGCGCCGACGTGGCGCGGAGCCACATCGCGCACACCCTGGAGGAGGCGAAGGAGTTCGCCCAGGACCTCGGCTACCCGCTCGTCGTCCGTCCGTCCTTCACGATGGGCGGTCTCGGCTCCGGCTTCGCCTACAACGAGGAGGAGCTCGTCCGCTTCGTCGGCGATGGCCTGCAGTCGAGCCCGACCACCGAGGTGCTCCTGGAGGAGTCCATCCTCGGCTGGAAGGAGTACGAGCTCGAGCTCATGCGCGACAACTTCGACAACACCGTCGTGATCTGCTCGATCGAGAACGTCGACCCGGTCGGCGTGCACACCGGCGACTCGATCACGGTCGCGCCCGCGCTGACGCTGACCGACCGCGAGTACCAGAACATGCGGAACATCGGCATCGACATCATCCGCCGCGTCGGTGTCGACACCGGTGGCTGCAACATCCAGTTCGCCGTCGACCCGTCGAACGGTCGCCTCATCGTCATCGAGATGAACCCGCGCGTCTCCCGCTCGTCGGCGCTCGCGTCGAAGGCGACGGGCTTCCCGATCGCGAAGATCGCCGCGAAGCTCGCCATCGGGTACCGCCTGGACGAGATCGAGAACGACATCACCCGCGTCACGCCGGCGAGCTTCGAGCCGACGCTCGACTACGTCGTCGTGAAGACCCCCCGCTTCGCGTTCGAGAAGTTCCCGGCGGCCGACGCCACGCTCACCACCACGATGAAGAGCGTCGGCGAGGCGATGGCGATCGGACGCAACTACGCGACCGCACTCCAGAAGTCGCTGCGGTCGCTCGAGAAGCGCGGGTCGAGCTTCCACTGGGACACCCCCGCGGCCGAGCTCGACAAGGCCGCGCTGCTCGAGAAGTCGGCGATCCCGACGGACGGCCGCATCGTCACGGTGCAGCAGGCCCTCGTCGCCGGTGCGACCGCGGACGAGGTGTTCGAGGCCACGAAGATCGACCCGTGGTTCATCGACCAGATCGTCCTCATCAACGAGGTCGCCTCCGAGGTCGCGGCGGCCGCGACGCTCGACGCCGACACCCTGCGCTGGGCGAAGGAGCACGGCTTCAGCGACGCGCAGATCGCCGCCCTCCGGGGGATCACCGAGCAGGAGGCGCGCGACGCCCGACACGCCGAGGGCATCCGTCCGGTCTTCAAGACCGTGGACACCTGCGCCGGTGAGTTCCCGGCCCTGACGCCGTACCACTACTCGTCCTACGACGCCGAGACCGAGGTGGTGCCGAGCGACCGGAAGAAGGTCGTCATCCTCGGCTCCGGCCCGAACCGCATCGGTCAGGGCGTCGAGTTCGACTACTCGTGCGTGCACGCGTCCTTCGCGCTGAGCGACGCCGGGTTCGAGACGATCATGATCAACTGCAACCCGGAGACCGTGTCGACCGACTACGACACGTCGGACCGCCTGTACTTCGAGCCGCTGACCACCGAGGACGTCCTCGAGGTCATCGAGGCCGAGGCGGCGTCGGGCGAGCTCGTCGGCGTCGTCGTGCAGCTCGGCGGCCAGACGGCCCTCGGGCTCGCGAAGCCGCTCGAGGCCGCCGGCATCCCCATCCTCGGCACCACGCCGGCCGCGATCGACTCCGCCGAGGAGCGCGGCCAGTTCGCGGCGATCCTCGAGCGTGCCGGACTGCTCGCGCCGCGGAACGGCACGGCGCACGACCTCGCCAGCGCGACCGCGGTGGCCGAGGGCATCGGCTACCCGGTGCTCGTCCGCCCGTCGTTCGTGCTCGGTGGCCGCGGCATGGAGATCGTCTACGACACGGCCGCCCTCGCCGACTACTTCGACCGGATGGCCGACCAGGCGATCATCGGACCCGACCTGCCCCTGCTGGTCGACCGGTTCCTCGACGACGCCGTGGAGATCGACGTCGACGCGCTGTTCGACGGGGAGCGCCTGTACATCGGCGGCATCATGGAGCACATCGAGGAGGCCGGCATCCACTCCGGCGACTCGGCGTGCACGCTGCCCCCGGTCGGCCTCGGCAAGGCGGAGATCCGCGGAGTGGTCGAGGCCACCGCGAAGATCGCCCGCGGGATCGGCGTGCAGGGGCTGCTCAACGTGCAGTTCGCGATCGGTGCCGGCGTGCTCTACGTCCTCGAGGCGAACCCCCGCGCGAGCCGCACCGTGCCCTTCGTCTCGAAGGCGCTCGGCATCCCGCTCGCCAAGGCCGCGTCGCGGATCATGACCGGTTCGTCGATCGACGCCCTCGTCGCCGAGGGCATGCTGCCGGAGCGCGACGGTTCGTCGGTGCCGCCCCAGGCCCCGGTCGCCGTCAAGGAGGCCGTGCTGCCCTTCCGCCGCTTCCGCACCCGCGACGGCCAGGTCGTCGACTCGGTGCTCAGCCCGGAGATGCGCTCCACCGGTGAGGTCATGGGCATCGACCGCGACTTCCCGCGGGCGTTCCTCAAGTCGCAGGACGCGGCCTACGGCGGCCTGCCGACGAGCGGCACGGTCTTCGTGAGCGTCGCCGACACGGACAAGCGCCAGGTCGTCCTGCCGGTGCACCGCCTGCAGCAGCTCGGCTTCACGATCACCGCGACCGAGGGCACCGCCGAGGTCCTGCGGCGCAACGGCATCGAGGTCACGCTCGTCGGCAAGTACAGCGAAGGCGGCGAGAGCGTCGTCGACCTGCTCGCCCGCGACGCGGTCGACATCGTCATCAACACGCCGTCGGGTGCCTCCGGCCGTGCTGACGGGTACGAGATCCGTGCGGCCACGGTCGCCGCGGACAAGCCGCTCTTCACGACGATCGCGCAGCTCGGCGCAGCGGTCGCCGCGATCGAGACGATCGGCACCCCGCTCAGTGCGCGCAGCCTGCAGGACTACGCGCGCGAGCGCGCCACCTGGTGACGGTCGACGTGACGTCGAGCCCGGGAGGCACGGCCTCCTTCGGTGTCCGGCTCGCCGCCGCCATGGGGGAGCGTTCCCCCCTGTGCGTCGGCATCGACCCCCACGCCGCCACCCTGGCGGCGTGGGGGCTCGGCCGCGACGAGGCGGGGCTGACCGCCTTCGGAGCGACCCTGGTCGACGCGGCCGCGGGCCGCGCAGCGGTCGTCAAGCCGCAGATCGCCTTCTTCGAGGCGGCCGGGATCGCGGGCTACCGGGCGCTCGACGCGACCCTGCGCCGGGCGCGTGATGCGGGCCTCCTGGTCGTCGCCGACGTCAAGCGCGGCGACATCGGCTCGACCGGTGACGACTACGCACTCGCGTGGGTGGACCGCGACGGGCCGTTCCGGGCCGACGCGATGACCGTCTCGCCGTACCTCGGCTACGGGTCGCTGGCGGGCACGGTCGACGTGGCGCGCCGGAACGCCGCCGGCGTGTTCGTGCTGGCGGCGACCAGCAACCCGGAGGCCCGGGTGCTGCAGACCGCGGTGCTCGCCGAGGGTCCGCGTGCCGGGCGGTCCGTCGCGGCCGGTATCGTCTTGGACGTGGCAGACGACAACCGCACCGCGGCACAGCGCGCACGGGACGTTGCAGACGACGACCGCACCGCGGCACAGCGCGCACGGGACGTGGCAGACGACGACCGCACCGGCGGCGAGCAGGCGCTCGGGGACGTCGGGCTCGTGCTCGGCGCCACCCTCGACCTCGCCGACTTCGGCATCGACGCGGACGCCATCGGCTCCGCACCGGTGCTCGCTCCGGGCTTCGGCGCCCAGGGCGCCCGCATCGAGGACCTGCGCGCCCGGTACGGCTCGCGTGCCGAGCAGGTGCTCGTGAACGAGTCACGCGGCCTGCTCACGGACGGCCCCGACGGGGTCGCCGCGCTCGTGCAGGACCGCGCGGACCGCATCCGTGCAGCGCTGGGAGCCGCCGCGTGACGGACGAGTCGCCCGACACGACCGCCGCCGCCGGGAGCACGGACCGCAGCGGCCTGCCGGCGCACCGCAACCCGCCGGAGGTCGACCGCGTCGCCGCCGCCCGGGCCGCGGTGGCCGCGCGACGCGCCCGCGCCGCCGTCAAGGCACAGGTGGCGTCCGGGGAGCGCAGCGCCCTCGAGGTCGCCCGTGCCGCCTGGACGGACGCCGACCTCCCTGCCGAGAAGTCCCTGCGGGTCCGCGACCTGCTCACGAGCATCTCCGGGATCGGTCCGGCCCGCGCCGAGGCCGTGATGGGCGAGCTCCGGATCGCACCGTCGAAGCGCCTCGGCGGCCTCGGCACCCGGCAGCGCACGGCGCTGGCCGACTGGCTCGCCGCGCGCGGGCGGAAGCGCGGGGCGTCGAAGCTCGTCGTCCTCGCCGGTCCCACCGCGGTCGGCAAGGGCACGGTGAGCGCGCACATCCGCGAGCAGTACCCGGACGTGAACCTCAGCGTGTCGGCCACGACGCGGAAGCCGCGCCCCGGCGAGGTCGACGGCGTCCACTACTACTTCGTGGACGACGACGAGTTCGACCGGATGATCCGCGACCGGGAGCTCCTCGAGTGGGCCGTCGTGCACAACTCGTACCGGTACGGCACGCCGCGCCCGCCGATCGACCGCGCGCTCGACGCCGGCGACAAGGTGATGCTCGAGATCGACCTGCAGGGTGCCCGGCAGGTCCGCGACGCCATGCCCGAGGCGGTCCTCGTGTTCCTCCTCCCGCCCACGTGGGAGGAACTCGTGCGTCGGCTCATCGGTCGCGGCACCGAGTCCGCCGAGGAACAGGCGCGCCGGCTCGAGACCGCGAAGGTGGAACTCGCCGCGCAGGACGAGTTCGACGTGCGCATCGTGAACTCGGATGTCGGCACCGCGGCACGCGAGGTCGTAGACTTGTTCTCTGCGCCCTGACGGGTGCTCCCGCGTCGCGCGCACCCGCGCGCCCCGACGCCCGCTGACCGAGGAGGACCCCATGGCCAACCCCCAGGGCATCATCGACCCGCCCATCGACGACCTGCTCGCCAAGGTGGAGTCGAAGTACGCGCTCGTCATCTTCGCCTCGAAGCGCGCTCGGCAGATCAACGACTACTACGCCGACCTGCACGAGGGGTCGCTCTTCGACAACGTCGGGCCGCTCGTCGACTCGACGATCGACGACAAGCCGCTGTCCGTTGCTCTGCACGAGATCAACGAGGACAAGCTGACCGTCACCAAGCAGCAGCAGCCCACCGACTGACCGCGGTGACGAGCACCAACCTGCGCCTCTTCACGTCCGAGTCGGTCACGGAGGGGCACCCCGACAAGATCTGCGACCAGATCTCGGACACCATCCTCGACGCCCTGCTCGCCGTGGACCCGCACGCCCGGGTCGCGGTCGAGACGATGGTGACGACGGGTCTGGTGCACGTCGCCGGCGAGGTCACGACCTCCGGCTACGTCGAGATCCCGAAGCTGGTCCGCGACGTCATCACGGGCATCGGCTACAACTCGTCGGAGGTCTCCTTCGACGGCCGCACGTGCGGCGTCGAGGTGTCGATCGGTGCACAGTCGCTGGACATCGCGCAGGGCGTCGACGAGTCGCTCGACAGCCGCTCCGGTGCCGGGGTCGACCCGCTCGACCGGCAGGGCGCCGGTGACCAGGGCATCATGTTCGGCTTCGCGACCAACGAGACGCCCGAGTACATGCCCGTCGCGATCTGGCTCGCGCACCGCCTGGCGGAACGGCTCGCCGAGGTCCGCAAGTCCGGTCTGCTCGACTTCCTCCGCCCGGACGGCAAGACCCAGGTGACGGTCGGCTACGACGGCGTCGTGCCGAGGACGGTGGAGACCGTCGTGCTCTCGACGCAGCACTCGCCCGCGGTGACGCTCGACGACCTCACGGCGCAGATCACCGAGCACGTCATCCGCCCGGTGCTCGACCTGGTCGACCTCGACTCGTCGCACGTCGACGTCATCGTGAACCCGACGGGCCGGTTCGAGATCGGCGGGCCCCAGGGCGACGCCGGGCTCACCGGACGCAAGGTCATCGTCGACACCTACGGGGGTGCCTCCCGGCACGGTGGCGGCGCGTTCAGCGGCAAGGACCCGTCCAAGGTCGACCGTTCGGCCGCCTACGCCCTCCGCTGGGTCGCCAAGAACGCGGTCGCCGCGGGCCTGGCGGACCGTCTCGAGGTCCAGGTCGCCTACGCGATCGGCCGTGCGAAGCCCGTCGGTCTCTACGTCGAGTCGTTCGGCACCGGACACGTCGACGACGCGACCATCGAGGCCGCCATCACCGAGGTGTTCGACCTGCGTCCGGCCGCGATCATCCGCGACCTCGACCTGCTCAAGCCGCGGTACGCGCAGACCGCGGCCTACGGCCACTTCGGCCGCGAGCTCCCCGGCTTCACCTGGGAGCAGCTCGACCGCGTCGAAGAACTCCGCGCCGCCGCAGGACTCGTCGCCGCTGCCGTCTAGGCGCACCGCGTGACCACCGTCGCGCGCGTCGTCCTCGACTCGCCGCTCCCGCAGTTGGACCGTCTGTTCGACTACCGGGTACCGGCCGAGCTCGAGGACGACTGCGTGCCCGGGGTGCGCGTCAAGGTGCCGCTGCGCACCGGCGCCCGGATGTCCGACGCGTACGTCGTCGAGGTCGTCTCCGAGGGGGACTGGCCCGGCGAACTCAGCCAGGTCGAGCAGGTCGTCTCGCCCGTGCCGGTGCTCGCACCGGAGGTCTGGACGCTGGCCCGGGCCGTCGCCGACCGAGCGGCCGGCGTCGCCTCCGACGTCCTGCGGCTCGCCGTCCCGCCGCGCCAGGTGCGCGCCGAGAAGGCGTGGCTGGCCCGCGACCCGGAGTGGTCGCCCCCGCCGGTGACCGCACCGCCCGTCACCGGCTACGCCGACGGCGTCCTGGAGGCACTGGTCACCGACCACGGGCGGGCCGCGGTCGCCGCCCTGCCGCACCCGGTCGCGCTCTCCCCGGAACCGGGCTCGGCCGCCGCGGTCGCCGCCGACGAGCCGACGGACTCCCCCGACGTCGTGTGGGTCCCGGGATGGGCCGCGACCGTCGCGCAGGCCGCGGCGCGCGCGGTCGCCGCGGAGCAGTCCGCCGTGGTCGCCGTCCCCGACTTCCGCGACGTCACGGACCTCGAGCGGGCGCTCCTCGCCGTGCTCCCCGCAGAGCGGGTGGTGCGGTTCGACGCCAAGCAGACGAACGGGGCACGGGCGAAGGCGCTGCTGCAGGCCCGGTCCCACCCGGTGGTCGCGATCGGGAACCGCACCGCGATGTACGCGCCGGCGACGGCGCTCGGGCTGGTCGTGGTCTGGGACGACGGGGACGCGTCCTTCGTCGAACCGCGGGCGCCCTACGTGCACACCCGCGACGTCGCACTCGTGCGCGCCGCCCAGTCCGGTGCCGCCCTGCTGTTCGTCTCGCACGCCAGGAGCACCGACGTGCAGCGCCTCGTCGAGCTGCACTGGCTGGACGACGTCACGCCGCACCGGCAGCCGACGCCGAAGGTGATCCCGACCGTGCAGCAGAGCGGAGCCGAGGGGTACGCGGCCGAGGCACGGATCCCGAGCACGGCGTGGCGGGCAGCGCGCGAAGCGAGCCAGCACGGCCCGGTCCTCGTGCAGGTCGCGAGTCCCGGCTTCGGGACCGGGCTCGTGTGTGCCGAGTGCGGGGAGCGCGCGCACTGCCGGATCTGCGGCGGCCCGCTCGGTCAGCCGCACCGGGGCGCGACGCCGCAGTGCCGGTTCTGCGGTGCCCTCGCGGTCGGCTTCCGGTGTCCGACCTGCGGCAACGGCACCGTGAAGCCCGTGGGGCAGGGCGCGCAGCGGACGGCGGACGAGCTCGGTCGGGCGTTCCCGGGCACTCGGATCGTGGTCGCCGACGGCTCACGGCCGCTCGACGAGGTCCCCGCACGACCGTCCGTCGTCGTCGCGACCCGTGGTGCCGAGCCGAGCGTGCCCGGCGGGTACGCCTGTGTCCTGCTGCTCGACGGTGAGCGGATGCTCGCGCGCGAGGGCCTCCGCGTGCAGGAGGACGTCCTGCGCTTCTGGACCGGCGCCGCCGCGAAGGGTGCCCCCGGCGCCGAGGTGTACCTCGTCGGCGTCGGCGGGAAGCTCGCCACCGCGATGGCGCTCTGGCGGCTCGACGGACCGGCGCACGACGAACTCGTCGACCGTCGGGCCCTGCACTTCCCGCCCGCCGTCCGCGTGGCGACGCTGACGGGCACGGACGAGGCGGTGACCGCGGCCGTCGAGGCGCTCGGCGACGCGACCGTCGGCGACGTGCTCGGCCCGGTGCCGGTCCCGGACGACCCCGCGCCGGGCACCGTGCGGGCGATCGTGCGGTTCCCGTACGCGCACGGGGCCGAGGTCGCCGCGACGCTCAAGGCCGAGGTCATCCGACGCTCGTCGACCCGACGTGTGCTCCCGGGCGGCGCCCGACGCCGCGCGGCGCCGACGCTGCGGGTCCGGCTCGACGACGTCGAACCGTTCACGGAGGTCTGACCGGGCTGTCCCGCCGTGCGCCTCCCGGAACGCACCGTGGGCGGTCCCGCGCAGGGGAGGACCACTGCGAGGGACCGCCCACGGTGCGTGGTGCGGAGGGAGCTGCCGCTCAGGCGGCGACGGGGCGGCGACGCTCGCGCGGGAAGACCACGCCGAGCGCGACCATGCCGATCGCGAGCACCAGGTGGAGCCAGTTGTCGGCCCAGTTGAGCGGCACGAAGTTCGCGCCGGACATCGTGCCGGCGGTGAACAGGCCGTAGACCCACAGGACGAAGTAGACGACCCCGCCGAGCACGAGGTACATCCGTGAGCCGGTCGCCCGGTTCGCCGCGAGCAGCCCCACGACGCCGAACAGCAGGTGGACGATGTTGTGCAGGACCGAGACCTGGAAGATGCCGAGCAGCATCGCCATCGAGTGGTGTCCGGCGCCGCCGAGGTCGCCGGTCGTCAGTCCGGGCACGAACCCGGCGATGCCGACGACCAGGAAGACGACGCCGACGAGGAGCGCGACCTTCTGGATCGAGGACCCGGCGTAGCGGTTGGTGGAGGTGGTGACATCGGTCATGTCCCAGACGGTACACAGGTGGCTCTCGGTCGGTGGGAGCCGGGAGCGCCGATGCGTCCGCCGGACACGACGGCTCGTGGGACGATGGAACCCATGCGCCTCGTCGTCGCCGGCAGCCCCGCTGCGGCCGTCCCCACCCTCCGACGTCTCGCGGCCTCCGACCACGAGATCGCCGCCGTGCTCACCCGACCGCCGACGCCGCAGGGTCGGAAGCGCGTCCTCACGCCCACGCCGGTCGCGCAGGTCGCGGCGGAGCTCGGCCTGCCCGTCATAGAGGCGACCCGGGTCGACGACGCGGTCACGGCGCAGCTCGTCGACCTGCACGTCGACCTGGGCGTCATCGTCGCGTACGGCGCGCTCCTCCGACGCCCGGCCCTCGACGCGCCGCGGCTCGGCTGGGTCAACCTGCACTTCTCCGACCTGCCCGCGTACCGCGGCGCCGCTCCCGTGCAGCGGGCGGTGATGGCCGGCGACACCCGGACCGCCGCGACCGTGTTCCAGCTCGTCGAGGCCCTCGACGCCGGGCCCGTGTACGCGAGCGACCCGTTCGCCATCGACCCCGAGGCGACGGCAGGTGAGGTCCTCGCCGCGATGGCCGAGACCGGGTCCGAGACGGTGCTCCGGGTCGTCGACGGGTTGGCCGACGGCACCGCGGTCGCCGCGGAGCAGGTCGGCGAGCCCACGACCGCGTCGAAGACGACGCTCGCCGACGGGCAGGTCGACCTCGACCGTCCGGCAGCGCTCGTCCACGCGCACCTCCGGGGCGTCACGCCCGAGCCCGGCGCGTACGCGCACCTGGGCGACGTGCGGGTGAAGCTTCTCCGCACCCGCCGGTCGGGAGGCGCGGCCTCCTCCGCCCCGTCCCTCGCCCCCGGCGCGCTCGGCCTGGTCGACGGACGGCTGCTCGTCGGCACCGCCGACGACCCCCTCGAGCTGCTCGAGGTGCAGCCCGCCGGCAAGAAGCCGATGGACGCCGCCGCCTGGGCGCGCGGGCTCGGCGAGCTGGACGGGAAGGTCCTGTCGTGAGCACCACCGGACCGCGGGGCACCGACCAGCGGCAGCGCGGGCCGCGGGCACTGAGCGCCCGCCGCGTCGCCTTCGACGTCCTCCGTGCCGTGCAGGTCGACGACGCGTACGCCAACCTCCTCCTGCCCGCCCGCATCCGTCGTGCCGGACTGTCCGCCCGCGACGCCGCCTTCGCCACCGAGCTCACCTACGGCTCCATCCGCATGCTCGGCCGCTACGACGCGATCGTCGGTGTCGCCTCGGGACGCCGGGTCGACGACATCGAGTCCGACGTGCTCGACGTCATGCGGCTCGGCGTGCACCAGTTGCTCGGGATGCGGACGCCGACGCACGCCGCCGTCTCGGCGACCGTGGAGCTCACCCGCGAGGTCGGTGCCCGCCGCGCGACGGGGTTCGTCAACGCCGTCCTGCGCAAGGTCGCGGCGAAGACCGACGACGAGTGGGACGCACTCGTGACCGCCGGACGCGGTGGCGACGCCCTGCTCGCGACGCGCTGGTCGCACCCCGCCTGGGTCGTGGCCGCGCTCCGCGACGCCCTCGCCGCTGAGCGTTCCCGTGACGAGCTCGCCGCGCTGCTCGCCGCCGACAACGTCGCGCCGCGCGTCCAGCTCGTGGCGCTGCCCGGCCTCGCGACGGAGGACGACCTGCTGCACGCCGCGCAGGCACCCGAACCGATCACGGACGGCACGGACGCGGACGACGTGACGGAGGACGAGCCTCCCGTCCGCACGCCGGTGGACCCGGCGGACGACCGCCCGGTCTCCCCGGTGGGCATCCGCGGGACGGCCGGCGACCCCGCCCGCGTGCCGGGCGTCGCCGCCGGACGGCTCCGGGTGCAGGACGAGGGGTCGCAGCTCGCAGCCCTCGCGCTGACACGGTCGTCCGAGGTCCGACCGGGGGAGCGCTGGCTCGACATGTGTGCCGGACCCGGCGGCAAGGCGGCGCTGCTCGCGGCCGAGGCCGCGCAGGGCGGCGCGACCGTCGTCGCGAACGAGCTCGTACCGGCCCGTGTCGGCCTCGTGCGGAAGGCCCTCGCCACGGTGGCGGGTCCGGACGTCGTGACCGTCGTCGAGGGTGACGGCCGTCGCTTCGGCCGGCCCGGCGACGAGCGCTTCGACCGGATCCTGCTCGACGCGCCGTGCACCGGCCTCGGGGCACTGCGCCGTCGACCGGAGGCGCGGTGGCGGAAGCAGCCCGAGGACGTCCCGGAGCTCGCGGCGCTCCAGGCGGAGCTGCTCGACGCCGCGGTCCGGGCCCTGGCACCGGGCGGGACGCTCGCCTACGTCACCTGCTCGCCGCACCTCGCCGAGACGCGGGGGCAGGTCGACGCCCTGATGGCGCGGCACGGGGACGTCCTGGAGCAGCTCGACACCGCCGGGGTCGTCCGTGCGGTCGCCGCGCGGGACCCGCAGGTCGCCGACGGTCGGACGGTGCAGCTCTGGCCCCACCGTGTCGGCACCGACGCGATGTTCGTGGCCCTGTTCCGCCGCACCGCCTGACCCCTCGGGACGACGGATCGAACCACGGTCCCGACATCGAACCAGCGCCGTGCCCAGGTTCGACGTCGGGACCGTGGTCCGTCGCTGAGGACGGCGGGAGCGGAGCCGGTGCTCGGTAGGATCGGCGGGTGACGATCCGCATCTCGCCGAGCATCCTGTCCGCCGACTTCGCGAACCTCGAGCGGGAGCTGCACCGCATCGAGAGCGCCGACATGGTGCACGTCGACGTGATGGACAACCACTTCGTGCCGAACCTCACGCTCGGCCTGCCGATCGTGCAGCGCCTGCAGGAGGTCTCGCCGGTGCCGCTCGACGTGCACCTCATGATCACCGACGCCGACACGCAGGCCCCGCAGTACGCCGAGACCGGCGCCTCGAGCGTCACCTTCCACCTCGAGGCCGCGACGGACCCGGTGGCGACGGCCGCGGCCATCCGGTCGAACGGTGCCCGTGCCGCCGTCGCGGTGAAGCCCGGCACGCCGATCACGCAGGTCCTGCACCACCTCGACGCCTACGACATGGTCCTGCTCATGACCGTCGAGCCCGGCTTCGGCGGCCAGTCGTTCATGTCGTCCGTGATGCCGAAGCTCGCCGACGCCCGTGCCGCCGTGGACGCCTCGGGGCTCGACGTCTGGCTCGAGGTCGACGGCGGCATCGCCGTGGACACCGTGCCCGAGGCCGTCCGGAGCGGTGCCGACACGCTCGTCGCGGGCTCCGCCGTGTACGGCGGCGAGCCGGCACAGCGCATCGCCGACCTGCGCGCGGCAGCCGCGGCGGCACGCGCGTGACGACCGAGGCGGGTGGCGGGGCGGCGGCGATCCGCGCCTCCCGTCCGGACGGTGCGTCCGAGGGGTCGGGACAGGACGGTAGCCTGGTCCCCGTGAAGACGTTCGACGAGCTGTTCGCGGAGCTGACCGAGAAGGCGCGCACGCGCCCCGAGGGCTCCGGCACCGTCGCCGAACTGGACGCCGGCGTGCACCAGATCGGCAAGAAGATCGTGGAGGAGGCAGCCGAGGTCTGGATGGCGGCCGAGTACGAGGGCGACGAGCGCACCTCCGAGGAGATCTCGCAGCTGGTCTACCACCTGCAGGTGCTCATGGTCGCGAAGGGGCTCACCCCGGCGGACGTCTGGCGACATCTGTAGGCACACGCCACGCGCGCAGCAGCGCCGTCGCGACCCGCAGTCGTCCCCGACCTCCAGCAGAAAGCAGACCTCCTGATGCTCCGCATCGCCGTGCCCAACAAGGGTTCGCTGTCCGAGACCGCCTCCGAGATGCTCAAGGAGGCCGGGTACGCCGGCCGCCGCGACCCGAAGGCGCTCCACCTGCTCGACGAGCGCAACGGCGTCGAGTTCTTCTTCCTCCGCCCGCGGGACATCGCCACCTACGTCGGCTCCGGCGCGCTGGACGTCGGCATCACCGGCCGCGACCTGCTGCTCGACTCCGGGTCTGCGGCACACGAGGTCGACGCGCTCGGCTTCGCCGACTCGACGTTCCGCTTCGCCGGCACGCCCGGCCGGTTCAGCGACCTGCAGGACCTCGACGGCGTGCGGGTGGCGACGAGCTACCCGGGCCTCGTGGGGGAGTTCCTCGCGCAGCACGGCGTCACCGCCACGCTCGTGAAGCTCGACGGTGCGGTCGAGAGCGCGGTGCGCCTGGGCGTGGCCGACGCCGTCGCCGACGTCGTGTCGACGGGCAGCACCCTGCGCGCGGCCGGCCTCGAGATCTTCGGACCGGTCATCCTCGAGTCGACGGCGCTGCTGATCTCGACCGACGAGACGATCCCGGGCATCGACGTCCTCCGTCGCCGGCTGCAGGGCGTCCTGGTCGCCCGCGGCTACGTGATGCTCGACTACGACATCCCGACCGGCCTGCTCGAACAGGCGACCGCGGTGGCGTCCGGCATCGAGTCGCCCACCGTGTCGCCGTTGCACGACCGCGACTGGTCGGCGGTCCGCGTGATGATCCCGCGCGAGGACGCCAACCTCATCATGGACGCGCTCTACGACCTCGGTGCCCGCGCGATCCTGGTCAGCCCGATCCACGCCGCACGCCTGTGAGCACCCCGACGACGGGCGCCCCCGCAGCCCGGGGCGGCGTGGCCGTCCGGGTCGTCCCGTGCCTCGACGTGCAGGGCGGCCGGGTCGTCAAGGGCGTCAACTTCCTCGACCTGCAGGACGCCGGTGACCCCGTCGAGCTCGCCGCCCGGTACTACGAGCAGGGCGCGGACGAGCTGACCTTCCTCGACGTCGGTGCGACGGTCGAGAACCGCGCCACCATGTACGACACGGTGACGCGGACGGCCGAGCAGGTCTTCATCCCGCTCACCGTCGGCGGCGGCGTCCGGAGCGTCGACGACGTCTCGCGCCTGCAGCAGTGCGGCGCGGACAAGATCGGTGTGAACAGCGCCGCGATCGCGCGGCCCGACCTCGTCGGCGAGATCGCCGACCGGTTCGGTGCGCAGGCGGTCGTCCTGTCGCTCGACGTCAAGCGCAGCGACCGGATGCCCTCGGGCTTCGTCGTCACCACGCACGGCGGGCGCACGGAGTCCGACCTGGACGCGATCGCCTGGGCCCGGGAGGGCGTCGAGCGCGGCGCCGGGGAACTGCTCGTCAACTCCATCGACGCGGACGGCACGAAGAACGGGTTCGACCTCGAGCTCATCGCCGCGGTCCGCGCGGTCGCCACGGTGCCGGTCATCGGTTCGGGAGGCGCGGGTCGGCTCGAGCACTTCGCCCCCGCCGTCGAGTCGGGTGCGGACGCGGTCCTCGCCGCGAGCGTCTTCCACCGCGGCGAGATCACCATCGGGGACGTCAAGGCCGCGCTGCGCGCAGCCGGGCACCCGGTCCGCTGACCAGCCGCCGTAGGCTAGGAGCCTCATGACCGACAGCACCAGCACCAGCACGGACGCGGTCCTCGACCGCGCACGGTTCGGTGCGGACGGCCTGCTCCCGGCAGTCGTGCAGGAGGAGTCCACCAAGGACGTCCTCATGCTCGGCTGGATGGACCGCGAAGCACTCCGCCGCACCCTCACCGAGGGGCGGGTGACCTTCTGGTCGCGCTCCCGGCAGGAGTACTGGCGCAAGGGCGACACCTCCGGGCATGCCCAGTACGTCCGCGCGGCGGCCCTCGACTGCGACGACGACACCCTGCTCGTCACGGTGCACCAGGTCGGTGCGGCCTGCCACACCGGCGCGCACCGCTGCTTCGACGTCGACCCGCTCGACCCCGTGACCGCGTCCGCTCCCGACGCGGCGCCGGACGCGACCGCCACCGCGGCCGCGACCGCCACCGCGGGCGCGACCGCAGTGGTGGAGGGCACCCGATGAGCACCGCGACCCGCTCCGAGGAGCCGCGCACGACCTCCCGTCCGGACTTCGACGGCCTGCTGGCGGACCACCGCGTCGTCCCCGTCGTCCGCGCGCTCTACGCGGACAGCGAGACGCCGGTCGGTGTGTACCGGAAGCTCGCGGACGGCCGACCCGGCTCGTTCCTGCTCGAGTCCGCCGGCCAGGGCGGTCTGTGGTCGCGGTGGTCGTTCGTCGGGGTGCGCAGCTTCGGCGTGCTCACCCAGGAGGGCGACCGCGCCGCCTGGATCGACACGGGCATCCCGGCGTCGCGCGCCGTCGACTCGCTCGACGGACCGCCGCTCGAGGTGCTCGCCCGCCTGCACGAGCGCTGGGCGACCCCGCGCGTGCCGGGCACCCCGCCGCTCGTCGGCGGGACCGTCGGCTTCATCGGGTGGGAGGCCGTGCGGCAGCTCGAGCACCTGCCGAACGTGCCGCCGGCGGACTTCGACGTCCCCGGGCAGGCGCTCGCGTTCGTCTCCGAGCTCGCCGCGCTCGACCACCGCACCGGACTCGTCCTGCTCGTCGCGAGCGCGCTCAACGACGGCACCGACGACGCGGACACGATGTGGACCGACGCCCAGGCGCGACTCGACCGCATGCAGGCCGACCTCGTGCAGCCGAGCGCCGCGACCGTCGCCGAGGCGTTCGAGATCGCGGAGCCGTCCCCGCGGCACCGGACCACGCCGGACGACTACATGGCGGCCGTCGAACGGTCGAAGGACTTCATCCGCGACGGCGACGTGTTCCAGGTCGTCGTGTCGCAGCGGTTCGACCACGACGTCACCGCGGATCCGCTCGACGTCTACCGGGTGCTCCGGACGCTCAACCCGAGCCCGTACATGTACTTCCTCGCCCTCGCCGACACCGACGACGAGCGCTTCTGGATCGTCGGCGCCTCGCCCGAGGCACTCGTCAAGGTGCAGGACGGTCGGGCGATCACGCACCCCATCGCCGGGTCGCGGCCGCGCGGCAGCAGCCCGGTCGAGGACGTCCACCTGGGCGACGAGCTGCTCGCGGACCCGAAGGAGCGCGCCGAGCACCTCATGCTCGTCGACCTCGCCCGCAACGACCTGCAGAAGGTGTGCGAGCCCGGCACCGTCGCGGTCACCGAGTTCATGACGGTCGAGCGGTTCAGCCACATCATGCACCTGGTGTCGAGCGTCGAGGGCTCGATCCGTCCCGGGGCGTCGGCCATCGACGTCTTCCGGGCGACGTTCCCGGCGGGGACGCTCTCCGGGGCGCCGAAGCCGCGCGCGCTCGAGATCATCGACGAGCTCGAGCCCGCGAAGCGCGGCGCGTACGCCGGTGTCGTCGGGTACTTCGACTTCGCGGGCGACGCCGACCTCGCCATCGCCATCCGGACGGCCCTGATCAAGGACGGCGTCGCGCGGGTGCAGGCCGGCGCCGGGCTCGTCGCCGACTCGGACCCGCACACCGAGCACGTCGAGGCGGTCAACAAGGCGGCGGCACCCCTGCGGGCGGTCGCCACCGCGAACCGGATGCGCGAGGTGCGCTCGTGAGGGCCGCGCGCTCCCGTCCGCTCGTCGTCGTCGCCGGCCTCGCGGTCGCGGGGCTCGTGATGCTCGCGTGGACGCAGACCTGGTTCACGGTGCACCTGCACGCCGGGACCGCCGTCGTGCCGCGGGTCGTCGCCGACGGGGCTGCGGTCGTGCCCCAGTACACCGCCCTGGCCATCGCCAGCCTGGCCCTCTTCCTCGCGCTGACCATCGCGGGCCGCGTGCTCCGCATCGTGCTCGCCGCGGTCGAGGTGCTGCTCGGGATCGCGGTCGTCACGACCGGCATCGGCACCCTGGCCGACCCGGTGGCGGCGTCGCGGGGCGCCGTCGGCGAGGTCGCCGGGGTCAGCGACACCGCGGCGGTCCGTCAGGTGGTCGAGCGGGTCGACGTGACGGTGTGGCCGGCGGTCGGCATCGCGGCCGGCGTGCTCGCGGTCCTCCTCGGCGTGCTCGTGCTCGTCGTCCAGCGGTCGTGGCCCGGGCCGACCCGCAAGTACGCGGCGGCAACGGCCGGGGCGGCTGCGGACGCCCGGTCGACGGGTGTGCCGCGCGACGCGATCACCGACTGGGACGACCTGAGCGCCGGCGCCGACCCGACGGCCGTCGCGGACGCCGTCCCGTCCGCCGTCGACGGCGTCGTGGGGGAGTCGCCCACGACCGACACGGTAGGATCGGACCGGCGCCGATCGGACGACGGTGCCGGAGCAGAACGAGGAGCACCGTGAGCAACACTGAGCCCGCAGAACTCGGCGAAGGCCACTCGCCCGCCGCCTGGACCGCCGTCGTGATCATGCTGATCGGGTTCGCGGCCGGGACCCTGTTCTTCTGGTTCGACATGGCGTGGGGCGTCTGGGCGTCCGCTGCCGTCGTGCTGATCGGGCTCGTCGTCGGTGCGGTCATGAAGCGCGCCGGCTACGGCGTCGACGGCCCGAAGTACGTCGCCAAGCACCACGCGGAGTAGTCGTGCCGAACGTGCTCGAGACCCTCGTCGCGGGTGCGCTCGAGGACGCGGCTGCCCGTCGCCTCGACCGTCCCGTCTCCGACGTCGAACGCGACCTCGACCGGGTGGCCTCGCCGCTCGACGCCCTGCAGTTCCTGGCGCCGGGTGACCGGGTCAAGGTCCTGGCCGAGGTCAAGCGCGCCAGTCCGTCGCGCGGGTCCATGGCCCCGATCGAGGACCCGGCTGCCCTGGCGGCCGACTACGAGCGCGGTGGCGCCTCGACGATCAGCGTGCTCACCGAGGGACGGAAGTTCCTCGGCAGCCTCGCCGACCTCGAAGCCGTCAAGGCCCGGGTCGCGCTGCCGGTGCTCCGCAAGGACTTCATCGCCGACCCGTACCAGGTGCTCGAGGCCCGTGCCGCCGGCGCGGACCTCGTGCTGCTGATCGTGGCCGCGCTCGAGCAGCGACAGCTCGTCGAACTGCACGAGCTCGCCGAGCAGCTCGGCATGCGCGTCCTGGTCGAGGCCCACTCCGGCGACGAGGTCGCGCGCGGCCTCGACGCCGGTGCCCGGATCCTCGGCGTCAACGCCCGTGACCTGACCGACTTCTCGCTGGACCGCGACCTGTTCGGGTCGCTCGCCGACCGCATCCCCGACGGGGTCGTGCGCGTCGCCGAGTCCGCCGTCGCCGGTCCCGCCGACGTCGCGCACTACCGCTCCGCGGGTGCCGACGTCGTCCTGGTGGGTGAGGCACTCGTCACGGGTGCGGACCCCGCCACCACACTCGCGTCGTTCATCGCCGCCGCGGACGGCCTCGGCCGCCCGCGCGCCTGAGCGACACCGTCCCCACCGGCCGACCCGTTCCGGGTCCGGCCACACACCCCGGGAGACCCATCGTGACCTCACTCCGTGACCTGCAGGGCCCGTACTTCGGCGACTTCGGCGGACGCTTCGTCCCCGAGTCGCTCGTGCTGGCGCTCGACGAGCTCGAGGCCGCCTTCCGCGCGGCCTGGGCCGACCCGGCGTTCCGGCAGGAGCTCGACGAGCTCCAGCGGGACTACACCGGCCGCCCGTCGATCATCACCGAGGCGCCGCGGTTCGCGAAGCACGCCGGCGGCGCTCGGATCATCCTCAAGCGCGAGGACCTGAACCACACCGGTTCGCACAAGATCAACAACGTGCTCGGGCAGGCCCTGGTCGCCAAGCGCCTCGGCAAGACCCGCCTGATCGCGGAGACCGGGGCCGGTCAGCACGGTGTCGCCACCGCCACGGCGGCCGCGCTGTTCGGCATGGACTGCGTCGTCTACATGGGAGCGGTCGACACCGAGCGCCAGGCCCTCAACGTCGCCCGGATGCGCCTGCTCGGCGCCGAGGTGATCCCGGTCGAGACCGGGTCGCGGACCCTGAAGGACGCCATCAACGACGCGTTGCGCGACTGGGTCGCCAACGTCGACTCGACGCACTACCTGCTCGGCACGGTCGCGGGACCGCACCCGTTCCCGGAGATGGTGCGCGAGTTCCACAAGGTCATCGGGGAAGAGGCCCGTCAGCAGGTCCTCGACCGGGTCGGTCGCCTGCCCGACGCCGTCGCGGCCTGCGTCGGCGGCGGCTCGAACGCGATGGGCATCTTCGAGGCGTTCCTCGACGACGAGTCCGTCCGTCTGCACGGGTACGAGGCCGGTGGGGACGGCATCGAGACCGGCCGTCACGCGGCGAGCATCTCGCTGGGCCGCACCGGCGTGCTGCAGGGGACGATGTCCTACCTCATGCAGGACGAGGACGGCCAGACGATCGAGAGCCACAGCATCTCGGCCGGCCTGGACTACCCGAGCGTCGGCCCCGAGCACGCCTACCTGGCGTCGATCGGGCGTGCGCACTACGAGCCGATCACGGACGCCGAGGCGATGGAAGCGTTCCGCCTGCTCGGCCGCACCGAGGGCATCCTGCCGGCGATCGAGTCGGCACACGCCCTGGCCGGCGCGATCAAGCTCGGCAAGGAGCTCGGACCCGACGGCGTCGTGCTCGTGTCCCTGTCCGGACGTGGTGACAAGGACGTCGCGTCCGCCAGTCGCTACTTCGGCATCCTCGACGAAGAGGCGGTGCAGCTGTGACGGACACCGGTGCGACCCGTTCGGTCGCCACGACGATCGACACCGCCAACGCCGAGCGCGCAGGCGCCGTCGTCGGGTACCTGCCCGCCGGGTTCCCCGACCTGCGGACCAGCGTCGACGCGGCCGTCGCCCTCGCCGAGAACGGTGTCGACGTCATCGAGCTCGGCCTGCCGTACTCGGACCCGGTCATGGACGGCCCCGTCATCCAGCGCGCGGCGGAGGAGAGCCTGGCGAACGGCTTCCGCGTCGCGCAGGTCTTCGACGCCGTCGACCAGATCACCAGTCGCGTGGACGTGCCGGTCCTCGTGATGACGTACTGGAACCCGGTGCTCCGCTACGGCGTCGACCGGTTCGCCGACGACCTCGTGGCCTCGGGCGCCTCCGGGCTCATCACGCCGGACCTCATCCCCGACGAGGGGCACGCCTGGATCGACGCCTCGGAGCGCACCGGCCTCGACCGGGTCTTCCTCGCCGCGCCGTCCTCGACGGACAAGCGCATGGAGCAGGCCGTCCGGTCGAGCCGCGGCTTCGTCTACGCCGTGTCGACGATGGGCGTCACGGGCGCCCGCGTCGGGGTCGACACCGCCGCCCGCACCGTCGTCTCGCGACTGCGCGACGCCGGTGTCGAGCGCACGTGCGTCGGCCTCGGGATCTCGACGGCCGACCAGGTGGCCGAGGTCCTCGAGTACGCCGACGGAGCGATCATCGGCTCCGCCTTCGTGCGCGCCCTCGCCGACCTCGGCGTCCAGGGGGTCGCCGACCGTGCCGCCGACCTGACGACCGGCGCGCGGCGCCGCTGACGCATCCGCGCACGAGCGCACCGACGCACCGGACGGGAGGCACGGTGCAGGTGACCGACACCGGTCACCCGCACCGTGCCTCCCGTCCGTCCCGGATCACGGTTCCCACAGGACGGCCGTCAGCGTTCCGGGGAGGCGCGGTTCCCGCGCTACAGTGAGCGGGGCCGACCCGCCGTCGGTTCCGCGGCCGTCCAGCACCGAAAGGCGACAGCACCTCCATGCCCCTCCTGAGCATCCCGAGCCCGAGCACCGCGTGGCAGTACTTCGACCTGACCGCCTGGCTGCGCGATGCGTTCGGTTGGTCGCTGCCCCTGGACTTCCGGATCCACGCGTACGCCATCTGCATCCTGCTGGGCATCCTCGCCGCCGTCGTGCTGGCGAACCGCCGCCTGAACGCGCGGGGCGTCGAGCGGTGGATCATCATCGACATCGCGATCTGGGCGGTCCCCGCGGGGATCATCGGCGGGCGGCTGTTCCACGTGTTCACCCACGTGAACGACTACTTCGGTCCGGGCCGCGACCCGTGGTCCTTCCTCTACATCTGGGAGGGCGGCCTGGCGATCTTCGGCGCGCTCATCCTCGGTTCGGTCGGCGCGTACATCGGGTGCCGCCAGGTGGGCCTGCGCTTCTCGTCGCTCATCGACGCGATCGCGCCGGGCGTCCTGCTGGCCCAGGCCTTCGGGCGGCTCGGCAACTACTTCAACCACGAGCTGTTCGGCATGCCGACGAGCCTGCCCTGGGGACTGCAGATCGAGTCGTCGAACCCGGCGTTCCCGAAGGGCCTGCCGGACGGCACCCTCTTCCACCCGACGTTCCTCTACGAGATCATCTGGAACGTCGTCGGCGTGGTGGTCATCCTGCTGCTCGACAAGCGCTTCCGGCTCCAGTGGGGCAAGGTCATGGCGCTCTACCTGATCTGGTACGGCACCGGCCGCTCGGTCCTCGAGTCGATCCGCGTCGACACGAGCGAGACCTTCGCGGGCATCCGCACGAACGTCTGGATGTCGTTCGCGGCGATCCTGCTCGGCCTCGTCATCTTCCTGGTGCAGTCCCGACGCCACACCGGGAAGGAGCCGAGCCCCTACCTGCCCGGGCGCGAGCCGCGTCGGAGCGCCGATGTAGACTCGGACGACACCTGGTCGGAACACGACGACGACGCTCCCGCGGCCGCCGCCGACGCCGATCCGGTGCCCGCGACGGGCAGCGCTCGGTAGCACCCCCACCGGGGTGCGCCCGTCGGGGCCGCCCCACCGGGCCGACCCGCACCGGGTCACCCCGCACCGTGCACGGCACCCTCCGGGCACGGGCACCCGCCACACGGCAGGCCGCCACGAGCGACCCGCCACCTCGCCCGACGTCGGCGCACCCGCCACGACGCCGTGCACGGGCACCAGTCCCGCCCGCTCGGGCGGAACGCACCACCGGGCCACCGACGTCCCAGTTCCACTTCCTCGTGAGGACGGTTCCCCATGGCGCTCCAGCCAGTTCCTGCCCCCCGGTCGACGCGGCCCCTGCCGCCGGCACACCGACGCTTCTCCGCCGTGCCGGACGCCACCGGCGCCTACGACCCGGCGAACGAGAAGGACGCGTGCGGTCTCGCGATGGTGGCGACGCTCCGCGGCACCGCGGGGCACGACATCGTCGACGCTGCGCTCGGTGCGCTCCGGAACCTCGAGCACCGCGGGGCCGTCGGCTCCGACGCGGGCACGGGTGACGGTGCCGGCATCCTCTGCCAGGTGCCGGACGCGTTCCTGCGCGACGAGGTCGACTTCGCGCTGCCCGCCGCGGGGGAGTACGCCGTCGGCACGGCGTACCTGCCGCTGGCCGACGACGAGCGCCACGCCGTCAAGGGCGCCGTGGAGCGTATCGCCCGAGAAGAAGGCCTGAAGGTCCTCGGCTGGCGCGAGGTGCCGGTGCGACCCGAGGTGCTCGGCACGCTCGCCCGCGCCGCCATGCCCGCGTTCGAGCAGCTCTTCGTCGCCTCGACCCGACACGACGTGCACGGTGCCGCCTGGAGCGGCATCGCACTCGACCGTCAGGCCTTCCGGCTCCGCAAGCGCGCGGAGCACGACGTCGAGGTCTACTTCATGTCGCTGTCGAGCCGGACCACGGTCTACAAGGGCATGGTCACGACGCTCCAGCTCGAGCCCTTCTACCCGGACCTCAGCGACGAGCGCTTCGCGTCGAAGCTCGCGATCGTGCACTCGCGGTACTCCACGAACACGTTCCCGTCGTGGCCGCTCGCGCAGCCCTTCCGCACCCTCGCCCACAACGGCGAGATCAACACCGTGCGCGGCAACCGCAACTGGATGCGCGCCCGGCAGTCGCAGCTCGAGAGCGAGCTGCTCGGCGACCTGGCGCCGCTCCTGCCGATCGTCAGCCCCGGGGCGAGCGACTCGGCGTCCTTCGACGAGACCCTCGAACTCCTCACGCTGACCGGGCGGACCCTGCCCCACGCGGTGTCGATGATGGTGCCGGAGGCCTGGGAGAACCAGGTCGGGATGGACCCGGACCTCCGGGCGTTCTACGAGTACCACTCGATGCTCATGGAGCCGTGGGACGGCCCGGCGGCGATCACCTTCACCGACGGTGCGATCGTCGGCGCGACGCTCGACCGCAACGGTCTGCGTCCGGGGCGGTTCCTGGTCACCGACGACGGTCTCGTCGTCATGGGCTCGGAGACGGGCGTCATCGACGTGCCGCCGGGCAAGGTGGTCCGCAAGGGCCGTCTGCGGCCGGGGCGCATGTTCGTCGTCGACACCGAGGCCGGCCGGATCATCGAGGACGACGAGGTCAAGCGCGACCTCGCCGCGTCGGGTCCCTGGGCGGAGTGGCTCGACCGCGGACGCATCAACCTGTCGGACCTGCCGGACCGCGAGCACATCGTGCACACCCCGGCGTCGGTGACCCGTCGGCAGCGCGCCTTCGGCTACACCGAGGAAGAGGTCCGGATCCTGCTGCGCCCGATGGCGCAGACCGGTGCGGAGCCGCTCGGTGCGATGGGGTCGGACACCCCGATCGCGGTGCTCTCGGAGCGCCCGCGGCTGCTCTTCGACTACTTCACGCAGCAGTTCGCCCAGGTGACGAACCCGCCGCTCGACTCGATCCGCGAGCAGGTCGTCACGTCCATGGGCATGGGGCTCGGGCCGGAGCGGAACCTGCTCAGCGCCGGGCCGGAGCACGCCCAGCAGATCGTGCTCGACTTCCCGGTCATCGACAACGACGAGCTCGCGAAGATCCAGCACTTCGAGACCGCCTCGGGTCGGCACCTGACCGTCACGATCAAGGGCCTGTACCGCGTCGACGCCGGCAAGAAGGCGATGCAGAAGCGGATCGCCGCGGTCTGCGACGAGGTCGACCAGGCGATCGAGTCGGGCAAGCAGTTCATCGTGCTGTCCGACCGCGACGGCAACGCCGAGCAGGCACCTGTCCCGAGCCTCCTGCTCCTCGCCGCGGTGCACCACCACCTGATCCGCACCGAGCAGCGCATGAAGGTCGGCCTGATCGTCGAGGCGGGCGACGTCCGCGAGGTCCACCACGTCGCGACCCTGATCGGGTACGGCGCGTCGGCGATCAACCCGTACCTGGCGATGGAGACGTGCGAGAACCTCGTGCGCTCCGGCATGATCACGGGGATCACGCCCGAGCAGGCCGTGAAGAACGTCATCAAGGCGCTCGGCAAGGGCGTGCTGAAGATCATGTCGAAGATGGGCATCTCCACGGTGTCCAGCTACGCGGGCGCCCAGGCGTTCGAGGCGGTCGGGCTCAGCCAGGAGCTCGTCGACAAGTACTTCACCGGTACCTCGTCGATCCTCGGCGGGGTCGGCATCGAGGTCATCGCGAAGGAGAACGCCGAGCGGCACGCACAGGCGTACCCGCAGGACGGCGCCGTGCTCTCGCACGAGCGGCTGCAGACCGGCGGCGAGTACCAGTGGCGTCGCGAGGGGCCGCCGCACCTGTTCAACCCGGACACGGTGTTCCGCCTGCAGCACGCCACCCGTGCGCGTCGGTACGACATCTTCCGCGAGTACTCGCAGGCGGTCGACGACCAGTCCGAGGACCTCATGACGCTCCGCGGGCTCTTCCGGTTCCGGCAGGGCGCCCGGAAGCCGATCGCGCTCGACGAGGTCGAGTCCATCGAGTCCATCGTCAAGCGGTTCAACACCGGCGCGATGTCCTACGGGTCGATCTCGCAGGAGGCCCACGAGACGCTCGCGATCGCGATGAACCGCCTCGGCGGACGGTCGAACACGGGTGAGGGCGGCGAGGACGTCGAGCGCCTGCTCGACCCGGAGCGTCGCAGTGCGATCAAGCAGGTCGCGTCCGGCCGGTTCGGCGTGACGAGCATGTACCTCACGCACGCCACCGACATCCAGCTCAAGATGGCGCAGGGTGCCAAGCCGGGCGAGGGCGGGCAGCTGCCGCCGACCAAGGTCTACCCGTGGGTCGCCCGGACCCGCCACGCGACCGCCGGTGTCGGGCTCATCTCGCCGCCGCCGCACCACGACATCTACTCGATCGAGGACCTCAAGCAGCTCATCTTCGACGTCAAGCGGGCCAACCCGTCCGCTCGCGTCCACGTGAAGCTCGTCAGCCAGTCCGGCATCGGCGCGGTGGCCGCCGGCGTGACGAAGGCCCTGGCCGACGTCGTGCTCGTGTCCGGTCACGACGGCGGCACGGGCGCGTCGCCGCTCAACTCGCTGAAGCACGCGGGGACGCCGTGGGAGATCGGGCTCGCGGAGACGCAGCAGACGCTCATGCTCAACGGCATGCGCGACCGCGTCGTCGTGCAGGTGGACGGCCAGATGAAGACCGGCCGCGACGTCGTCGTCGCCGCGCTCCTCGGGGCCGAGGAGTACGGCTTCGCGACGGCACCGCTGGTCGTCGAGGGCTGCATCCTCATGCGGGTGTGCCACCTCGACACGTGCCCGGTGGGCGTCGCGACGCAGAACCCGGAGCTCCGCAAGCGGTTCACGGGCAAGCCCGAGTTCGTCGTGAACTTCTTCGAGTTCATCGCGCAGGAGGTCCGGGAGCTCCTCGCCGAGCTCGGCTTCCGCACCCTCGACGAGGCGATCGGTCGCGTCGACGCGCTCGACACCGACCGCGCCGTGGAGCACTGGAAGGCGTCGGGTCTCGACCTCTCGCCGGTGCTGCACGGGCCGCAGTTCGACCACGACGAGCCCCGTCGGCACCTGCGCGACCAGGACCACGAGCTCGACGAGCACTTCGACGTGCAGCTCGTGCAGCGGACGGCCGACGTCCTCGAGCACGGCGGCACGATCGCGCTCGACCTGCCGATCCGGAACACCGAGCGGGCCGTCGGCACGATGCTCGGGCACGAGGTCACGCTCCGCCACGGCGAGCACGGGCTGCCGGCGGGGTCCATCGACATCACGCTGCGCGGGTCGGCCGGCCAGTCGCTCGGCGCGTTCCTGCCCGCGGGCATCACGCTCCGACTCGTCGGCGACAGCAACGACTACGTCGGCAAGGGCCTGTCGGGCGGCGCGATCGTCGTCCGCCCGGACTCCGAGTCGGCGTTCGACCCGGCCGAGAACGTGATCGCGGGCAACGTGATCGGCTACGGCGCGACGCAGGGCAGCATGTTCATCCGCGGCATCGTCGGTGAGCGGTTCCTGGTCCGCAACTCCGGAGCCACCGCGGTGGTCGAGGGCGTGGGCGACCACGCGCTCGAGTACATGACGGGCGGACTCGCGCTCATCCTCGGCGAGACCGGGCGCAACCTCGGCGCGGGCATGTCCGGCGGTACGGCGTACGTCCGTGGTCTCCGCCGCGAGCACGTCAACGCCGAGGCCGTGGCGAGCGGCGAGCTCCGGCTCGAGGAGCTCGACAGCGCCGACGTCGAGATCGTCACGGACCTGCTGCGGCAGCACGAGGCCGAGACCGGGTCGACGCTCGCAGCCGACCTGCTCGCCTCGGGCGACCTGGGCGACTTCGTGAAGGTGCTGCCCCGCGACTACGCGGCCGTGCTCGAGACCCGCCAGCAGGCGGTCGACGAGGGGCTCGACCCCGACGGCACCGTCGTCTGGAACCGCATCCTGGAGGTCACCGGTGGCTGACCGGCACGAACACACGAGCACGAGCACGAGCACGACCACGACCATCGACCAGCACGAGCAGGAGGCGCACCATGGCTGACCCGAAGGGCTTCCTCAAGGTGCAGGAGCGCGAGCTCCCGCCCCGCCGACCCGTCCCGCTGCGGCTCATGGACTGGAAGGAGGTCTACGAGCAGCAGGAGTCCGGTGCCCTGAAGCGACAGGCCGGCCGGTGCATGGACTGCGGCGTGCCGTTCTGCCACCAGGGCTGCCCGCTCGGCAACCTCATCCCGGAGTGGAACGACCTGACGTGGCGCGGCGAGGGCCGCCAGGCGATCGAGCGCCTGCACGCGACGAACAACTTCCCGGAGTTCACGGGCAAGCTCTGCCCCGCTCCGTGCGAGGCGTCCTGCGTGCTCGGCATCAACCAGCCGCCGGTGACCATCAAGCAGGTCGAGGTCTCGATCATCGACGAGGCCTACAAGAACGGCTGGGTGACCCCGCACCCGCCGGAGCGCCTGACCGGCAAGACCGTCGCGGTCGTCGGGTCCGGCCCCGCCGGCCTCGCGGCCGCGCAGCAGCTCACCCGCGCCGGGCACACGGTCGCGGTGTACGAGCGCGACGACCGGATCGGCGGGCTGCTCCGCTACGGCATCCCGGACTTCAAGATGGAGAAGCGCCAGATCGACGCGCGCCTCGCCCAGATGCAGGCCGAGGGCACCCGCTTCCGGGCCGGTGTCGAGATCGGCGTGGACATCACCTGGGACGACCTGAAGTCCCGCTACGACGCGGTCGTCGTCGCCACCGGCGCCACGGTGCCGCGCGACCTGCCCATCCCGGGGCGCGACCTCGAGGGCGTGCACTACGCGATGGACTACCTCGTCCAGCAGAACAAGGCGAACGCCGGCACGACGGTGGACAACCAGGTGACCGCCGAGGGCAAGCACGTCGTCGTGATCGGCGGTGGCGACACCGGCGCGGACTGCATCGGGACGGCGCACCGGCAGGGCGCGCTGAGCGTGACGAACCTGGCGATCGGCAAGCAGCCGCCGCTCGAGCGTCCGTCCGAGCAGCCGTGGCCGATGTTCCCGACCGTGTTCGAGGTCACGAGCGCCCACGAGGAGGGCGGTGAGCGCCACTTCCTCGCCTCGACCGTCGAGTTCCTCGGCAACGCCGCCGGCGAGGTCCGCGCACTGCGGGTCGCCGAGACCGAGTACCTCGACGGCCGCCGGGTGCCGAAGGCGGGCACCGAGCGGGAGATCCCGGCGGACCTCGTCCTCGTCGCCATGGGCTTCACCGGCCCGGAGACCGAGACGCTCGAGCCGCAGCTCGGCCTGCCGGTGACGGTGTCGGGAGCGGTGGCACGCCAGGCCGACTACTCGACGAACGAGCCCGGCGTGTTCGTCGCCGGGGACGCCGGCCGCGGCCAGTCGCTCATCGTCTGGGCGATCGCCGAGGGCCGCGCGGCCGCGTCGAAGGTCGACGAGTACCTCGAGGGGTCGACCATCCTGCCCGCCCCGGTCAAGGCCACCGACCGCGCGCTCACGGTCTGACACCGTGGACACGCACCGGACTCCGGACCGTCAGTGACCAGCAGGCCACCGGCACTCGATAGGGTGCTCGTGGCCTGCTCCCGTTCCGCGCGGCCCCACAGCGCGGAACCCCGGCACCATCCACCACACGAAGGAATCCATTGAGACGCGCAAAGATCGTTTCGACGCTCGGTCCGGCTACGTCGGACTACGAGACCGTCAAGGAGATCATCGAAGCGGGCGTCGACGTCGCCCGCCTCAACCTCAGCCACGGTGACTACAGCGTCCACGAGGCCAACTACGAGAACGTGCGGCGTGCCGCCGCGGAGCTCGGCAAGCCGGTCGCGATCCTCGTCGACCTGCAGGGTCCGAAGATCCGTCTCGCGAAGTTCGCCGACGGTCCGCACGAGCTCGCCGTCGGTGACGTCTTCACGATCACGACCGAGGACGTCCCCGGCTCGAAGGAGATCTGCGGCACGACGTTCAAGGGCCTGCCGCAGGACGTCAAGCCCGGCGACCCGCTGCTCATCGACGACGGTCGTGTCCGCCTGCGCGTGCTCGACACCGACGGCGTGCGCGTGCGCACCGAGGTCGTCGTCGCCGGCACCGTGTCGAACAACAAGGGCATCAACCTGCCCGGCGTCGCCGTCAACGTCCCCGCGCTGAGCGAGAAGGACGAGGCCGACCTCCGCTGGGGCATCCGCATGGGTGCCGACCTCATCGCGCTGTCGTTCGTTCGCAACGCCGCCGACGTCGACCGCGCCCACGAGATCATGGACGAGGAGGGCAAGCGCCTCCCCGTCATCGCCAAGGTCGAGAAGCCGCAGGCGGTGGACGCGCTCGAGGAGATCATCGACGCGTTCGACAGCATCATGGTCGCGCGTGGCGACCTCGGCGTCGAGCTGCCGCTCGAGGCCGTGCCGATCGTGCAGAAGCGCGCGGTCGAGCTGTCCCGCCGCATGGCGAAGCCGGTCATCGTCGCGACGCAGATGCTCGAGTCGATGATCTCGTCGCCGATCCCGACGCGCGCGGAGACCTCCGACGTCGCCAACGCCGTCCTCGACGGCGCGGACGCGGTCATGCTCTCGGGCGAGACCAGCGTCGGCGAGTACCCGGTGCAGACCGTGCGGACCATGGCTCGCATCGTCGAGTCCACCGAGGACCACGGTCTGGAGCGCATCGCACCGCTCGGCACGAAGCCCCGCACGCTCGGCGGCGCGATCACGCTCGCCGCGGTCGAGATCGCGGAGTTCACCGAGGCGTCGTACCTCTGCGTCTTCACCGAGTCCGGTGACTCGGCACGGCGCATGTCGCGTCTGCGCCACGGCCTGCCGATCATCGCCTTCACGCCGAACGAGGCGACCCGTCGCCGCATGGCGCTCACCTGGGGCGTCCGCTCGTTCCTGGTCGACCGGAAGACCCACACCGACGAGCTGTTCTCCCAGGTCGACGACGTGCTGCTCGCGAACGGCCTCGCCGCCCCCGGCGACCGGGTCATCGTGACGGCCGGTTCGCCTCCCGGGATCGAGGGGTCGACGAACGACCTCCGCGTGCACCGCGTCGGTGACGCACACGCCGAGGCGGCTCCCGCCTACGTGCGGGACTGACACACCGGTCACCACGCCGACGGGGCGCGGACGGGAGGCACGGCGCAGCACCACGCGCCGCCTCCGGTCCGCGCCCCGTCGCGTTCCCCGCCCACCCCACCCCCGCGGGACACCGCCGACCGTTCGAGACGGCCCCGACCCGTCGAGGCGGACCGGTTCCCACGTGCGTGTCGCGCGCCTGCGGGCGTCTCCCGGCGACGCCCCCGTCCCGACCACCGCACTCGCCGTCGGGAAGCAGCCACGACGCGGTGGTGGTCACCACCCGGCGGACGGACCGGGCAGGATTGCGGGTGTGAGCCTCCAGGACGCCTCCCGCACCGCACCCACCGCAGCGGACGTCCGCCGTTGGCGCCGCTACCTCGCCGACGAGCGGGCGGAGGCCGCGGTCTACCGGAACCTCGCGGCGCGGCGCGCCGGTGAGGAGCGCGAGATCCTCGCCGCCCTGGCCGAGGCCGAGGGCCGCCACGAGCAGCACTGGCTCGACCTGCTCGGTGACGACGTCGGACGGCCGCTCCGCGGGAGCCTCCGCACCCGGGTGCTCGCGTCCCTCGCGAAGCGGTTCGGCTCGGTGTTCGTGCTCGCGCTCATGCAGCGCGCCGAGGACCGGTCGCCCTACGCGGACGACGACGACGCCACGGCCCGGATGGCCGCCGACGAGCGCATCCACGGCGAGGTCGTCCGCGGCCTGGCGAACCGCGGTCGGATGCGCCTGTCGGGCACCTTCCGGGCAGCGGTCTTCGGGGCGAACGACGGTCTCGTGTCGAACCTCGCGCTCATCATCGGCATCAGCGCCTCCGGGGCGGACCGGCACTTCGTGCTGCTGAGCGGCATCGCGGGGCTCCTCGCGGGTGCGCTGTCCATGGGCGCGGGGGAGTACGTGTCGGTGCGGTCGCAACGGGAGCTGCTCGACGCCTCCGCACCGCACCCGGAGGCCGGCCAGGCGGTCGCCGACCTCGACGTCGACGCGAACGAGCTCGCGCTGGTCTACCGGGCCCGCGGGATGACCGAGGCGGAGGCGGAAGCGCACGCCGCCGAGGTCCTCGGCGGCCGGACGGCGTCCGCGACGGCCGCCGTCGACGACCACGAGGCGGTCGGCAGCGGGACGAGCGCGGCCGTCTCGAGCTTCCTCTTCTTCGCGTCGGGCGCGATCATCCCCGTGCTGCCATACCTGTTCGGGCTCGAGGGGTGGCCCGCGATCACCCTCGCCGCGGTGCTCGTCGGCATCGCCCTGCTCGGTACCGGTGCGGTGGTCGGCGTGCTGAGCGGGGCGTCGCCGCTGCGGCGGGCGCTGCGGCAGCTCGGCATCGGCTTCGGTGCGGCCGTCGTGACGTACGGGCTCGGGCTGCTCTTCGGGACCGGCACGGCCTAGCGCGACGGCGCGGGACGCCGGCGGTGGGCGGTGGCGTGTCCCCTCAGCGACGCGCCGCGGCCCGTGCGGGCAGCAGCAGGAGCGCGGCAGCGCCGACCACCACGAGCGCGATGCCGGAGGACACCGCGAACACCGTCAGGGCGAGTCCCGGGGCGGTCAGCACGATCACCGCGCCGACGGCCGACAGGATCCCGCTCACCACCGTGGGCAGCCGCGAGGAACCGGGGTGTCCCACGACGGCGCCGACCATCGCGGCGACGCCCTCGACGAGGAACGCCCCGCCGGCGAGCACCGCGGTGACGAGCAGCGGGATCGCCGGGTCGAGCAGCGTCACCAGACCGGCGACGCCGACGAGGCCGCCGACCACCCCGGAGGTCCACCGCCACGGCGGCGGGGTACCGCGTCCCCGGACCGACGCGACGACCCGCAGGGAACCGGCGACGACGAGGTGGACGCCGAACACGACCGCGACGAGCACCAGGGTCGGACGTGGCCACACGATCGCCACGATGCCCAGGCCGATCCCGACCACGGCCGTCGCGACGACGAACGCGCGGAAGCTGCGCACGGCACGAGAGTCCACGAGGGCTCCTCCCTGTCGGTCGCGCGAGGACACCGACGGTACCCGGCGGGGCAGGTGCGCGCCCGCCGGGCCACGGCCGGGAGGCGCGTCCCGCGTCGGTCGTGCGGCCGCCGGTGCGCGCCTCCCGCCGCGGTGCCGCGGCTCAGGACCCCGAGGTCGGTGCGGGGGTCGGGGTGGCGGGCCCGTCTACGCCGCCGGCAGGAGGCGTCGGCTGCGCGCCGCCCTCCGGCGGCGTGGGTCGCTCGCCGTCCTCCGGGGGCGTCGGCTTCGTGCCGTCCTTCGGGGGCGTCGGCTTCGTGCCGTCCTCCGGGGGCGTGGGCGTCGTGCCGTCCTTCGGCGGCGTCGGCCGCGCGCCGTCCTCCGGGGGCGTGGGCGTCGTGCCGTCCGCCGGCGGCATCGCCACGCAGCCGGGTGCCGGAGCCGCGCCCGGTCGGGTGCCGTCGGCGGCCGGGCCGCCCTTCGGCCCGTCCTTCGGTGCGCCCTTCGGCCCGTCCTTCGGTGCTCCGCTGGGTGCTCCGCTGGGTGCGCCGGACGGTGTGCTCGTCGGGGCTCCCGGGGTGCCCGACCCGTCGGCGACGGCGGCCGTCACCCCGAGTCCGCCGAGCAGCAGCGCCGCGGCGGCCGCCGACCCGATCCCCACCCGCCGGAGGGTGCGGCGACGTGCCGTCGTGCGGTCCGTGGTCGGCTGGTCGTGTCGTTCGTCCTGCATGGTCGTCCTCCGATGTCGGTCGCGGGAGCGGGGTGCTCCGGCGACGAGGACGACGCTCGGATCCGTACCTGAAGCAGGACTGAAGCACAGCGGTTCTCCAGCTGCCTCCATGCTCCGTGCATGCACCGTCGACCTACGGTGTCCGCCGTGACCGCTCCCGCACGCATCCTCCTGGTCGAGGACGACGACTCGCTCCGCACGGCCGTCGCGACGACGCTCCGTGCCGAGGGGTTCCTCGTCGCCGAGGCCCCCGACGGACGGACGCTCGTCGAGGACCTCGACCGCGCCGCCCCCGACCTCGTGCTGCTCGACTGGATGCTGCCCGGCCCGAGCGGCATCCAGCTGGCCGGACGTGTGCGCTCGCGCTCCGACGCGGCGGTCGTGCTGATGACCGCACGCGACGAGCTCGACGACCGCCTGCGGGGCTTCGCGGAGGGGGCCGACGACTACGTCGTGAAGCCGTTCGCGATGGCCGAGCTCGTGGCCCGGGTCACGGCGGTGCTCCGCCGGCGTGGACGCGTGCCGTCCGTGATCGAGGTCGCGGACCTGGTGCTCGACCCGGACGGCGCGACCGTCCGTCGGGGCGGCGTGCTGCTCGACCTGACCGCGACCGAGTTCCGGTTGCTGCGGTTCCTCGCGGAGAGCCGGGGGCGCACGGTCTCGAAGGGGCAGATCACGACCCAGGTGTGGGGCTACGAGGACATCGCCCCGAACCTGGTCGAGGTGCACCTCAGCGCCCTGCGCCGCAAGATGGAGGCGCACGGTCCACGACTCGTGCACACGGTGCGCGGACTCGGCTACCGGCTCGCCGTCGACCGGGGTGCCGCGTGACCGCCGCGGTGGGACACCTCCGCACCACCTCGCTCCGCCTGCGCACCGTCGTCGCGGTGCTCGTCCTGCTCGCCGTGCTGCTCACCGGACTCGTCGTCGCGGTCGAGGCGGTGCTGGGGGCACGCCTCCGGGCCCAGGTGGAGGACCGGCTGCGCGACCGGGCGTCGGCGGCCGCGGCGCTCGTCGGGGTGCTCGACGCCGACGACCTGGCCGACCGGTTGTCCGCGCAGGGACTGTCCGTGCGCATCGTGCAGCCCGACGGTGCCGCAGTGGAGGCCGGTCCGACGCCGGACCAACTCCGGTCCGGTCCGCCGGATCCCGGCGGGCTCCCGGGGCCGGCCGCACGGGACCGGGCGGGGAGCGGGTCCTCGTCGGGCTCGTCGGCCACCTCGACCGGGGCCGGCGGTGCCACGGTCGTGTCCTCCGGCACCACCGAGGACGACGGCGTGCTGACCCTGCGCTCGGTGCTCGACGACGGCACCCGGATCACCCTGACCGCCGGGACGCGCGACGTGCAGGAGACGCTCGCGCAGCTCGGGTGGGTGATGGGCGGCGCGTCCGCCGCGTTCCTCGGTGTGGCCGTCGTCGGCGTGGTGCTGGTCGTCCGTCGGTCGCTCCGCCCGCTCGACGTGGTCACCGCCACCGCGCGGTCGATCGCGGACGGGGACCGCGGACGACGACTGCGGCCGTCGCGCACCGACACCGAGATCGGCCGTGTCGCCGCCGCGTTCGACGAGATGCTCGACGCGGTCGAGGGCGCCGAGGCCCAGGCCGTGGCCGCGGAGGAGCGCGTCCGCACCTTCCTCTCCGACGCGGCACACGAACTGCGGACCCCCGTCGCCGGGGTGCGGGCCGCGGCGGACACGCTCGTCCGGAGCGGCGGCGAGGACCGGGCGACCGACGAGGTCCTCGCCGTGCACGTGGTGCGCCAGGCCGACCGGGCGGCACGGCTCGTCGACGACATGCTCACGATGGCGCGACTGGACCGCGGCATCGCACTCGACCGGCACCGGACCGACCTGGTCGCGTGGCTCCGGACCGAGGTCGACCGGCTCGAGCTGCGGCTGCCGGGGATCGCCCTGCTGCCCGTCCTGCCCGACGAGCCGGTGCACGCCGAGGTCGACCCCGACCGCCTCGCGCAGGTCGTCGGCAACCTCGTCGACAACGCCGCCCGGGCGACCGGCGGCACCGGCACCGTCCGGGTGGCGCTGTCGACCACGTCCGGGTCCGCGGTGGTGACCGTCGAGGACGACGGACCCGGTGTCCCGCCCACCGAGCGCGAGCGGGTGTTCGACCGGCTCGTGCGACTGGAGGACGCCCGCGACGTGCGCTCCGGCGGGGCGGGCCTCGGGCTCCCCATCGCACGGGGCATCGCCGTCGCGCACGGCGGCACGCTCGTGCACGGCACCGACGGGGACCTCGGCGGGGCCGTGTTCGTCCTCGTGGTCCCGCGGTGCGCCGACGACGACGCGGACCCCACGGAGGCCGGCGTGCGTGCGGGCGCGATCGTGGTCCGCTGACCCGCCTGCGCCGGACCCCCTGGTGCGGGGCCGCCGAGGTCGCTAGCGTCGGACCATGGACCCCGTCCTCCTCCTCACGATCGCCCACACCGACGCCGACCTCGGGGGTGGGCACCACGGCTGAGGCAGCGCGGGTCGTCGCCGTCAGCCGCGACGACGAGCACCGCTTCAGCAAGCCGGTGGTCGACGAGGTCACCCTGGTCGCGGGGTGGGGCATCGAGGGCGACGCGCACGCCGGCACCACCGTCCAGCACCGCTCCCGGGTCGCGCGGGACCCGTCGCAGCCGAACCTCCGGCAGGTGCACCTGCTGCACGCCGAGGTGTTCGACGAGGTCGCCGGGTCGGGCCACCGCGTCGCGCCGGGCGACATGGGCGAGAACGTCACCACCCGCGGCGTCGACCTGCTCGGGCTGCCGACCGGCACGCTGCTGCACCTCGGTGGGGACGCCTGCGTCCGGGTCACCGGTCTGCGGAACCCCTGCCAGCAGATCAACGACTTCGAACCCGGCCTGCTGCGCGCCGTGCTCGGACGGGCCGAGGACGGCACCGTCGAGCGGAAGGGCGGGGTCATGGCGGTCGTGGTCTCCGGCGGGGTGGTGCGGGCCGGCGACCGGATCCGCGTCGAGCTGCCGGTGGGCGAGCGGCAGCCGCTCGTGCCCGTGTGACGGCCAGGGGCGGGGTGCGTCCCTGCTAGCCTGGAGTCCTCGCGAGTGTGGTGGAACGGTAGACACGGGGCACTCAAAATGCTCTGCCTCACGGCGTGCGGGTTCGATTCCCGCCACTCGTACGGATGCGGCTCACGGTGCGCGTGGCAACGCCCCGCCGTGGGTCCCGCCGCTCGTCCGGACACAGCTGACGGCCCCCGTGCGCTCCGTCTAGTAGGCTCTCGCTCGTGAGTGACACAGAAGCAACCCCAGCAGCACCGCGTCGCGTCGTCGTCGCCGAGGACGAGTCGCTCATCCGTCTCGACATCGTCGAGATCCTCCGCGACAACGGCTTCGACGTGGTCGGCGAGGCCGGCGACGGCGAGACCGCCGTGCAGCTCGCGACCGACCTCCGTCCGGACCTCGTCGTCATGGACGTCAAGATGCCCCAGCTCGACGGCATCTCCGCAGCCGAGAAGCTGTCCAAGAACCACATCGCTCCGGTGGTCCTCCTCACGGCCTTCAGCCAGAAGGACCTCGTCGAGCGTGCGACCGAGGCCGGTGCCCTGGCCTACGTCGTGAAGCCGTTCACCCCGAACGACCTGCTGCCCGCGATCGAGATCGCCCTCTCGCGCCACCAGCAGATCATCACGCTCGAGGCCGAGGTCGCCGACCTCGTCGAGCGCTTCGAGACCCGCAAGCTCGTCGATCGTGCCAAGGGCCTGCTGAACGAGAAGATGGGCCTCACCGAGCCCGAGGCGTTCCGCTGGATCCAGAAGGCCTCGATGGACCGCCGCCTGACCATGCACGACGTCGCGAAGGCGATCATCGAGCAGCTCAGCGCCAAGAAGTAGCGAGCACACCGCTCACGCGGGAAGCGCCGCCGGACCCGGTCCGGCGGCGCTTCCTGCGTCCCGGCGCGGCCACCTGGCAGGGTGGGGGCATGGACGACGTGGTGATCCGTGCCTCCCGGCCCGAGGACATGCCGGCGGTCGCCGACCTGCGCTGGCGGTGGAGCGTGGAGGAGGACGGTCGCGAGCCGGCAGTCACGCCGGAGGCGTACCGCGCGGCGATGACGACCTTCGCCCGAGCGCACCCCGACTCGCACCGGTGCGTGGTCGCCGAGCGCGACGGGGTCGTGCTCGGCATGGGGTGGCTCGCACTGAGCCCCCGACCGCCGGCGCCGAACGTGCCCGGGCCGCGCCTCGCGGCGGAGCTGCAGACCGTCTACGTGCACCCGGACCTCCGCGGCGGCGGTGTGGCGCGGCAGCTGGTCGACCGGCTCGTGGCGGTCGCGGACGAGCTCGGCGCGGAACGCGTCGTCGTGCACTCGAGCGTCGCGGGGGAGTCGCTCTACCGGCGCACCGGGTTCGGCGACGCGCGGCTCCTGCTGCAGCGACCGCCGGAGGACTGAACCGTCAGCGCCGCTCGCGGATCATGTTCGTGATGCGCACGGTCGAGCACCGTCGGCCCTCGTCGTCGGTGAGGACGATCTCGTGCGTGGTGAGCGTGCCGCCGAGGTGGATGGCGGTGCAGGTGCCGGTGACCCGTCCGCTCGTCGCGCTGCGGGAGTGCGAGGCGCTCAGCTCGATGCCGACGGCGTAGCGTCCGGGCCCGGCGTGCACGTTCGCGGCCATCGACCCGAGGCTCTCGGCGAGCACGACGTAGGCACCGCCGTGCAGCAGGCCGACCGGCTGCCGGTTGCCCTCGACGGGGATCGAGCCCACGGCGCGGTCGGCCGAGAGCTCCGTGATCACCATGCCCATCTTCGTGGCGAGCTCGCCGATCCCGCGGTCGGAGAGCTGCTCGTCGACGGCTCCGGAGGTGGTCGGTTCATGGGTCACGTCGTCGGTCACGCTCGAGGACTCCCGTGTCGGATCGCGTCGGTAGGCTGTCCTGGTGTCGGACTCCGCAAAGCCTACCCTCATGGTCATCGACGGCCACTCGCTCGCCTTCCGGGCCTTCTACGCGCTCCCGGTCGACAGCTTCGTGAACCGCGAGGGGCAGCACACGAACGCCATCCACGGCTTCATCTCGATGCTGCTCATGCTCCTCCAGCGCGAGAAGCCGACCCACCTGGCGGTCGCCTTCGACATCTCCCGCTTCTCGTTCCGCACCCGCGAGTACGAGGACTACAAGGGCACCCGCTCCGAGACCCCGGCGGAGTTCAAGGGCCAGATCCCGCTCCTCCAGCAGGCACTCGAGGCGATGGGCATCACGACGGTGACGAAGGAGGACTACGAGGCCGACGACATCCTCGCCACCTTCGCCCGCCAGGGCTCCGAGCAGGGGTACCAGGTGTACATCGTCTCCGGCGACCGCGACTCCATCCAGCTCGTGAACGACGACGTCACGCTGCTGTACCCGTCGGTCCGCGGCGTGTCCGAACTGACGCGCTACGACCGCGACAAGGTGTACGAGCGGTACGGCATCGAGCCGCACCAGTACCCGGACATCGCGGCGCTCGTGGGCGAGACGAGCGACAACCTGATCGGCATCGACAAGGTCGGTGAGAAGACCGCGGTCAAGTGGGTCACGGCGTACGGCTCGCTCGAGGGCGTGCTCGAGCACGCGGACGAGATCAAGGGCGTCGTCGGCGGCAACCTCCGCGAGCAGAAGGACCGGGCGATCCGGAACCGGAAGCTGAACCGCCTCGTGAACGACGTCGAGCTGCCGGTCGGCCCCGCCGACGTCGCGCTCCGTCCGCTCGACGAGCAGGCCGTCCGCGACCTCTTCGCCAAGCTGCAGTTCCGCACGCTGCTCGACCGGGTGTTCAAGGTCGCCGGGACGGGCGAGCCGTCCGAGGCGGCCGGCTCGGTCGACAGCGGCGCACCGACCCCGCCGCCCGTGACGACCGTCATCGACGAGGAGCTCGGTCACTGGCTCGAGCGCAAGGGCGCGAACGACGCGGAGAACGGCTTCGGCGTCGCGGTCGAGGTCATCGACGGCCGGCTCAGCGCGATCGGGATCGCCACCCACGACGACGCCGTGCTGGTGCCCGGCGGCAGCGGCGCGAAGGACTACGAACAGCTCGCCGCGTGGTTCGCGTCCGACGCCCCGAAGCACTTCCACGACGCGAAGGCCGCGATCAAGGCGCTCGCGACCGTCGGCATCACCGTGCGCGGCATCGCCGGCGACGCGCGCCTGACGGGGTGGCTCGCGCAGCCGGGCAAGCAGGGCCAGCCCCTCGCCGACCTCGTGTACCAGGAGCTCGGCGAGGAGCTCCCCACGGCTGACCCGAACCAGCTCGTGCCCGAGACCGCCCCCGTGAACATCGGGGTGCACGCCTGGTACGTCCTGCGGGTCGACACCGCGCTGCGTGCCCGCGTCGACGAGTCCTCGCTCCGCGTGCTCGACAGGATCGAGCTCCCGCTCGTCCCGGTCCTCGCCGGCATGGAGACCATCGGCGTCGGCATCGACCGACCCGTGCTCACCGGCCTGTCGCACGACCTGGGGGAGCGTGCCGCGGAGCTCGCGCAGCAGGCCTTCGCCGAGATCGGGCACGAGGTGAACCTCGGGTCGCCGAAGCAGCTGCAGGAGGTCCTCTTCACCGAGCTCGCGATGCCGAAGACCCGGAAGACCAAGACCGGTTTCTCCACCGACGCCGCGAGCCTCACCGACCTGCAGGAGCAGCACCCGCACCCGTTCCTCGGCCTGCTGCTGCAGCACCGTGACGCCACGAAGCTCCGGCAGATCGTCGACACCCTCGACGCCGCCGTCGTCGAGGGGCGCATCCACACCAGCTACGAGCAGACCGGCAGCAGCACCGGGCGGATCTCGTCGACGGACCCGAACCTGCAGAACATCCCCGTGAAGACCGCCGTCGGACGCCGGGTCCGCTCCGCCTTCGCGGTCGCCGAGCCGTACACGACCCTCGTCACCGCCGACTACTC
>Ga0308156_1000659_pt1 | contig 60238 bp, 50 predicted proteins | sample PhyAR2_FD_201041 | JGI IMG/M metagenome (GOLD analysis project Ga0308156, IMG submission 201041) | Phyllosphere microbial communities from UC Gill Tract Community Farm, Albany, California, United States - DLSL A.R2 | ecosystem: Host-associated > Plants > Phyllosphere > Unclassified | place: USA... | reverse complement strand
AGGTATATGTTTTTTCATACGCGGTATCGAGAATTCCATGAAAACTGGCATCATGCCGACAATCGGGTCAGAGACTAACTTACTGCCCGGCGTTGCGCCAGTGTTAATCCTGGTCTGTCAGCGTTGCTGTTAGGCGCTGAGGTAAATGACAGGTATGATAATGCAATTTTCAGCCGCAAGCATGGCGAATTGAGGAGTTTATGCGCTACTGGGGAAAAGTTGTGGGTCTGGCGGTGGGATTACTTTCCGGCGCCGGCTTTTGGGGTATTGTGATCGGTTTGATCATTGGCCATATGATTGACAAAGTACGCGGTGCGCAAGGCAAGGCTTACTTCTCAAACAATCAGACCCGACAGACGCTGTTTTTCAGCACCACCTTTCAGGTGATGGGCCATCTGACCAAGTCAAAAGGGCGCGTCACCGAAGCCGATATTCAGATTGCGTCGCTGCTCATGGAGCGGATGCAGCTGCACGGTGACTCACGCACGGCCGCCCAGCGCGCCTTCCGTGAAGGCAAACAGGCGGACTATCCGCTGCGCAGCAAACTGCGTGAACTGCGCAGCGCCTGCTTTGGCCGCTTCGACCTGATCCGGATGTTTCTGGAGATCCAGATCCAGGCCGCCTTTGCCGACGGTTCGCTGCATCCCAATGAGCGTCAGGTGCTCTATGTGATCGCCGAGGAGCTGGGGATTTCACGCACGCAGTTCGATCAGTTCCTGCGCATGATGGAAGGCGGCCAGCAGTTTGGCGGCGGCCAGCACAGCGCGGGCGGTTTCCAGCAGGCGCAACGCGGCCCGACGTTGGATGACGCCTGCAGCGTGCTGGGCGTAAAGCGCAGTGACGACGCGACCACCATTAAGCGGGCCTATCGCAAGCTGATGAGTGAGCATCATCCCGACAAGCTGGTGGCGAAAGGCTTACCGCCCGAGATGATGGAGATGGCGAAGCAGAAAGCGCAGGAGATTCAGGCGGCGTACGACCTGATTCGCAAAGAGAAAGGCTTCAAGTAATCCCCGGCGGCCTGGCCTCTTCTGTCACCGAGGAGGCCGGCCGTCGCTGGCGTGGCGTGAGTCTCAGAAGTCGGCGGGCTGACGAAACGTCATCGCATTGCCAAACGCCGGATGGGTGATAGTCAGCGACTCCGCATGCAGCAACAGGCGGGACGCCATCGCCCTGGCATCCGGATGGGCATAGAAGTTATCCCCCAGAATCGGATGGCCCAGTGCCAGCATATGCACCCGCAGCTGGTGCGAGCGACCGGTGATCGGCTTCAGCGACACGCGCGCGCTGTTATCGTCGCGGTATTCCAGCACCTGATACGCCGTCTGCGCGGCTTTCCCGTTCTCAAAACAGACCATCTGCTTCGGACGATTCGGCCAGTCGCAGATCAGCGGCAGATCAACCAGACCCTCCTCCTTTTCCGGATGTCCCCAGATGCAGGCCACGTAGGTTTTGGCTGGCTCGCGCTCGCGGAACTGACGTTTCAGTTCACGTTCGGCGTCCTTGGTCAGGGCGACGACCAGCACGCCGCTGGTCGCCATATCCAGCCGATGGACCGATTCAGCCTGCGGGAAGTCCCGCTGAATCCGCGTCATCACGCTATCTTTGTGCTCGGATAACCGGCCGGGGACGGAGAGCAGACCGCTGGGTTTATTGACCACCATGATATGCGCATCCTGATAAAGGATGTGCAGCCAGGGGTCGCGCGGCGGATTGTAAGGTTCCATGGGGCTTTCCAAAAAAAGAGGGGCCATGCGGCCCCTGAGCTTACTGGTGGGTCACGACAATCAGGCGCAGCGCGTCGAGACGCCAGTTAGCCTGATCGAGACTTTCCAGCACCTGTTCGCGGTTGCTTTCCAGCGCCTCGATTTCATCTTCACGGATGTTCGGGTTCACCGCTTTCAGAGCGTTGAGACGCGAGAGCTCAGCGCCCAGCTTCTCGTTCGCCTCGGTGCGCGCAGCGTCAATCAACGCACGCGCTTCGCTGACGACGCTCTCTTCACCCTGCAGCAGAATCGCATGCACATCCTGCTGAACCGCATTCACCAGTTTGCTGGCGGTATGACGGTTCACCGCGTTGAGCTGACGGTTGAAGCTCTCGAACTCCACTTTGTCCGCCAGATTAGTGCCTTTGGTATCCATCAGCAGACGGATCGGCGTTGGCGGCAGGAAGCGCGTCAGTTGCAGATGCTTCGGCGCCTGCGCCTCTACGACATAGATCAGCTCGACCAGCAGCGTGCCGACCGGCAGCGCCTTGTTCTTCAGCAGCGACAGCGCGCTGCTGCCCGTATCGCCCGAGAGAATCAGGTCCAGACCGTTGCGGATCAGCGGGTGCTCCCAGGTAATGAACTGGGTATCCTCGCGGGACAGCGCCTGGTCGCGGTTAAAGGTGATGGTGCAGCCATCTTCCGGCAGACCAGGGAAATCGGGCACCAGCATGTGATCGGACGGCGTCAGGACGATCAGGTTATCGCTGCGATCTTCCTGATTGATACCGACGATATCAAACAGGTTGAGTGCGAAGTTAACCAGACCGGTGTCGTTATCCTGCTCGCTGATGGCATTTGCCAGCAGCTGCGCCGATTCGCCGCCGTTGGAGTTCAGCTCCAGCAGACGGTCACGACCCTGTTCCAGCTGCGCTTTCAGCGCATCATGCTGTTTACGGCACTCGCTGATAAACGTATCGAAACCTTCGCTGTTTTCCGGCGCGGCCAGATAGCCAATCAGCTCTGAATGCACGCTGTCATAAATGGTGCGGCCGGTCGGGCAGGTGTGTTCAAACGCATCCAGCCCCTCGTGATACCAGCGCAGCAGCACCGCCTGGGCGGTCTGCTCCAGCCACGGCACCAGAATCTGGATGTCGTGCGCCTGGCCGATACGATCCAGACGACCGATACGCTGCTCCAGCAGATCCGGGTTAAACGGCAGGTCAAACATCACCAGACGGCTGGCGAACTGGAAGTTACGGCCTTCGGAGCCGATCTCGGAGCAGAGCAGCACCTGCGCGCCATTCTCTTCGGAGGCGAACCAGGCGGCGGCACGGTCACGTTCGATGATCGACAGACCTTCGTGGAACACGGCGGCCCGGATGCCTTCACGCTCGCGCAGTACCTGCTCCAGCTGCAGCGCGGTGGCGGCCTTGGCGCAGATCACCAGCACTTTCTCTTTGCGGTTGCTGGTGAGATAGCCCATCAGCCACTCCACGCGCGGATCGAAGTTCCACCAGGTGCCGCTGTCGCCTTCAAATTCCTGATAAATCTGTTCCGGATAGAGCAGGTCACGCGCCCGATCTTCGGCGCTCTTGCGCGCGCCCATAATGCCGGAAACTTTAATCGCGGTCTGATACTGCGCGGGCAGAGGCAGACGGATCTGGTGCAGTTCGCGTTTCGGGAAGCCTTTAACGCCGTTGCGGGTGTTACGGAACAGGACGCGGCTGGTGCCGTGGCGGTCCATCAGCATCGAGATCAGCTCCTGGCGCGCCGCCTGCTTGCCGTCGCGATCGCTGTTGGCGACCTGCAGCAGCGGCTCGATATCCTGTTCGCCGACCAGATCGTTGATCCGGTTCATCTCCTCCTGGGAGATCGCCTTGTCTGCCAGCAGCGCCGTGACGGCGTCGGCAATCGGCCGGAAATGCTGCTGCTCTTCAACAAAGGCGGCAAAGTCGTGGAAGCGATCCGGATCGAGCAGGCGCAGACGGGCGAAGTGACTCTCCATACCCAGCTGCTCCGGCGTCGCGGTCAGCAGCAGCACCCCGGCGGTTTTCTCCGCCAGCTGTCCGATTACCTGATATTCGCGGCTCGGTTCGCCTTCTGACCAGGCCAGGTGGTGCGCTTCATCGACCACCAGCAGATCCCACTCGGCATCGGCCAGCTTCTCCAGACGCTGACGGTTACGACGCACAAAGTCGAGAGAGCAGATAATCAGCTGCTCGGTTTCAAACGGGTTATCGCTGTCGTGCTGCGCTTCGGTGTAGCGATCGTCATCAAACAGCGCAAAGCGCAGGTTAAAGCGACGCAGCATCTCGACCAGCCACTGGTGCTGTAAGGTTTCCGGCACCACGATCAGGACACGTTCGGCCCGGCCCGCCAGCAGCTGCTGCTGGATGATCATCCCGGCTTCAATGGTTTTTCCCAGACCCACTTCATCGGCCAGCAGCACGCGCGGCGCATGGCGGCGGCCCACATCATGGGCAATATGCAGCTGGTGAGGGATCAGGTTGGTGCGCATACCACGTAAGCCGCTAATCGGCAGGCGGTACTGCTCACTCTGGTATTTACGGGCGCGGAAGCGCAGGGCAAAGCGATCCATCCGGTCGAGCTGGCCGGCAAACAGGCGATCCTGGGGTTTGCTGAACACCAGCTTGCTGTCGAGCATCACTTCGCGCAGCATCACGTCGCTCTCGTCGGTATCCAGACGGGTACCGATGTAGGTCATCAGGTCATTTTCGTTGCGGACGTCATCGACGCGCATCTGCCAGCCTTCGTGGCTGGTGATGGTGTCACCCGGATTAAAGATAACGCGGGTAACCGGCGAATCATTGCGGGCGTAGAGGCGGTTTTCCCCCGTGGCCGGAAACAGCAGGGTGATCATGCGGGTATCGATCGCCACCACGGTGCCCAGTCCCAGTTCACTTTCCGTATCACTAATCCAGCGCTGACCTAATGTAAAAACCATATATTTTTTGCTCGAATTTTAACGTTTTTAGAGGTGTTTCCCAAAAATCAGGCAATAGCGTTACCGCCAGACAGCAGGGTCTGGAGCGTACTTAAGAGCGGTGAGTTTCAGGAAGGGCGCTATGGTACTGGATGGCAGGGCGTTCGTCACCTGTCAAAAAAGCCCCAGCTGCCCGGTAATCAGTGTAGCAAAGTCCCCCTCCACAAAGGGCAGGATCCCCTCCGCGACGGGCTGAAGTTGTCGGGTTACGTAGTGATCATAGTCCAGCGGGGTGCTGCGCGCCTCCAGCGGCTCGGGGCCGGCCGTCGCCATGACATACCGGATCCGGCCGCCGTTCTGATACTGCAGCGGACGGTTTAATTTGCGATTCTGCTCGTCGGCCAGCCGCGCCGCACGGACGTGCGGCGGCACGTTTCGTTCATACTCCTTCAGCGGACGCCGCAGGCGCTTTTTGTAGATCAGCTGATCGTCGAGTTCCCCCGCCAGCAGTTGGGCCACCGTCTCCCGGATATAATCCTGCCAGGGTTCCCGATGGAAGATGCGGTGATAGAGCTGCTGCTGAAAGGTTTTTGCCAGCGGCGTCCAGTCGGTGCGCACCGACTCCAGCCCCTTGAAGACCATACGCTCGCCGCCCGCGTCACGGATCAGGCCCGCGTAGCGTTTTTTGCTGCCCTGTTCGGCCCCCCGAATCGTCGGCATCAGAAAGCGGCAGAAGTGGCTCTCATACTCCAGCTCCAGCGCACTGGTCAGCCCCTGGGTCTGCTGCAGATGGTCGCGCCACCAGGCGTTCACCTTCTGCACCAGCTGATGACCAATCGCGGCCGCCGCTTCCTCGCTGTGGGCCGACTTCAGCCAGACAAAGGTGGAGTCGGTGTCGCCATAGATCACATCGTAGCCTTCCGCCTCAATCAGCGCGCGGGTCTGCTGCATGATGGCGTGACCGCGCAGCGTAATCGAGGAGGCGAGGCGCGGATCGAAGAAGCGACAGGCGCTGGTGCCCAGCACGCCGTAAAAGGCGTTCATGATGATCTTCAGCGCCTGCGACAGCGGCTGGTTGTTCTGTTTTTTCGCCGCTTCACGGCCCAGCCAGATCTGCTCAACAATCGCCGGCAGGCAGTGGGTCTGCCGCGAGAAGCGCGCTTCCCGGAACCCCGCCACCGAATCGGCATCATCGGGATGGGCCAGGCCCTCCACCAGCCCGACCGGGTCGATCAGGAAGGTGCGGATAATCGAGGGGTAGAGGCTCTTATAGTCCAGCACCAGCACCGAGTCATAGAGGCCGGGGCGCGAATCCATCACATAGCCGCCCGGACTGGCTTCCGGCGCGACATCTCCCCGGTTGGGCGCAACAAACCCGGCGCGGTGCATCCGGGGAATATAAAGATGACTGAAAGCCGCCACCGATCCGCCGTGGCGATCCACCGCCAGGCCGTTGACCGCCGCGCGCTCCAGCAGGAACGGCATAATCGCCGTCTTGTGGAAAATGCGCGTGACCAGCTCGCAGTCTTTAAGGTTATAGCGCGCCAGTGCCGGTTTATCGTTGGCAAAGCGCCAGTTGATCTCCTCCATGCGCTGCCAGGGATTATCGATCGCTTTCCCTTCACCCAGCAGCTGCTGCGACACCGACTCCAGGCTGAAGGAGGGGAAATCCCAGAACGCCGACTTAAGGGCCTCGATGCCGTCGATAATCAGGCGGCCGCTGGCCTGGGCGAAGAAAACGCCGGGCTTGAAGCCATGTTCACGCCACTCCAGCGCGGCCTGCTGGCGCCCCAGGCGCAGCGGGATGCCGTAGCGATCGGCATGTTTCTGCAGCACGCGCAGGTCAAACTGCACCACGTTCCAGCCAATCAGGACATCCGGATCGTGCTCGGCAAACCACTGGTTCAGCGCCTCAATCAGCTGAGGACGGCTGTCGAGGTAGATCAGCTCGAAATCGAGGGCGCTGGCGTCGCCGTTGGCCGGGCCGAGCATGTAGACCTGACGCTGACCGCAGCCCTCCAGCCCGATGCAGTAGAGCTCGCCGTGCTGGGTGGTTTCGATATCCAGCGACACCCACTTCAGCGGCGGGCGATAGTCGGGATGCGGCTTGAGCCGCGCATTGACCACGCTGTCACCCTGCTGCTCGCCGTCAAACCAGACGGGCGCGGTAATAAACCGCTCCATCAGATAGCGCTCCGGCGGGCGGATATCCGCCTCATAGATCGGAATACCCTCTTCGCGCAGCCGTTTTTCGATGCGCTGAAGCTGCCGGTTCTGCGGACAGTAGAGGCCGAAAACCGGGCGACGGCGGAAATCTTTCAGCGCCAGCGACTGCATCCGAAACTGACGCTCATCCTGGAGCAACGCGCTGACCTGCGCCTGAAACGCCTCAGGAATAAAGGCCACGGACTCCTGCAAAGGCAGCACCACGCGCTGCGGGCCCGCATCGGTGGCGAGCCAGAGGATAATTTCCGTGCCATGCGGGCTGTCGCGCCAGTGGCGGGTGAGCACAAAACCTGCGCGGGGCATCATCAGCGGTTCTCCGGACTCAGCGTTTCAGGGTTAAGAAAACCCGTTCAGTATACCATGGATATTTATACAGTTCCCACGGCTGGCTTTTGTCAACATTGCCCTACAATTCTTGCCTTGACGCTGTGTGGCTGGCTCAGGACAATCCAGCCTTCTGCTTTTACTGAGGATGAATATGGAAGCCTGGATTCAACAACTGATTACGCAGTCCCTGGAGTGGGCGCTGTTTGCCGTTGCGCTGGTGACGTTTCTGGAGTCACTGGCGCTGGTCGGGCTGTTGCTGCCAGGCACGGTGATGATGGCCAGCCTGGGCGCGCTGGTCGGCAGCGGCGAGCTTGGCCTCTATCCGGCCTGGGCCGCGGGCTTTGCGGGCTGCCTGATTGGTGACTGGGTTTCCTACGGCATCGGCTGGAAATTCCAGGGGCCGCTGCATCGCTGGAAATATCTGCAGAAATATAAGGGGCTGCTGGATAAAACGGAGCACGCTCTGCATCAGCACAGCATGTTTACCATCCTCGTCGGGCGCTTTGTGGGGCCGACGCGGCCGCTGATCCCGCTGGCGGCCGGGATGCTGGAGCTGCCGGTGCGGAAGTTCCTGCCACCGAACATCATCGGCTGTATCCTCTGGCCGCCGCTCTATCTGCTGCCCGGTATTCTGGCGGGCGTGGCGATCGATGTGCCGAAGGCCGCGCAGGGCGGCAGCTTCAAGTGGCTGTTGCTGGGGGCTGCGCTGCTGATCTGGCTGGGCGGCTGGTTATGCTGGCGCTGGTGGCGCAGCGGCAAAAGCCGTGACTGGGCTACCGCCTGGCTGCCGCCGGAACGCCTGCGCTGGGCAGGCCCGCTGGGGCTGATCGTCGCCGTGGCGGCGTTCGTCGGCATTCAGTTCCATCCGATGATGCCGGTTTTCCGCCACCTGCTGTGGCAGGTCTTTATCGCCTGACCCGCTTAACGACGCGGGATACCGAGGACATCGGCTTCCCGCGTCTCGCCCGACAGCAGCTGTCGGGTTTCGCCATCCCAGTAAACCCGGCCATCCACGATCACCACGCTGCGCGCCGCAATCTGCTGCGCATCTTCCAGACTGTGCGACACCATCAGCAGGGTGATCCCGCGCGCCTCGCACACCGAACGCACCAGCTGCAGCATCTCGCCGCGCAAGGCCGGATCCAGCGCCGAGAAAGGCTCATCCAGCAGCAGCACCGGCCGATCCCGCAGCAGGCAGCGGGCCAGCGCGACGCGCTGTCGCTGTCCGCCCGACAGTTCGCCCGGCAGACGCGTCAGCAGATCGCCCAGCCCCACCTGTGCGGCCAGCGTGACCAGTGCCTGACGCTGCAAAGCCGTGAGCTTTAATCCCGGATGTAGCCCCAGCCCCATGTTCTGCTCCACGCTGAGGTGCGGAAAGAGGTTATTTTCCTGAAACAGCATCGAGACCGGTCGTCTGGCCGGGACGCTGTGCGTATGATCCTGGCCGTCGATGATCAGGGAACCCTGGTTCACCGGCAGGAAGCCGGCGATCAGGCTCAGCAGGGTACTTTTACCGGCGCCGCTGGGCCCGAGAATGGCGATGCGCTCGCCGCGTGCGGCGGTAAGGCTGAAGCGCATCGGCAGATGCTGATAGAGGTAGGTAAGGTTATCGAGAGTCAGCATGGCGACCTGGTAATTTTTCCATTAGCGTAAACAGCAACAGGCAGAGCAGCAGCAGCAGCAGGGCGGTGACTGCGCCATCCGCGCCGCGATAGGCGCCTATCTGCTGATAAAGGTAGAACGGCAGCGTGCGGAAGTCGGCGCTGCCAAACAGCGCGACCACGCCAAAATCGCCCACCGACAGGACGCAGGCAAAGGCCAGCGCCTGCGCCAGCGGACGCTTCAGCGCCCGCAGCTCAATCAGCCGCAGCCGGTTCCAGCCGCGGATATCCAGCGAATCACAGAGTCTGCCGTAACGCTCCGCCACATCCCGCATCGGGTTTTCCAGCACTTTCATGGCATAGGGAATGGCGATCAGCGCATTGGTAAAGATCACCAGCCCCTCTGCCGAATCGGGCAGGCCGATCGTGGCGTTGAACAGCAGGAAAAACCCGGTGGCGAGGACGATGCCGGGCATCGCCAGGATCAGCATCCCGCTGGTGTCGATCAACTGAGCGGCCACCGGGCGCTGACGCAGCCGCAGCTCACGGCTGCTCCACAGCAGCATCATGGTCAGCGCCACACAGAGCAGGCCCGCGCCGGTGGCGATACGCAGCGAGGTAAAAGTCGCCTGCCAGAGGGCTGGCTGCGCCAGTGCGCCCCGCACGCCGCCGTGCAGCCCCTCGACAATCACCGCCGCCAGCGGGGGCAGCAGCAGGAGCAGCGCCAGCAGGATCAGCAGCGTATCGATCAGCTGCGCCGCGCGCGAATCCTGCGGATCGCGCCAGCCGCTGAGCTGGCTGCTTCCGGCGGGGATCGCCTTGCTGAAGCGCTGACTGAGCAGCACCAGCGTCAGGCAGCAGCCGAGCTGGATCATCGCCAGCAGGGCGGCGCGGCCGGGATCGTAGTCATAACTCAGCGCCTGGAAGATCGCCAGTTCGATAGTGGTCGCCTGCGGACCGCCGCCCAGCGACAGCACGGTGGCAAAGCTGGCAAAGCAGAGCATAAAGATCAGCGCCCCGGCAGGCAGCAGCTGACGCCGCAGCCACGGCCACTCCAGCAGACGAAAGTGGTGCCAGCCGCGCAGGCCAAGCTGAGCCGCCAGCTGACGCTGCTCTGCCGGGATCTGCTCCAGCGCCTGCAGCAGCAGACGCGTCGCCAGCGGCAGGTTAAAGAAGACGTGCGCCAGCAGGATGCCCGACAGCCCGTAGGGCGAGAAGTGATAGCCGATCCCGGCCCACTGGCAGAGCTGCGCCAGCCAGCCGGTGCGTCCGTAAATCGTCAGCAGACCAAATATCGCCACCAGCACCGGCAGCACCAGGGTCATGGCGCACAGGCGCAGCAACAGCTGACGGCCGGGAAAGCGGCGGCGATAGAGCGCCCGCGCCAGCGGCAGGGCGGGCAGCAGCGACAGCAGTGCGGAGAGCAGCGCCTGACCGAATGAGAACGCGATGACATGGCGCAGGTAATCATCCTGCAACATGCTGCGCAGATCGGTTTCCGGTGCGGCGCTCCAGAGTGCGCCGAAGGCCAGAAACGCCACCAGGGTTAGCAGCAGCGTGGCGAACGATCCGGGCAGCAGCCAGCCCGGCATCAGCGACTGACTGCGCGTTGCCACTGGCTAATCCAGCCGGCGCGCTGGCTGGCGACCTCTTCCGGCGAGAACTGCAGCGCGGTGGCGGGCACCGTCAGGGCGTTAAAACCGGCGGGCAGCGGCGTGGCGGTCACCGGGTACATCCAGTTACCGGTCGGAATGGTGCGCTGGAAGTCGGGGGAGACCATAAACGTCATGAACTGCTGCGCCAGCTCGGGCTGCCTGCTGCTGGCTAACTGCGCGGCGACTTCGACCTGCAGATAGTGGCCTTCGGCAAACGGGGCGGCCGCATAGTTCTCTTTCTTCTCTTCGATGATGTGATAAGCCGGTGAGGTGGTGTAGCTCAGCACCAGATCGCTTTCCCCTTTCAGGAACAGGCCATAGGCCTCACTCCAGCCTTTGGTCACCGTCACGGTTTTCTGCGCCAGCTTCTGCCACGCCTGCGGTGCCTGAACGCCATAGACTTTCTGCATCCAGAGCAGCAGACCTAAGCCGGGGGTGCTGGTGCGGGGATCTTCGTAGATCACCCGCCACTTCTGCGGGCTGTCGACCAGCTCTTTCAGGCTTTTTGGCGGGTTTTTCAGCCGGGTCCTGTCATAGACAAAGGCGAAGTAGCCATAGTCAAAGGGGATGAAGGTCGTGTCATGCCAGCCGCCGGGCAGGGTTAATTTTGTGGTGTCGACCTGACTGCTGGCGAACAGGCCGGTTTTCTGCGCCGTCTGCACCAGATTGTTGTCCAGCCCCAGCACCACATCCGCCTTGCTGTTTTTGCCTTCCATCCTCACGCGGTTCAGCAGCGAGACGCCATCTTCCAGCGTGACAAATTTCAGCTCGCAGTTGCAGCGGGCTTCAAAGGCTTTTTTTACCGCCGGGCCGGGGCCCCAGTCGGCAGAGAAGGAGTCGTAGGTGTAGACCGTGAGAACCGGTTTTGCCGCCAGAACGGGGGCGGAGAGTAACAGCAGGACCGGCAGAACTTTCTTTAACACTTTGCGCTCCTTCAGGAGAATAGGGGATGAGTCGCAAAGGATCTGAGCACTGAGGCCTCTCAAATCCCTACGTCGGTATTAACCGAATCAGGTTCGACGGGTCTCTCTCAGCTGCTTGCTGGTGGCAGGCGGCACCCCGTTGAGAACGCCACATTCTAGTCATTTCATCGGCGTGGCGAAAGCGTTACAGCGCGGGTGGCGCGAACCAGGCCGATTTAAAATCGAACCAGCCCAGCGTATTCATCCGCACGCCGCGCATACTGCGCTGACCTTCGAGCAGCAGCCAGTGGTGAAACAGCGGATGCAGGCCCGCCTCTTCGACTAGCTGTTTGCTCCATTCGGCCAGCGGCAGCGTTTTCTCACGCCAGCGCGCCGCATCGCCCTGCCAGTCGACGGGCAGGCAGTGGTGCAGCAGCGGGATCTCATACAACTGCGCGAACAGCGAATAGTTGAGCGGCAGGGTGAAGTTCACGCTGCCGAGCCAGATGTCACTTTCCGCCTCGCCCTGATACCAGCTCTCGTAGTCGATCTCGCGGGTCACCAGCGTGACGCCATGCTGAGCCAGCAGGGGTCGCAGCGCATTGGCAATGCCTTCATGCTCCACATGCTGGCTGTACCAGGTCAGCGTCAGGTGGGTCAGGCCGGGCGGCTTCTCAACCGGCGTCAGGTCGCGGCGGTGATGCCAGCGCGGCAGCAGGCCATAGGCCGGGAACCAGTAGCGCTGATACCCGACGCCCGCGTGGTTGAGCAGGGCGATGGGGTTAAACAGATAGCTCACCCAGCGCCGGACCGCCGCGTCGCGGCCCTGCGCGGAACGCTGGTCGAACAGCAGGTAGTAGCATCCCTCCTCCAGGCGACTCTCCTCCTGAACCTCATCAGCGCTCTCGCTGTCGCCCTGCAGACGGACACCGGCATAGACCAGCTCATCGCTGATGTCGGGCAGCACCCAGATAGAGACATCGTCGATCAGGGCGCGAAAACCAAAATAGTCATCAAAGGCTTCAATTTTCAGCTGGCTCGCCTGATTGCGGATCACCCGGTAGGGGCCGGTGCCCACCGGCTGGCGGGCAAAATCGGCCAGGGTGGGCCATTCGCGTGGCAGGATCATCGCGCTCACGCTGCCCAGCAGCCAGGGCAGCCACGCGTCGGGCTGGCTTAAGTGGATGTCGAGCGTCCAGGGGGCGGGCGAGGCGATCTCTGCAATATGGGAGAAGAGCGGGTGAGGGCGCTGACGCGCCAGCGTGGCCAGCACATCCTCCATCTCCAGCTCTCTGCCGTGATGAAAACGAATCGCCGGACGCAGAAAGAAGCGCCAGTGTAGCGGCGAGGTCTGCTGCCAGTGATGGGCAATGTCCGGCTCGACTTCCCCGTTTTCCTCATTTATTCGCGTCAGGCCGTTGAAGATCTGGCGGGCAATATGGGTCTCCGAGCGTCGCAGCGGCGAGCCGGGCAGCAGGTTGAGCAGCGGCCGGTAGTAGAGCACCCGCAGGATATGCTTGCCCTGGCGGAAGCTGCGGCCCAGATGCGCGCCGATCATCTGGCGTACCTGATTTTTGTCCCCGACCAGCTGAACCAGCTGATCGATACGATCCTGATCCAGCAGATCCTCGGCGCGCTGCTGCTGTAAGGCCAGCCCGGTGTAGCAGAAGGTGAGCACCGAGCGTTTGCCGCGACCGGCCTCAGCCTGCCAGATCAGCCAGCCTGCGGCCTGCATGCGGTTGAGCAGGTTGCGCATATGGCGGCGCGAGCAGTGCAGCCGATCGGCCAGCTCGCTCAGGGTGATCGCCTGCGTCTGCCCCTGACAGCTCTGCCACAGGCGGATGAACTGCTGCTTCAGACGTGATGAGGACATAAAAGGGGAACTCCCGCTGAAAAGCGCTCTGTTTTTCCTGCCTCATTTTAAGAGCAAACTTTGTGCGATGGGAAGAGCGGGAGGCATTCCCCAGGGAATGGCGTTCGACCCTCACGTCGCGCTTCAGCGCGGTGCTTTTCTGAGTAGGGTGCATTTTCACCGCCAGCAGAGGATCTCTGCTGGCTTTTTTCATGCTGCGCGGTATCGTCTACCCTTCTTTTTTTCCCCGTTTGTCCTGTAAGGGATTTCGCTATGAAATCGCTGTTAACGCGGCAGCGCCGCATCAATCCGGTTTATCTCGCCTTTATGGTCGCCTCTTTTATGCTGGGCGTGGCCGGTGCATTGCAGGCGCCGACCCTCAGCCTGTTTCTGACGCGCGAGGTGCAGGCGCGCCCCTTCTGGGTCGGCCTGTTCTTTACCATCAATGCGGTGGCCGGGATCGTGGTGAGTATGCTGGTGGCAAAGCGCTCTGACAGTGTAGGCGACCGGCGTCATATCATTCTCTTCTGCTGCCTGATGGCGCTGGCCAATGCGCTGCTGTTCGCCTTTACCCGACACTACTTGACGCTGCTCACCCTGGGCGTACTGCTGTCGGCGCTGGCCAGCGTGTCCATGCCGCAGCTGTTTGCGCTGGCGCGCGAGTACGCCGACCAGTCGGCGCGCGAAGCGGTGATGTTCAGTTCGGTGATGCGCGCCCAGCTCTCGCTGGCGTGGGTGATCGGGCCGCCGCTCTCCTTCGCCCTGGCGCTGAACTACGGTTTCGTTACGCTGTTTATCGTGGCCGCCGCGCTGTTTCTGATCTGTATTCTGCTGGTCTGGTTTACGCTGCCGTCGGTGCCGCGCAGCCAGCCGCTGATGCAGAGCGGCGGGCTGCCGATAAGCGGCTGGCGCGATCGGGATGTACGTCTGCTGTTCCTCGCCTCGGTGGTGATGTGGACCTGCAACACCATGTATATCATCGACATGCCGCTCTATATCAGCACCACGCTGGGCCTGCCGGAGAAGCTGGCCGGTCTGCTGATGGGCACGGCGGCCGGGCTGGAGATCCCGGTGATGCTGCTGGCGGGCCACTACGCGCGGCGCATCGGCAAGCGCCGGTTGATGCTGATCGCGGTGGCGGCGGGTGTGCTGTTCTACCTGGGGCTGGTGCTGTTTAATTCCCGCGCGTCGCTGATGGTGCTGCAGCTGTTTAACGCCGTGTTTGTCGGGATCATTGCGGGCATCGGGATGCTGTGGTTTCAGGATCTGATGCCGGGACGGCCTGGCGCAGCGACCACGCTGTTCACCAACTCCATCTCGACCGGCATGATCCTGGCGGGCGTGATTCAGGGGACGCTCAGCGAGCGGCTGGGACATGAGGCGGTTTACTGGCTGGCGTTCGGGCTGGCGGTGGTGGCGCTGGTGATGTCGGCGCGGGTGCGCGACGTATAAAGAAGAACAGGGGCGACCGGGTGCCGCCCCTGTTTAATGCAATCAGCGCAGGAAGGCGGGCTGATTCTGCTCATACTGTGAAATCGACGCTTCGTGCTGCAACGTCAGGCCGATGCTGTCGAGGCCGTTGATCATGCAGTGGCGGCGGAAGCTGTCCAGCTCAAACGGATAAACGTTGTCGCCTGCGGTGACCGTCTGCGCTTCCAGATCGACCGTGAAGCGGATGCCAGGCTGGGCCGCAACCAGTCTGAACAGCTCATCCACCTGCTCTTCGCTTAACTTCACCGGCAGCAGCTGGTTGTTGAAGCTGTTGCCGTAAAAGATATCCGCAAAGCTCGGCGCGATGACGACGTGAAAACCGAAGTCGGTCAGCGCCCAGGGCGCATGCTCGCGTGAGGAGCCGCAGCCAAAGTTCTCGCGCGCCAGCAGGATGCTGGTGCCTTTGAATTCGGGCTTGTTCAGCACAAAGCCGGGCGTCGGCACCGTACCGGCGTCGTCTTCGAAGCGCCAGTCATGAAACAGGTGCTGGCCGAAGCCGGTGCGGGTGACCTTCTGCAAAAACTGTTTAGGGATGATCGCGTCGGTATCCACGTTCGCGGCATCCAGCGGCGCAACAATGCCGGTGTGCTGAGTAAATTTATTCGCCATGACTTAAGCTCCTGTCGTCAGTTCACGGATGTCGGCAAAGTGGCCGGTCACGGCCGCCGCTGCGGCCATCGCCGGGCTGACCAGATGCGTCCGGCCACCGCGGCCCTGACGACCTTCAAAGTTACGGTTGCTGGTGGACGCGCAGCGCTCGCCCGGATTCAGACGGTCGTTGTTCATCGCCAGACACATTGAGCAGCCCGGCAGACGCCATTCAAAGCCCGCTTCCAGGAAGATTTTATCCAGACCTTCCGCTTCAGCCTGCGCCTTCACCGGACCGGAACCCGGTACCACCATTGCAATCACGCCCGGCGCGACCTTGCGACCTTTGGCGATCGCCGCGGCCGCACGCAGATCTTCGATGCGGGAGTTAGTGCAGGAGCCGATAAACACTTTATCAATTGCGACGTCGGTCAGACGGATGCCCGGCTGCAGGTTCATGTAGGCCAGCGCTTTTTCCGCAGAGGCGCGCTCCACCGGATCGGCAAAGGAGGCCGGATTCGGGATCAGCTGATCCACCGCGATCACCTGACCGGGGTTGGTGCCCCAGGTGACCTGCGGCGCAATCTCTTCCGCCTGCAGCGTGACCACCGCATCATAGTGCGCGCCCTCGTCAGACTTCAGGGTGCGCCAGTATTCCACGGCCTGCTCCCATTTCTCACCCTGCGGCGAGAACTGGCGACCTTTCAGGTAGCTGAAGGTCGTTTCATCCGGTGCGACCAGGCCCGCTTTCGCGCCCATTTCGATCGCCATGTTGCACAGGGTCATACGGCCTTCCATGCTCAGCGCCTGGATCGCCGGGCCACAGAATTCAACCACATAGCCGGTGCCGCCTGCGCTGCCGGTTTTGCCGATGATCGCCAGTACGATATCTTTTGCGGTAATCCCGGCCGGGGCCTGGCCCAGCACTTCGATCTTCATGGTTCTGGCCCGACCCTGCTTCAGGGTCTGGGTGGCAAACACATGCTCGACTTCAGAGGTGCCGATACCAAAGGCCAGCGAGCCAAAGGCGCCGTGCGTCGCGGTATGTGAGTCGCCGCAGACAATGGTCATGCCCGGCAGCGTCATACCCTGCTCAGGGCCGATAACGTGGACGATGCCCTGGAAAGGGTGATTCAGGTCATACAGCTGGACGCCAAACTCCGCGCAGTTCTTCATCAGCTCCTGCATCTGAATACGCGCCATCTCGCCGGAGGCATTGATGTCTTTGGTCTGCGTCGAGACGTTATGATCCATGGTGGCAAAGGTTTTGCCCGGCTGACGGACTTTACGCCCGTGCGCGCGCAGCCCGTCGAAAGCCTGCGGCGAGGTCACTTCATGGATCAGGTGACGATCGATGTAGAGTAACGGCGTTTCATTCGGCGCTTCGTGAACGACATGAGCATCAAATAACTTCTGGTATAAGGTTTTCATTGTTTTATTTTTCCTCGGCGATAAAGCGGGCAATGATGCTGCCCATCTCATCTGTGCTGACCGCAGGGCCATCACCGGCTAAATCTTTGGTGCGGTAGCCCTGTTCCAGCGCACGGCTGATGGCGCGTTCAATACTGTCGGCAGCCGCATCGGCATTCAGGCTGTAACGCAGCAGCAGCGACAGCGACAGGATCTGAGCGACCGGGTTAGCAATATTCTGACCCGCGATGTCCGGCGCAGAGCCACCCGCCGGTTCGAACAGGCCGAAGCCCGCTTCGTTCAGGCTGGCCGAGGGCAGCATTCCCATCGAGCCGGTGATCATGGCGCATTCGTCAGAGAGAATGTCACCAAACAGGTTGGAGCAGAGCAGCACATCAAACTGCGAAGGATCCTTGATCAGCTGCATGGTGGCGTTGTCGATATAGATGTGGCTCAGCTGCACGTCCGGGTACTCTTTCGCCACCTCGTTGACGATCTCACGCCACATGACTGAAGTCTGCAGCACGTTCGCTTTATCGACCGACGTGACCTTGTTGCGACGCTTGCGGGCGGACTCAAAGGCGATGCGGGCGATGCGCTCGATCTCAAACCGGTGATAGACCTCGGTATCGAAGGCGCGCTCTTCCGGGCCGTTGCCTTCGCGTCCTTTTGGCTGACCAAAGTAGATGCCGCCCGTCAGCTCACGCACGCACAGAATATCGAAGCCCTTCGCGGCGATGTCGCTGCGCAGCGGGCAGAATGCTTCCAGGCCGCTGTAGAGCGCCGCCGGACGCAGGTTACTGAACAGCTTAAAGTGCTTACGCAGCGGCAGCAGGGCACCGCGCTCCGGCTGTGAGGCGGGCGGCAGGTGTTCCCATTTCGGGCCGCCAACGGAGCCAAACAGGATCGCGTCGGCCTGCTCGCAGCCAGCCACGGTTGCGGGGGGCAGAGGTTCGCCATACTGATCGATAGCGATGCCGCCGACCGCATATTCCTGCGTGGTGATCTGCATATCAAAGCGCTGACGAATGGCCTCCAGCACTTTCATCGCCTGCGCCATCACTTCCGGGCCGATGCCGTCACCGGGTAAAACTGCGATATGAGAGGAGCTGGACATGGTTATACGGTTTCCTTCTGATCTTTAAATTTGCGCTGCAATTCCTGTTCAACCTGACGGGCACGCCAGATGTTGTTCAGGGCGTTGACCATCGCTTTGGCGGAGGATTCGACGATATCGGTCGCCAGACCCACGCCGTGGAACTTGCGGCCGTTGTAGGCGACCACGATATCGACCTGGCCCAGGGCATTCTCGCCGTGGCCTTTGGCGGTCAGTTTGTAGTCAACCAGCTCGGCGTCAAACTGCGTGATCCGGTTAATCGCCTGATAGACCGCATCCACCGGACCGTTACCGGTAGCCGCATCGGATTTGCCCTCATCACCGCAGCCCAGATTGACGGAGGCGGTGGCGGTGATGCCGGAGCCGGTCTGGACGTTGAATTCGCGCAGCTGGAAATGCTCCGGCTCTTCGTTCTGCTTGTTGATAAAGGCCAGCGCCTCCAGGTCGTAGTCGAAGACCTGACCTTTCTTGTCGGCCAGCTTCAGGAAGGCGTCATACAGCGTATCCAGGTTGTAATCCTGCTCGGCATAGCCCATCTCTTCCATGCGATGTTTTACCGCCGCACGACCGGAACGGGATGTCAGGTTCAGCTGAATTTTGTGTAAGCCGATCGACTCCGGCGTCAGGATCTCGTAGTTTTCGCGGTTCTTCAGCACGCCATCCTGATGGATACCAGAGGAGTGAGCGAAGGCGTTGGAACCGACCACCGCTTTATTGGCCGGGATCGGCATGTTGCAGATCTGGCTGACCATCTGGCTGGTGCGGTAGATCTCCTGATGATGAATATTGGTGTGGACGTTCATGATCTGCTGACGGGTTTTAATCGCCATGATCACCTCTTCCAGCGCACAGTTACCTGCACGTTCGCCCAGACCGTTCATCGTGCCCTCAACCTGACGCGCGCCCGCCTGAACCGCCGCCAGGGCGTTGCCGGTTGCCATCCCCAGATCGTCGTGGGTATGCACAGAGATGATCGCTTTATCGATGTTCGGTACGCGGTTCATCAGCTCGCTGATAATATGGGCATATTCGCCCGGCAGGGTGTAGCCGACGGTGTCCGGGATGTTGATGGTGGTGGCACCGGCGTTAATGGTGGCTTCCACCATCCGGCACAGATCATCAATCGGGGTACGGCCGCCATCTTCGCAGGAGAACTCCACGTCGCTGGTGTAGTTACGCGCCCGCTTCACCATATGCACCGCACGCTCAATCACTTCCGGCAGGGTGCTGCGCAGTTTGGTTGCGATGTGCATCGGCGAGGTGGCGATAAAGGTATGAATACGGAAGGCTTCGGCCACGCGCAGCGATTCGTACGCGGCATCGATATCTTTCTCTACGCAGCGCGCCAGACCGCAGACCCGGCTGTTTTTAATGGTGCGCGCGATAGTCTGTACGGATTCAAAGTCGCCAGGTGAGGAGACCGGGAAACCGACTTCCATCACATCCACGCCCATGCGCTCCAGCGCTAACGCGATCTGCAATTTTTCTTTCACACTCAGGCTGGCCTGCAATGCCTGCTCACCGTCGCGCAGAGTGGTATCGAAAATAATGACTTGCTGACTCATCGTAATCATCCTTATGCATTTTCTGGCCTGGCAACGAGCATAAAAAAACCCGCGACAGGCGCGGGTTTTTAACTTTCAGCAGGTTTGAATCAGTGTCTGATTCCGCCCACAAGTCTACCGCGCAAGCTGTGTGCGTTTAGTAGTAGACCGAGAAGGCGAGCAAAACGAAACATGGATTCAAACCTTATAAAATGTTGTGCTGCACATATTGGTACTGGAATCACCGGGGGATGTCAACCTTCAATGCAGGGTTATTCTGCGCGGCGCGGAAGGAAGATATTCTGTTATTTCACGGTCAGGCAGCGGATTAAACAGCAGGGTAACGGCGGCCGCGGTCACCCCCTTGCGCTGAGCGGCCTTGCTGGCTCTTTTTGAGATGTAAAGTAATAAAAATAAAGCGTTTTTATCGAAAGAGGCTCCTGCCGGACACAGAATTTATCACCTCCGGGTTAGCATAATCGCATGTGTCTGACTGATTTAATGGTTAATTACGCCAGAAAAGAAAAGTGTCAGACGATTGTGGGCTGGAGCCGGGCGTAATAAGTTTTCGTTATTTCTTATATCACGCTGAAAATAATTTCTTACTCAGCATTTTCCGCTGCGGTTCTGCGGCGCAATTAGTTTAATCCGCGCAGCCAATTCTTTTCGGGCAGAGCCTTTACGCCCCGGCCATTTAATTTACGCGGGTTTGTGGTTTGCCTGCCCGGTTAAGTGCGGTTATGGTAATCGACCTACTCTCAGAACAATGAACGCAGCAGATTTCTCTGTAACCGGACCGCGATCGCTGTGTCGCTGTCGTGAATAAACATACGTTTTAGATTGGCAAAGCAGGCACCGACGCGGTGTGACAGGCCCGATGGGCCTGTCAGCAGCGTCAGGTTCTGCAGCCTGGAGGCAGAAGATGGAGATGTTGTCAGGAGCCGAAATGGTCGTCCGTTCGTTAATCGATCAGGGCGTTAAGCAGGTATTCGGTTATCCGGGTGGCGCAGTGCTGGATATCTACGATGCGCTGCAAACCGTCGGAGGTATCGATCACATTCTGGTACGCCACGAGCAGGGCGCGGTGCACATGGCGGATGGCCTGGCGCGCGCGACCGGCGAAGTCGGCGTGGTGCTGGTCACCTCCGGCCCCGGCGCCACCAATGCGATTACCGGTATCGCCACCGCCTATATGGATTCGATCCCGCTGGTGATTCTGTCGGGTCAGGTTCCTTCGTCACTGATTGGCTATGACGCCTTTCAGGAGTGCGACATGGTCGGCATCTCCCGCCCGGTGGTGAAGCACAGCTTCCTGGTAAAAAGTACCGAAGAGATCCCCGGCGTGCTGAAAAAGGCGTTCTGGCTGGCCGCCAGCGGACGCCCGGGCCCGGTAGTGATCGACCTGCCAAAAGATATTCTGAACCCGGCGAATAAGCTTCCTTATCACTGGCCGGACACGGTCAGCATGCGCTCTTACAACCCGACCATTCAGGGGCATAAAGGGCAGATCAAACGCGCCCTGACCACCCTGCTGGCCGCGAAGAAGCCAGTGATTTACGCCGGTGGCGGTGCCATTACCGCAGGCTGCGAAGCGGAACTGCTGCAGCTGGCCGAAAGCCTGAACGTGCCGGTCACGACCTCGCTGATGGGGCTGGGGGCGTTTCCGGGCACGCACCGTCAGTGCGTCGGCATGCTGGGCATGCACGGCACTTACGAAGCCAATATGACGATGCACAATGCCGATCTGATTTTTGGCGTCGGCGTCCGCTTCGATGACCGCACCACCAACAATCTGGCGAAATATTGTCCCAACGCCACGATAATGCATATCGACATTGACCCGACGTCGATCTCCAAAACGGTGGCGGCCGATATTCCGATCGTCGGTGATGCGAAGCAGGTGCTGCAGCAGATGCTGGAGTTACAGGCGCAGAGCGACACTCCGTCAGGCAGCGAGAGCCTGCACGACTGGTGGCAGGCGATTGAAGGCTGGCGCAGCCGTCACTGTCTGGAGTTTGATCGCACCAGCGACAAAATCAAACCGCAGGCCGTGATCGAAACCATCAGCCGCCTGACCAAAGGCGAAGCTTATGTGACGTCGGATGTGGGCCAGCACCAGATGTTTGCGGCGCTCTATTATCCGTTCGATAAACCGCGTCGCTGGATCAACTCCGGCGGTCTCGGCACGATGGGCTTTGGCCTGCCTGCCGCGCTGGGCGTGAAGATGGCGCTGCCGGAAGAGACGGTCATCTGCGTCACGGGCGACGGCAGCATCCAGATGAATATTCAGGAGCTGTCGACCGCGCTGCAGTACGATCTGCCGGTGCTGGTGCTGAACCTGAATAACCGGGTGCTGGGCATGGTGAAGCAGTGGCAGGATATGATCTACTCGGGTCGTCACTCCCAGTCTTATATGGAGTCGTTGCCTGATTTCGTCCGCCTGGCGGAAGCCTACGGCCACGTCGGGATCGCCATTGAGCATCCGGCGGAGCTGGAAGAGAAGCTGACGCTGGCGCTGGAGACCCTGGCGAAGGGGCGTCTGGTCTTTGTGGATGTCACCGTTGACGGTAGCGAGCACGTCTACCCGATGCAGATTCGCGGTGGCAGCATGGATGAGATGTGGTTAAGCAAAACGGAGAGGACATAATTATGCGTCGTATTTTATCAGTTCTGCTGGAGAATGAATCCGGCGCATTATCCCGTGTCGTCGGCCTCTTTTCACAGCGCGGCTACAACATCGAAAGCCTGACCGTGGCACCGACCGACGATCCGACCCTGTCGCGGATGACAATCCAGACCGTGGGCGATCAGAAGGTGCTGGAGCAGATCGAGAAGCAGCTGCACAAGCTGGTCGATGTTCTGCGCGTCACCGAACTGGGGCAGGGCGCCTACGTTGAGCGCGAGATTATGCTGGTGAAGATTCAGGCCAGCGGTTATGGCCGCGAAGAGGTGAAGCGTAATGCTGAGATCTTCCGCGGTCAGATCATCGACGTGACGCCGACGCTGTACACGGTTCAGCTGGCAGGCACCAGCGACAAACTGGACGCCTTCCTGAACTCCGTACGCGAGGTGGCCGAAATCGTTGAGGTGGCACGCTCCGGAATCGTGGGCGTTTCACGCGGCGATCGCATCATGCGTTAATCACGCACCGTCATCATCGAACCTGACCTAACCCGGCGAAATGCCGGGTTTTTTTATTTTTTATGCGCCAGGCGGGTTACATTCAGAAAAGCGGTTGCTCCGCGCACTTTTCTGCTGTTAGATGATAGTCATAGGTTATCCATAGCGTAACTGCGGCTATTCTGCCGCGACGCGGATTTGATGGTGGGGTTATCGTGAAGCTGGATGAAATCGCGCGTTTAGCAGGCGTATCGCGCACCACGGCCAGTTATGTCATCAATGGCAAAGCGCGGCAGTATCGTGTCAGCGACAAAACCGTTGAGAAAGTGATGGCGGTGGTTCGTGAGCATAATTATCACCCCAATGCGGTGGCCGCCGGGCTGCGCGCCGGGCGCACGCGCTCGATTGGATTAGTGATTCCCGATCTGGAAAACACCAGTTACACCCGTATTGCCAACTATCTTGAGCGCCAGGCGCGTCAGCGCGGCTACCAGCTGCTGATCGCCTGTTCAGAAGATCAGCCCGATAACGAGATGCGCTGCATCGAGCATCTGCTCCAGCGGCAGGTCGATGCGATCATCGTTTCGACCTCCTTACCGCCGGAACACCCTTTCTATCAGCGCTGGATCAACGACCCGCTGCCGATTATTGCATTAGACCGGGCGCTGGATCGTGAGCACTTCACCAGCGTCGTCGGTGCCGATCAGGATGATGCGCAGACGCTGGCCGCTGAATTGCGTCAGCTGGACGTCAAAAATGTGCTCTTCCTGGGGGCGCTACCTGAGCTGTCCGTGAGTTTCCTGCGCGAAATGGGCTTCCGTGACGCCTGGAAAGGCGATTCCCGCCCGATTGACTACATCTACTGCAACAGTTTTGAGCGGACCGCCGCCGCCGCGCTGTTTGAGCGTTATCTTGACGATCACCCGATGCCGGAGGCGCTGTTTACCACCTCTTTTGGTCTGTTGCAGGGGGTGATGGATGTGACGCTGAAACGAGACGGGCGCTTGCCGACCGAGCTGGCGATTGCCACCTTTGGCGACCACGAACTGCTCGATTTTCTGGAGTGTCCGGTGCTGGCCGTCGGGCAGCGTCATCGCGACGTGGCAGAGCGCGTGCTGGAATTAGTTTTAGCCTCGCTGGATGAACCCAGAAAACCGAAACCGGGTTTAACCCGCATCCGGCGTAATTTATACCGGCGCGGACAATTAAGCCGAAGAGTGAAATGAATCTCAGGCGGGTATTACCATGCCCGCCCGCTTTATTTTCACAATTTAACTGATTAAATAAACAGGTCGACGTAAAAAAGCGTAAATTCTCCTCATCAAATCTCACAAAGCAGAAAGGACGAATTTTATTATCTGCTTACAACTTCAACAAACTTCCCGGCCCCGTCGCCCCTGAACCCGCTGGGCTTCCTTTCGGAAATCCCCTAAAATGCCGCAGCTTTCTGCCGGACCGCGATAAATATTAAGTGGGTCACACTGTTTCATTTTTAAGCGTTTTTTCACAGATCGTTTTTTTTATTCAGATATTCATTGGCTTAATTTTTACTTTTCTCTTTCATTCGATTATATCGTCGCCAGAGATTAATTTTGCGCTCTGTAAAGAGTGATATTCAGCTACCGCTCCGGCTTGACAATGATTTCCCCGGATCCTTAAACTCGTTTCGTGGTAAAAAGTGGGATAAAGTGGTGTAAACGGGTGACCAGGAGGAGAGACTGGCATGTTCCGCGGAGCAACGTTAGTCAATCTCGACAGCAAAGGGCGGCTCGCCGTACCCACGCGCTATCGCGATTTGCTGATCGGGGAATCTCAGGGGCAGATGGTCTGTACCATCGACCTCCACCAGCCATGCCTGTTGCTTTATACCCTGCCCGAATGGGAAATCATTGAAAAAAAGCTGGCACGCCTTTCCAGTATGAATCCACTTGAGCGTCGTGTGCAGCGTTTGCTGCTGGGCCATGCCAGTGAATGTCAGATGGACAGTGCGGGCCGCCTGCTGCTGGCGAACACGCTTCGGCAGCATGCAAAATTAACCAAAGAAGTGATGCTGGTTGGACAGTTCAACAAGTTTGAGCTGTGGGATGAACAGACCTGGTATCAACAAGTCAGGGACGATATTGACGCAGAACAGTCGGCTCAGGAGCCTTTATCTGAGCGGTTGCAGGACTTGTCGCTATAGCTATGCAGGAAAATTTCAAACATACCACCGTACTGTTGGATGAGGCGGTTAACGGCCTCAATATCAGGGAAGACGGTATTTACATCGACGGCACCTTCGGTCGCGGTGGTCATTCACGCCTGATTCTTTCCCGGCTGGGAGAGAAGGGCAGGCTGATCGCTGTCGATCGGGATCCGCAGGCGATCGCCGCCGCCGCCGACATCACTGACCCGCGCTTTTCTATTATTCATGGTCCTTTTTCTGCCCTCGCTGAGTATGTGGCTGAACGGGATCTGGTCGGGAAAATTGACGGCATTCTGCTGGATCTGGGCGTCTCCTCGCCGCAGCTGGATGACGCGGAGCGCGGCTTCTCCTTTATGCGTGACGGACCGCTGGATATGCGCATGGACCCTTCCCGGGGTCAGTCTGCCGCAGAGTGGTTGCTGAATGCGGAAGAGGCCGACATCGCCTTCGTCCTGAAAACCTACGGTGAGGAGCGATTCGCTAAGCGCATTGCCCGGGCCATCGTCGAACGCAATCGCGAACAGCCGATGACCCGCACCCGGGAACTGGCTGAAGTCATTGCCGTCGCCACACCGGTAAAAGATAAGTTCAAGCATCCGGCCACGCGCAGTTTCCAGGCCATTCGTATCTGGATTAACAGCGAACTGGAAGAGATCGACACCGCCCTGAAAGGTGCGGTTGACGTCCTGGCACCACAGGGGCGTCTCTCGGTGATCAGCTTCCATTCGCTGGAAGATCGGCTGGTGAAACGCTTTATGCGCGACCAGAGCCGCGGGCCGCAGGTGCCCGCCGGGTTGCCGATGACTGAACATCAGCTGCGCGCCCTGGGCGGCCGCGAACTGAAACTGCTCGGCAAGATGTCGCCGGGTGATGCGGAAGTGGCCGAAAACCCACGCGCCCGCAGCTCGGTATTACGTATCGCGGAGAAAACCGACGCATGATCGGTAACGAGCGTCACAGTCTGCCCGCCGTCATTGGCGGGGATCTGCTGCGAAAGGGCAAGATTCCGGTGCTGTTGCTGATCGCCGTGGTAGTGTCGGCTGTGCTGGTGGTGACCACCACCCACAAAACACGCCTGCTCACCGCGCAGCGTGAGCAGCTGGTCCTGGAGCGTGACGCGCTGGACATTGAGTGGCGTAACCTGATTCTGGAAGAGAATGCGCTGGGCGACCACAGTCGTGTCGAACGCATTGCCACCGAGAAGCTGCAACTGCAGCACGTTGATCCTTCACAAGAAAATATCGTGGTGCAGAAATAAGGATTTCAGATAGCGAATGAGCGGTACAGGCAGAACGCTGAAGTTAAAGAAACCGGAAGATAAGGCCAGCTTTGTAAGCTGGCGTTTTGCGTTGCTGTGCGGCTGTATTTTGCTGGCGCTGGGAGGCCTGCTGTCGCGGGTGGCCTGGCTGCAGGTGATCAATCCGGGCAAGTTGGTTAAAGAGGGCGATCTGCGCTCACTGCGCGTTCAGGCTGTGCCGACCTCGCGCGGAATGATCAGCGACCGCGCCGGACGCCCGCTGGCGGTGAGTGTGCCGGTGAATGCGATCTGGGCCGATCCTAAGGAGCTGCACGCCGGGGGCGGCGTGACGCTGGACAGCCGCTGGAAGGCGCTCTCCGATGCGCTCTCGATTCCGCTCGATCAGCTGGCGGCCCGTGTTAATGCGAATCCCAAAGGCCGTTTTGTCTATCTGGCGCGCCAGGTCAATCCGGCCATTGGCGACTACGTTAAAAAACTCAAACTGCCGGGTATTCATCTGCGCGAAGAGTCGCGCCGCTACTATCCTGCCGGGCAGGTGACCTCCCATCTGATTGGCTTCACCAACATCGACGGCCAGGGCATTGAAGGCATCGAAAAGAGCTTTGATAAGTGGCTCACCGGCGCGCCGGGCGAAAGAACGGTGCGTAAAGACCGCTATGGCCGGGTCATCGAAGATATCTCCTCCGTAGACAGCCGGGCTGCCCATAACCTGACGCTCAGCATCGATGAGCGGCTCCAGGCGCTGGTCTACCGTGAGCTGAACAACGCAGTCGCCTTTAACAAAGCGGAGTCAGGAACGGCGGTCCTGGTGGATGTGAACACCGGCGAAGTGCTGGCGATGGCCAACAGCCCGGCTTACAACCCGAACAACCTCAGCAACACGCCGAAAGATCTGATGCGTAACCGTGCCATCACCGACATCTTTGAGCCCGGCTCGACCGTGAAGCCGATGGTGGTGATGACGGCGCTGCAGCGCGGCGTGGTCAGAGAGAACAGCGTCCTGAATACCGTGCCGTACCGCGTCAATGGTCATGAGATCAAGGATGTGGCGCGCTACAACGAACTGACCCTGACAGGGGTTTTACAGAAGTCGAGTAACGTCGGTGTTTCACGTCTGGCGTTAGCGATGCCCTCCTCAGCGCTGGTAGAAACTTACGCGCGCTTTGGACTGGGTAAACCGACCAATTTGGGGCTGGTCGGGGAAAGCAGTGGCTTATACCCTAAAAAACAACGGTGGTCTGACATAGAGAGGGCCACCTTCTCTTTCGGCTACGGGCTAATGGTAACGCCGTTACAGTTAGCGCGGGTCTACGCAACGATTGGCAGCTATGGCATTAACCGTCCGCTGTCGATCACCAAGGTCGATCCCCCCGTCGCGGGTCAGCGCGTTTTCGATGAATCACTGGTTAAGACCGTGATGCACATGATGGAAAGCGTGGCGCTGCCCGGCGGTGGTGGTGTCAAAGCGGCCATCAAGGGCTACCGGATTGCGATAAAAACCGGTACGGCGAAAAAGGTCGGTCCCGACGGACGCTACGTCAATAAATACATTGCTTATACCGCAGGCGTGGCGCCTGCCAGTCATCCCCGATTCGCGCTGGTGGTGGTGATCAACGATCCCCAGGCCGGCAAGTATTACGGTGGTGCGGTTTCCGCACCGGTGTTTGGTGCCATCATGGGCGGCGTACTGCGCACCATGAACATTGAGCCGGATGCGTTACCGACGAATGACAAGAACGAGCTGGTGACTAACAGAAGTGAGGAAACAAGTGACAGATCGTAACCTGCGCGACTTACTCGGCCCCTGGGTGCCAGGCGCGCCGGCGCGCCCTTTGCGCGACATGACCCTGGACAGCCGCCTGGCGGCTTCTGGCGATCTGTTTGTCGCGGTTGCAGGCCACCAGGTCGACGGACGCCGTTTCATTCCACAGGCGATCGCGCAGGGCGTGGCGGCGGTGGTGGCGGAAGCCGAGGGTGAAGCAGCTGACGGCGAAATCCGTGAAATGCACGGGGTGCCGGTAATCTATCTGGCGCAGCTGCCTCAGCGTCTGTCGGCGCTGGCAGGCCGCTTTTATCAGCAGCCGGGCGAAAAGCAGACGCTGATTGGCGTCACCGGCACCAACGGTAAAACCACGACCACGCAGCTGCTGGCGCAGTGGGCGACGCTGCTGGGCGAAACCAGCGCGGTCATGGGCACCGTCGGCAATGGGCTGGTCGGTCACTTATCGGCGGCGGAAAATACCACCGGTTCGGCGGTCGATGTTCAGCATCTGCTGCACGATCTGGCTGAAAAAGGGGCGACCCTGACCGCGATGGAAGTCTCGTCGCACGGCCTGGTGCAGCATCGCGTAGCGGCGCTGCCGTTTGCCGCCGCAGTCTTTACCAATCTCAGCCGCGATCATCTCGATTATCACGGCGATATGCAGGGCTATGAGTCAGCCAAGTGGCTGCTGTTTTCTGAACACCAGGTCGGCCAGGCGATCCTGAACGCGGATGATGAGGTCGGCCGTCGCTGGCTGGCGCGCCTGCCTGATGCCGTCGCCGTGACGCTGGAGGATAACCTTCAGCCGGGCTGCCGGGGCCGCTGGCTTAAAGCCGATGCGGTGACCTATCACGATAACGGTGCGCACATCCGTTTCAGCTCCAGCTGGGGCGATGGCGAGATCGACAGCCCACTGATGGGTGCCTTCAACGTCAGCAACCTGATGCTGGCGCTGGCAACGCTGCTGTCGCTGGATTATCCGCTGGCCACGCTGGTCAGCGTGGCTCCGCAGCTGCAGCCGGTCAACGGGCGCATGGAAGTCTTCAGCGCCGAAGGAAAACCCACGGTGGTGGTGGATTATGCCCATACACCGGATGCGCTGGAAAAGGCGCTGGAAGCGGCCCGCCTGCACTGCAAAGGCAAACTCTGGTGCCTGTTTGGCTGTGGCGGCGATCGTGACAAAGGCAAGCGTCCGCTGATGGGCGCAATCGCCGAGCAGTATGCGGATGTCGTGGTCATTACGGATGACAACCCGCGCAGCGAAGATCCTCAGGCGATTGTGAATGACATTCTGACCGGCCTGCTCGACCCGGGCCGCGCCCGCGTGGTCGCCGGCCGTGCGCAGGCGGTGACGAACACCATTATGCAGGCGCAGCCCGACGATATCGTGCTGGTGGCAGGCAAAGGCCATGAAGATTATCAAATCATCGGTCAACACCGTCTCGACTACTCCGATCGTGCCACCGTGGCGGCACTGCTGGGAGGCGTAGCATGATCCCGGTTTCATTACAGACCCTGGCGCAGATCACCGGCGGCACGCTGCACGGCAGCGATCTGACCCTGAATGAGGTGACCACCGACACCCGCCGCGTAACCGCAGGCAGCCTGTTTGTGGCGCTGGTCGGTGAACGCTTCGATGCTCATGACTTTGCCGCTGACGCGATTGCCAGTGGCGCACAGGCTTTGCTGGTTAGTAAGCATTTACCTGTCGCCGTGCCGCAGGTCGTGGTTGCGGATACCCGCCTCGCCTTTGGCAGACTGGGCGCGTGGGTTCGTCAGCAGTCCACCGCGCGTGTGGTGGCGCTGACCGGCTCCTCCGGCAAGACCTCGGTTAAAGAGATGACGGCCGCTATCCTGCGTGAGTGCGGTGAAACGCTCTACACGGCGGGCAACCTGAACAACGATTATGGCGTGCCGATGACGCTGCTGCGTCTGACCGCAGAGCATCAGTATGCGGTGATCGAACTGGGTGCGAATCATCAGGGCGAAATCGCCTACACCACCGATCTGGTGAAGCCGGAAAGCGCGCTGGTGAACAACCTGGCCGCCGCCCATCTGGAAGGTTTTGGTTCACTGGAAGGTGTCGCCAAAGCCAAAGGCGAGATTTTCCAGGGCTTACCGGCTCAGGGGATCGCCATCCTGAACGCCGAGAGCAATGACTGGCCCAACTGGCAGCGCACACTGCAGGATAAAACGGTATGGCGCTTCTCGCCGCAGGCCGCAGAGTGTGATTTTTCTGCCCACGACATCCGCATCGCGCAGGATGGCACCCATTTCGTTATGAAAACGCCGTGCGGCACGATCGACATCGTGCTGCCTCTGCCGGGACGTCACAACATCGCTAACGCTTTAGCGGCCGCGGCGCTGGCGCTGTCGGTAGACGCTCCGCTCAGCGCCGTTCAGCAGGGACTCAGAAACCTGCAGTCGGTGCCGGGCCGCCTGTTCCCGGTGCGCCTCTCTGCGAACCAGCTGCTGCTGGATGACAGCTACAACGCCAACGTCGGATCGATGACCGCCGCCGCGCAGGTGCTCTCTGAGATGCCGGGCTACCGGGTGCTGGTCGCGGGTGACATGGCGGAACTGGGTGACGAAACAGAAAAATGTCACCGCGAAGTCGGGGAAGCGGCGCGTGATGCCGGTATCGATCGCGTGCTGACCACCGGCAGATTCAGCCATTTTATCGGCGAAAGCAGCGGCGTTGGCGAACATTTCAGCGATAAGACGGCGCTGACTGAACGTTTGCGTCAGTTGTTGTCCGAACACTCAGAAATTACGGTCTTGATAAAAGGTTCACGTAGTGCCGCCATGGAGCAGGTAGTACAGAGCTTAAAGGAGAAAGGAACATGTTAGTTTGGCTGGCCGAGCATCTGGTCGCTTTTTATTCCGGCTTTAACGTCTTTTCGTATCTGACGTTTCGCGCCATTGTCAGCCTGCTGACCGCGTTATTTCTCTCGCTCTGGATGGGCCCGCGCCTGATCGCCTGGCTGCAGAAATTACAGATTGGTCAGGTTGTCCGTAACGATGGCCCGGAGTCGCACTTCAGCAAGCGCGGCACGCCGACCATGGGCGGCATTATGATCCTGACCTCCATCACCGTCTCCGTGCTGATGTGGGCCTATCCCTCAAATCCGTACGTCTGGTGTGTGCTGTTCGTCCTGATCGGCTTCGGCATCATCGGCTTTGTCGATGACTATCGCAAAGTCGTGCGCAAAGACACCAAAGGCCTGATCGCCCGCTGGAAATATTTCTGGATGTCGGTGATTTCGCTGGGTGTTGCCTTCGGACTCTATGCGGCGGGCAAAGATACGCCTGCGACCCAGCTGGTGGTGCCTTTCTTCAAAGACATCATGCCGCAGCTGGGCCTGTTCTATGTGCTGCTGGCGTACTTTGTGATTGTCGGCACGGGTAACGCGGTCAACCTGACCGATGGCCTGGATGGTCTGGCTATCATGCCAACCGTGTTTGTCGCGGCGGGCTTTGCGCTGGTCGCCTGGGCCACCGGTAACGTCAAGTTTGCGGAGTACCTGCACATCCCTTATCTGCGTCACGCGGGTGAACTGGTGATTGTCTGCACCGCCATCGTCGGGGCAGGGCTGGGCTTCCTCTGGTTTAACACCTATCCGGCTCAGGTCTTTATGGGCGACGTCGGTTCGCTGGCGCTGGGTGGCGCGCTGGGTACCATCGCCGTGCTCCTGCGTCAGGAATTTTTGCTGGTGATCATGGGCGGCGTGTTTGTGGTTGAAACGCTGTCGGTGATCCTGCAGGTGGGATCGTTCAAGTTACGCGGCCAGCGTATTTTCCGCATGGCGCCGATCCATCACCATTATGAACTCAAGGGCTGGCCGGAACCGCGCGTGATTGTGCGCTTCTGGATCATTTCGCTAATGCTGGTGCTGATTGGCCTGGCCACGCTGAAGGTGCGTTAATCATGGCTGACTATCGGGGTAGAAAAGTCGTCATCATCGGGCTGGGCCTGACCGGGCTCTCCTGTGTTGATTTCTTTTTAGCGCAGGGCGTAACGCCTCGCGTGATGGACACCCGTGTCTCGCCGCCGGGGCTGGATAAACTGCCGGGGCAGGTTGAACGCCATCTGGGCGGGATCAACGGCGACTGGCTGCTGGCCGCCGACCTGATCGTAGCCAGCCCGGGCATCGCGCTGGCGCACCCGATTCTCAGCGAAGCGGTTGACGCCGGTATCGAAATCGTCGGCGACATCGAGCTGTTCTGCCGCGAGGCGCAGGCTCCGATCGTCGCCATTACCGGCTCCAACGGCAAAAGCACCGTCACCACTCTGGTCGGTGAGATGGCGAAAGCGGCGGGCTGGCAGGTGGGCGTCGGTGGCAACATCGGCCTGCCCGCGCTGAGCCTGCTGCAGTCTCCGGCACAGCTCTATGTGCTGGAACTCTCCAGTTTCCAGCTGGAGACCACCTACAGCCTTAAAGCGGCGGCGGCCACCGTGCTGAACGTCAGCGAAGATCATATGGATCGTTATCCGCTGGGCATGCAGCAGTATCGCGCGGCCAAACTGCGGATCTACGAGAACGCCCGGACCTGCGTCGTTAACGCCGATGATGCGCTGACGATGCCGGTGCGCGGCGCAGATAACCGCTGCATCAGCTTCGGTATCGATTTCGGCGACTACCACCTAAACAAGCAGCAGGGCAGTATCTGGCTGCGGGTGAAGGGCGAGAAAGTGCTGAACACGGCCGAAATGAAGATGGTGGGACAGCACAACTACGCGAACGCGCTGGCGGCGCTGGCGCTGGCCGATGCGGTCGGTCTGCCTCGTGCCTCCAGTCTGGCTGCCCTGACGCAGTTCAGCGGCCTGGCGCACCGTTTCCAGCTGGTCCATGAACATCAGGGCGTGCGCTGGATTAACGACTCCAAAGCCACCAACGTCGGCAGCACCGAAGCGGCGCTGAACGGCCTGCAGGTAGAGGGAACTCTGTGGCTGCTGATGGGCGGGGACGGAAAGTCTGCTGACTTCTCGCCGCTGATCCCCTGGCTGCAGGGCGACCATATCCGCCTCTACTGCTTTGGCCGCGATGGTGATGCGCTGGCGGCACTGCGTCCGGAGATTGCCGTGCGCACGGAGACGCTGCGTCAGGCGATGGAGCAGATTGCGCCACAGGTCCGGTCTGGCGACATGGTGCTGCTGTCGCCCGCCTGCGCCAGCCTTGACCAGTTCCGTAACTTTGAGCAGCGCGGTGAGCAGTTCGCGCAACTGGCGAAGGAGCTGAGCTGATGCGTATTCCTGGTGCCGGTGTGGCGCAATTCTTTGGCGGACGCCTGAAAGACTGGGTCATGGGCGCACGCGAGAGCGATGACACGTCGCTGGTGCTCTATGACCGCACGCTGCTATGGCTGACGCTGGGCCTGGCGGTGATCGGTTTTGTGATGGTGACATCGGCCTCAATGCCGGTCGGTCAGCGTCTCAACGATGACCTGTTCTACTTTGCCAAGCGTGATGCGTTCTATATCGCGCTGGCCTTTGGTATGGCGCTGGTCACGCTGCGGGTGCCGATGGATTTCTGGCAACGTTACAGCAACGTGATGCTGATGGTGACGGTAGCGATGCTGCTGATTGTTCTGGTGGTTGGTAGCTCGGTTAACGGGGCCTCGCGCTGGATCGCGCTGGGGCCACTGCGTATTCAGCCTGCCGAGCTGTCGAAGCTCTCCCTGTTCTGTTATCTCGCCAGCTACCTGGTGCGCAAGGTAGAAGAGGTGCGTAACAACTTCTGGGGCTTCTGTAAGCCGATGGGCGTGATGGTGGTACTGGCGGTTTTACTGCTGGCGCAGCCCGATCTCGGAACGGTCGTCGTACTCTTTGTGACCACGCTGGCAATGCTGTTTCTGGCGGGCGCCAAACTGTGGCAGTTCATGGCCATCATCGGCTCCGGTATTTTCGCGGTGATCCTGCTGATTATCGCCGAACCTTACCGTATGCGCCGTGTGACCTCGTTCTGGAATCCGTGGGAAGATCCCTTTGGTAGCGGTTATCAGCTGACGCAGTCACTGATGGCTTTTGGTCGCGGCGAATTCTGGGGCCAGGGGCTGGGTAACTCCGTACAAAAGCTGGAATATCTGCCGGAAGCGCATACCGACTTTATTTTCGCCATCATAGGGGAAGAACTCGGCTACGTCGGTGTGGTATTGGCACTTTTAATGGTATTCTTCGTCGCTTTTCGTGCGATGTCGATTGGTCGCCGCGCGCTGGAGCTGGATCAGCGTTTCTCCGGCTTTCTGGCCTGTTCGATCGGGGTCTGGTTCAGCTTCCAGGCGCTGGTTAACGTCGGGGCCGCCGCCGGTATGCTGCCGACCAAAGGTCTGACGTTACCGCTGATCAGTTACGGTGGGTCGAGTCTGATCATCATGTCGACGGCCATCGTCTTTTTATTACGCATAGATTATGAAACGCGCCTGGCGAAAGCGCAGGCGTTTACCCGAGGTGGTCGATGAGCGGTAAGCGATTGATGGTGATGGCAGGCGGAACCGGTGGGCATGTGTTTCCCGGTCTGGCTGTCGCCCATCATCTGATGGAACAGGGCTGGGAGGTTCGCTGGCTCGGGACGGCCGACCGTATGGAAGCCGATCTGGTGCCAAAGCATGGCATCGACATCGACTTCATCCGCATCAGCGGATTACGCGGCAAAGGCCTGAAGGCGCTTCTGCAGGCCCCGCTGCGCATTTTCAACGCATGGCGTCAGGCGCGCCGCATCATGAAAGCCTGGCAGCCGGATGTGGTGCTGGGCATGGGCGGCTACGTTTCAGGCCCTGGCGGTCTGGCGGCCTGGAGTTGCGGGATTCCGGTGGTGCTGCATGAGCAGAATGGCATCGCCGGACTGACCAACAAGTGGCTGTCGAAAATCGCCACCAAAGTGCTGCAGGCCTTTCCGGGCGCTTTCCCCGCCGCGGACGTGGTCGGGAACCCGGTGCGTACCGATGTCCTGGCGCTGCCGCTGCCTGCGCAGCGGATGGCCGGTCGTCATGGCCCCGTGCGGGTGCTGGTGATTGGCGGCAGCCAGGGCGCACGGATACTGAATCAGACCCTGCCGCAGGTCGCGGCGCGGGTGGGTGATGAGATCACCCTGTGGCATCAGACCGGTAAAGGTGCGCTGCCCGACACCGAGAAAGCCTATCAGCAGGCCGGTCAGACCCAGCATAAGGTGACCGAGTTTATTGATGATATGGCCGCCGCCTACGCCTGGGCGGACCTGGTGGTGTGCCGCTCCGGTGCGTTAACCGTGAGCGAAGTCGCTGCGGCAGGTTTACCGGCGATTTTCGTGCCGTTTCAGCATAAAGATCGCCAGCAGTACTGGAACGCGCTGCCGCTGGAGAAAGCGGGCGCCGCCAGAATTTTTGAGCAGCCGCAGTTTACTGCGGAGGCCGTCGCGGATCAGCTCCGCCACTTGGATCGCGCAACACTGCTGACGATGGCTGAACAGGCCCGTCAGGTGGCGATCCCCGATGCGACCGAACGGGTCGCTCAGGAAGTGGCTCGCGCCGCAAAGTAATCATTCCGGTCAGCGCGTCTGACCTGTACCCGGAGCGGGTACAAACTGAAAGAGCAGGTAATTGAGAGCGATGAATACACAACAATTGGCAAAACTGCGTTCTATTGTGCCCGAGATGCGTCGCGTCCGGCACATTCACTTTGTCGGCATCGGTGGTGCGGGCATGGGCGGTATTGCCGAAGTGTTAGCAAATGAAGGCTACCATATCAGCGGTTCAGATCTGGCCCCGAATCCGGTGACACAGCATCTGACCGGGCTGGGTGCCACCATTTATTTTAACCATCGCCCTGAGAACGTCACCGATGCCAGCGTGGTCGTGGTTTCCAGCGCCGTTTCGCAGGACAACCCTGAGCTGGTGGCGGCCCGCGAACAGCGTATCCCGGTGATCCGCCGCGCGGAGATGCTGGCTGAGCTGATGCGCTTCCGACACGGCATCGCCGTTGCCGGGACGCATGGCAAAACCACCACCACGGCGATGGTTTCAAGTATTTATGCGGAAGCGGGTCTCGATCCGACCTTCGTTAACGGCGGCCTGGTGAAAGCCGCAGGCACCCATGCCCGCCTGGGTAACAGCCGCTATCTGATTGCCGAAGCGGATGAGAGCGATGCGTCGTTCCTGCATCTGCAGCCGATGGTGGCGATTGTGACCAACATCGAAGCCGATCACATGGACACCTATCAGGGCGATTTCGAGAACCTGAAGCAGACGTTTATTAACTTCCTGCACAACCTGCCGTTTTACGGTCGCGCAGTGATGTGCGTGGATGATGCAGTGATCCGTGACCTGATCCCGCGCGTGGGACGCCATATCACCACTTACGGTTTCAGCGACGATGCGGATCTGCGTATCGAAAACTATGAGCAGCTGGGTGCGCAGGGCCATTTCACCCTGATCCGTCAGGATAAAGCGCCGCTGAAGATTACGCTGAACGCGCCGGGCCGTCACAACGCCCTGAACGCGGCCGCCGCCGTTGCCGTCGCCAGCGAAGAGGGCATCGAAGACAATGCGATCCTGGCCGCGCTGGAGAGTTTCCAGGGCACCGGTCGTCGCTTTGATCTGCTGGGCGAGTTCCCGACAGAGCCGGTCAATGGTCAGCCAGGCAGCGCGATGCTGGTGGATGATTACGGTCACCATCCCACCGAAGTGGATGCGACGATCAAAGCCGCGCGCGCAGGCTGGCCGGACAAGAAGCTGGTGATGGTGTTTCAGCCGCACCGCTACAGCCGGACCCGCGACCTGTTTGACGATTTTGCCAACGTGCTGTCGCATGTGGATGTGCTGCTGATGCTGGATGTTTACTCTGCCGGTGAAACCGCCATTCCGGGCGCTGACAGCCGTTCGCTGTGCCGCGCGATTCGCAACCGTGGCAAGGTCGATCCGATTCTGGTTACCGAACATGAGGCCCTGCCGGAGATGCTGGCGCCGCTGCTGTCGGGCAACGACCTGATTCTGGTGCAGGGTGCCGGCAACGTCGGCAAAGTGGCGCGTAAGCTGGCGGAGAGTAAACTCCAGCCAGCGCCGGAAGCGGAGGATCGTCATGGCTGATAAAGTTGCCGTATTAATGGGCGGCACCTCGGCAGAGCGCGAGGTGTCGCTGAATTCAGGTCAGGCCGTTGTCGCCGGATTACGGGAAATGGGAATAGATGCTGAGGGCATCGACACCCGCGACGTCTCTGTGCTGACGCTGAAAGAGCAGGGCTTCACCAAAGCATTTATCGCGCTGCATGGCCGGGGCGGAGAAGATGGCACGCTGCAGGCCGTCCTGGAGTTCCTGCAACTGCCCTACACCGGCAGCGGCGTGATGGCCTCTGCGGTAACCATGGACAAGCTGCGTACCAAACTGCTGTGGCAGGGTCGCGGCTTACCTTCAGGCCGCTTTGTCTGGCTGACACGTCAGCAGCGTGATGCCGGGCTGGATGCCGCGTGTCACGCGGAGATTGCGGCGCTGGGCTTACCGCTGTTTGTCAAACCTGCCTGTGAAGGGTCCAGCGTGGGCATCAGCCGGGTCAACGATCTGCGCGCGCTGCCTGCGGCGCTGGAACTGGCGTTTAAGCATGACGACGATGTGCTGGTCGAGGCGTTTCTCAGCGGCGCAGAGTATACCGTGACGATCGTGGGCGACCGTATCCTGCCGGCCATCGAAATAAAGAGCGCCAGCGAGTTCTATGATTATGAAGCAAAATACATTTCTGACGATACTCAGTATCTCTGCCCGGCGGATTTAAGCGCTGAACGCGAGGCGGAGCTACAGCAGCTGGTACTGGCCGCCTGGCGTGCGCTGGGATGCAGCGGCTGGGGACGGATAGACGTGATGACCGATGGGGCAGGGAACTTCCAGCTGCTTGAGGCGAACACCTCGCCGGGCATGACCAGCCACAGCCTGGTGCCGATGGCGGCAAAACAGGCGGGCATGAGTTTCCCGCAGCTGGTTGCCCATATTCTGGAGCTGGCCGACTGATATGTCACAGGCGGCGATGAGAGTTCGAAACCGTGAACCGCAGGAGCGTATTCGCACCGGCCGCAGTAACGGAGCCCGACTGTTCGGCATTATTTTTTTGCTGACCGTTATCGGGATTATGGTAGCAGGCGGTCTGGCCGTGCTGAAGTGGATGAACGATGCGTCCCGGCTGCCGTTATCGAAGCTGGTGGTGACGGGGCAGACGCACTACACCACGCACGATGATATTCGCCAGGCGATTCTGTCGCTGGGGCCGCCCGGCACGTTTATGTCGCAGAACGTGGACATCCTGCAGCAGCAGATTGAGCGGCTGCCCTGGATTAAGCAGGTCAGCGTGCGTAAGCAGTGGCCGGATGAGCTGAAGATCCATCTGGTCGAGTATACGCCGGTGGCGCGCTGGAACGATTTGCATATGGTGGATGCGGAAGGGGTTTCCTTTAGCGTACCCGCCAGTCATGTCGGCAAAGAGGTACTGCCGATGTTGTATGGGCCGGAAGGGAGTGAGAAAGAGGTCCTGGCGGGCTATCACAGCATGGATGATGTGCTGAAAGCCCGGAAGTTTACGCTGAAGGTGGCGTCGATGACGGCCCGGCGTTCATGGCAACTGGTCACCAGCGATGATATCCGCATCGAACTGGGACGCAGCGACACGATGAAACGACTGAATCGCTTTATTGAGCTCTATCCGGTGCTGCAGCAGCAAGGTCAGAACGAGAGCAAACGTATCAGCTACGTGGATTTGCGATACGACTCTGGTGCTTCTGTGGGCTGGACACCGGTCGTGATGGAGCCACAGGACAGTAATCAGCAACAGAACCAGGCACAGGCTAAACAACAATGATCAAGGCAACGGACAGAAAACTGGTAGTTGGACTCGAAATCGGCACTGCGAAGGTTGCCGCCCTGGTTGGGGAAATTCTGCCCGATGGTATGGTCAACATTATTGGGGTGGGCAGCTGCCCGTCCCGTGGTATGGATAAAGGTGGCGTCAACGACCTTGAGTCGGTGGTGAAATGCGTTCAGCGCGCCATCGACCAGGCTGAGCTGATGGCAGACTGCCAGATCTCCTCCGTCTACCTTGCTTTATCGGGCAAACATATCAGTTGTCAGAACGAAATCGGGATGGTTCCGATTTCCGAAGAGGAAGTGACTCAGGATGATGTGGAGAACGTCGTACATACCGCGAAATCGGTTCGTGTGCGTGACGAGCATCGCATCCTGCACGTTATCCCTCAGGAGTACGCCATCGACTACCAGGAAGGGATCAAAAACCCGGTCGGTCTGTCCGGCGTGCGTATGCAGGCGAAAGTGCACCTGATCACCTGCCACAACGATATGGCGAAGAACATCGTCAAAGCCGTTGAGCGCTGCGGACTGAAAGTGGATCAGCTGATTTTTGCCGGTCTCGCCTCCAGTTTTGCCGTGCTGACGGAAGATGAACGTGAGCTGGGCGTGTGTGTTGTCGATATTGGTGGCGGTACAATGGACATTGCCGTATATACCGGCGGCGCTTTACGGCACACTAAGGTTATTCCGTATGCAGGTAACGTCGTGACCAGCGACATCGCCTATGCGTTTGGTACACCGCCGACGGATGCTGAAGCGATCAAAGTGCGCCATGGCTGCGCGCTGGGCTCGATTGTCGGCAAAGATGAGAACGTTGAAGTGCCGAGCGTGGGCGGACGTCCACCGCGCAGCCTGCAGCGTCAGACGCTGGCCGAGGTCATCGAGCCGCGTTACACCGAACTTTTGAATCTGGTCAACGACGAGATTCTGCAGTTACAGGAACAACTGCGTCAGCAGGGCGTGAAGCATCATCTGGCCGCAGGCATCGTCCTGACCGGGGGTGCCGCGCAAATCGAAGGACTGGCGGCCTGTGCGCAACGCGTATTTCATACGCAGGTGCGTATCGGACAGCCGCTGAATATTACCGGCCTGACTGACTATGCGCAGGAATCGTACTACTCCACCGCAGTGGGACTGTTGCACTACGGCAAAGAGTCGCACATGAACGGTGATGCAGAGACCGAAAAACGTGTCTCAGTAGGCAACTGGTTCAAGCGTATTAACAGTTGGTTAAAAAAAGAGTTTTAATTTTTGTGAAAGGGGATCATGCTGTTTTCTTTTGTGATCTCCAGGCGACAGGCACATAACGGAGAGAAATCATGTTTGAACCTATGGAATTAACCAACGACGCGGTGATTAAAGTCATCGGCGTCGGTGGCGGCGGCGGTAACGCCGTAGAGCACATGGTACGCGAGCGTATCGAAGGTGTGGAATTCTTTGCTGTGAATACCGACGCGCAAGCGCTGCGTAAAACAGCTGTCGGCCAGACCATCCAGATCGGTAATAACATTACCAAGGGTCTGGGTGCGGGTGCGAACCCGGAAGTGGGCCGTAACTCTGCAGAAGAAGATCGCGAAGCACTGCGTTCTGCGCTGGAAGGGGCAGACATGGTGTTCATCGCAGCCGGCATGGGCGGCGGTACCGGAACCGGTGCAGCACCTGTAGTCGCTGAAGTGGCTAAGGATCTGGGTATCCTGACGGTGGCTGTCGTTACCAAGCCGTTCAACTTCGAAGGCAAAAAGCGCATGGCGTTTGCCGAGCAGGGGATCGCTGAACTCTCTAAACATGTGGATTCCCTGATCACCATTCCAAACGACAAGCTGCTGAAAGTGCTGGGTCGTGGCATCTCTCTGCTGGATGCATTTGGTGCGGCGAACGACGTGCTGAAAGGCGCTGTCCAGGGTATCGCCGAGCTGATCACTCGTCCGGGCCTGATGAACGTCGACTTTGCTGACGTGCGCACCGTGATGTCCGAAATGGGCTACGCGATGATGGGTTCCGGCGTTGCGTGCGGTGAAGATCGTGCGGAAGAAGCGGCTGAAATGGCGATCTCAAGCCCACTGCTGGAAGATATCGATCTCTCTGGCGCGCGCGGCGTGCTGGTCAACATCACGGCGGGCTTCGACCTGCGTCTGGATGAGTTCGAAACCGTGGGTAACACCATCCGCGCCTTCGCGTCTGATAACGCGACCGTCGTGATCGGTACCTCACTGGATCCGGAAATGAATGACGAACTGCGCGTCACCGTGGTGGCAACCGGTATCGGCATGGACAAGCGTCCTGAAATCACGCTGGTGACCAACAAGCCAGCCAGCCAGCCAGTGATGGATCATCGCTATCAGCAGCACGGTATGTCACCGCTGCCGCAGGAGCAGAAACCGGCGGCTAAAGTGGTTAACGAGCAGCCTGCACAGTCGAACAAAGAGCCTGATTATCTTGATATTCCGGCCTTTTTACGTAAGCAGGCCGATTAGGATTAACCCGATAATTGGGATTCTCCGCTCTTTGTGCTAAAGTGTCTGCCCGCTGGTAAAGTATACTGGCGGTCGGAAAGGTGATACTGCGAGATAATGCGATGATCAAACAAAGGACATTAAAACGTATTGTTCAGGCGACTGGCGTCGGTTTGCATACCGGCAAGAAAGTCACCCTGACCTTACGCCCTGCGTCGGCTAACACCGGGGTCATCTATCGTCGCACCGACTTGAATCCACCGGTAGATTTTCCGGCTGATGCAAAATACGTGCGCGACACCATGCTGAGCACCTGCCTGGTGAATGATGAAGGCGTACGTATTTCAACGGTTGAACACCTCAATGCCGCCCTGGCGGGTCTGGGTATCGACAACATTATTGTTGAAGTTGATGCGCCAGAGATCCCGATCATGGACGGCAGCGCAGCACCGTTTATCTATCTGCTGATGGATGCGGGTATCGAGCAGCTCAACAGCGCGAAGAAATTTGTGCGCGTTAAGCAGGCCGTGCGTGTGGAAGAGGGTGACAAATGGGCCGAGATCAAACCTTATAACGGTTTCTCGCTCGATTTCACCATCGACTTTAAACACCCGGCGATCGACTCCAGCTCACAGCGCTATGCGATGAACTTCTCAGCTGACGCCTTTGTTCGTCAAATCAGCCGGGCGCGTACATTTGGCTTTATGCGTGAAATCGAATATCTGCAGTCTAAAGGCCTGTGCCTGGGCGGTAGCTTAGATTGTGCGATAGGCCTGGATGATTTCCGCGTACTGAATGAAGAAGGCCTGCGTTTTGAAGACGAGTTTGTCCGTCACAAAATGCTGGACGCCATTGGCGACTTGTTTATGTGTGGCCACAACATCATTGGCGCATTCACTGCGTTCAAATCAGGCCATGCGCTGAACAACAAGCTGCTTCAGGCGGTTCTGGCGAAGCAGGAAGCCTGGGAATGGGCAACCTTCGAAGACGAAGCGGAACTGCCGCTGGCATTCAAAGCACCGAATCTGGTTCTGGCGTAACGCCTCCGGAACGTGAAACGGCTGGTTATGCTGACACCCTCTCCGGTCAGCGGCACCAGCCGTTTTTTTATCCCCGCTTTCTCCCCCCGGATCGCTGCGAGCGCACCCGCAAAACGCGATTTCCGCTGCTGAATTGCTGAACAATCACGCGCGTTTTCTCACACCGCCACTTTAATCTCAGGTGTGGATGCCCCACATTAATGTTACTATCTGAGGCGCTTTTACAGGCCAAAATCCGTTGCGGTTCGCGGCGGGTACACAAAAACAAGAGCGCAGCACTCTGTGCGCGATGGAAAGGTTGTGATCGGGATTCTTCAGCGCTGGCGACAATTAGGTAGACGCTACTTCTGGCCTCATCTCCTGTTGGGGATGGTTGCGGCCAGCTTTGGCCTGCCAGCCTGCGCGCAAAGCTCCGAACTTAACGCTTCGTCTGAATCGCCTGCCAGCAGCCTGTTTCTGGGCAACGCCACACGTTTTGACCACCTGATCCGGCTTCAGGAAGCGTCCCGGCGCCCGAGCTTCAGCGTCGACTACTGGCACCAGCATGCAATCCGCACCGTTATCCGTCATCTCTCCTTCACGCTGGCGCCTCAGGCGCAGGCGGAGCAGCAGCCGTTACCGCTGGCAGCACAAAAGCTGGCGCTGATCGACTCCCTGCACAATTTACTGACATCACACTCTGCGCTGCACACCGCGCCACAGCAGCTCGCTGTTCCCCCGCTTTTTATGGCCGTTACCCGCTCATGGGTTGAGTGGCATGCCAGCGTGCATGGCATTCGTGCTGGGCCTGCCCGATTGTTCTGCTAATCTTTCTGGTTTTATTCACTCTGTTTAGATTTCGCAGCCCGCAATGCGCCGGCTGAATTGAGAATATATTTATTATGTTAAGCAAAATATTAACCAAGGTTTTTGGTAGCAGTAACGATCGTACCCTGCGCCGTATGCGCAAAGTGGTGGACGTCATCAACAAAATGGAGCCTGACTTCGAGAAGCTCTCTGATGATGAACTGAAAGCGAAAACCGACGAGTTCCGCGCACGCCTGAAAAAAGGGGAATCCCTGGAAAGCCTGATCCCGGAAGCGTTTGCCACCGTGCGTGAGGCCAGTAAACGTGTGTTCGGGATGCGTCACTTTGACGTGCAGCTGATTGGCGGCATGGTGCTGAACGACCGCTGTATCGCAGAGATGCGTACCGGTGAAGGTAAAACCCTGACCGCGACGCTGCCAGCCTATCTTAATGCGCTGTCGGGCAAAGGCGTTCACGTCGTGACCGTCAACGACTATCTGGCACAGCGTGATGCGGAAAATAACCGTCCGCTGTTCGAATTCCTGGGCCTGAGCATCGGTATCAACATGTCGGGCCTGCCGGCGGTGGCGAAGCGTGAAGCTTACGCGGCCGACATCACCTACGGCACCAACAACGAATATGGCTTCGACTACCTGCGCGACAACATGGCGTTCAGCCCGGAAGAGCGCGTTCAGCGTAAGCTGCACTATGCGCTGGTGGATGAGGTCGACTCCATCCTGATCGATGAAGCGCGTACGCCGCTGATCATCTCCGGTCCGGCAGAAGACAGCTCCGAGCTTTACACCAAAGTGAACAAAATCATCCCGCATCTGGTTCGCCAGGACAAAGAGGACTCCGAAACCCATCAGGGTGAGGGTGACTTCTGGGTTGATGAGAAAGCGCGTCAGGCGCACATGTCTGAGCGCGGTCTGGTGAAAGTGGAAGAGCTGCTGGTCAGCCAGGGCATCATGGAAGCGGGCGAGTCGCTCTACTCTCCGACCAACATCATGCTGATGCACCACGTCACGGCGGCACTGCGCGCGCACGCCCTCTTTACCCGCGATGTGGATTACATCGTGAAAGATGGCGAAGTGGTAATCGTCGATGAACACACCGGCCGTACCATGCAGGGGCGTCGCTGGTCCGATGGTCTGCATCAGGCGATCGAAGCGAAAGAAGGTGTGGAGATCCAGAACGAGAACCAGACTCTGGCCTCAATCACCTTCCAGAACTACTTCCGTATTTACGAGAAGCTGGCCGGGATGACCGGTACGGCCGATACCGAAGCGTTCGAATTCAGCTCCATCTATAAACTCGACACCATCGTGGTGCCGACTAACCGTCCGATGGTGCGTAAAGATCTGGCTGACCTGGTCTACATGACCGAGAAAGAGAAGATCGATGCGATTATCGAAGATATCCGTGAGCGTACCGCCAACGGCCAGCCGGTGCTGGTGGGGACCATCTCGATTGAGAAATCGGAAGTGGTCTCTAATGAACTGACCCGCGCCGGTATCAAACACAACGTGCTTAACGCCAAATTCCACGCCCGCGAAGCGGATATCGTGGCGCAGGCGGGTCAGCCGGGAGCCGTCACCATCGCCACCAACATGGCCGGTCGTGGTACCGACATCATGTTGGGTGGAAGCTGGCACGCGGAAGTGGCCGAGCTGGAAGCGCCGACCGAAGCCCAAATTGAAGAGATCAAAGCGGCGTGGAAGATCCGTCATGATGCGGTTCTGGCATCAGGCGGTCTGCACATTGTGGGCACCGAGCGTCACGAATCACGTCGTATCGACAACCAGCTGCGCGGTCGTGCAGGCCGTCAGGGTGACGCCGGTTCATCACGCTTCTATCTGTCGATGGAAGATGCGCTGATGCGTATTTTTGCCTCGGATCGCGTCTCCAATATGATGCGTAAACTGGGCATGAAGCCGGGTGAAGCGATTGAGCATCCGTGGGTAACCAAAGCGATTGCCAACGCCCAGCGCAAAGTTGAAAGCCGTAACTTCGATATTCGTAAGCAGCTGCTGGAATATGATGACGTGGCGAACGACCAGCGTCGCGCGATTTACAGTCAGCGTAATGAGCTGCTGGACGTCTCCGACGTGAGCGAAACCATCAACAGCATCCGTCACGATGTCTACAAGGCCACCATCGATACCTACATCCCGCCGCAGTCTCTGGAAGAGATGTGGGATGTGCCTGGTCTGGAAGAGCGTCTGCGTGCGGACTTCGATCTCGACCTGCCGATTGCGGAGTGGCTGGATAAAGAGCCGGATCTGCATGAGGAAGTGCTGCGCGAACGCATCATGGCCCGTGCGATCGAGAGCTACGCCGAGAAAGAGGAGATCGTGGGCGCAGAGATGATGCGCAACTTCGAAAAAGGTGTGATGCTTCAGACGCTGGATTCGCTGTGGAAAGAGCATCTGGCCGCGATGGACTATCTGCGTCAGGGTATCCATCTGCGAGGCTATGCGCAGAAAGATCCGAAGCAGGAGTACAAGCGTGAATCCTTCGCCATGTTTGCGGCGATGCTGGAGTCACTGAAGTATGAAGTGATCAGTACGCTGAGCAAGGTGCAGGTGCGCATGCCGGAAGAGGTGGAAGCGATGGAGCAGCAGCGCCGCGAAGAAGCCGAGCGTCTGGCACAGCAGCAGCAGCTGAGCCATGTCGAAGAAGATTTGCTGGCTGAGCCAGAGCCTCAGCAGAGCGGTGAACGTAAAGTGGGCCGCAACGATCCCTGCCCATGCGGTTCCGGCAAAAAATATAAGCAGTGTCATGGCCGTATCGCCTGAGACTGACCACTGAATAAAAAGGAGCCGCTGGCTCCTTTTTTATGCCTTCTCGCAGCATCCGGCACCGCCTGAGCGGAGAGGGCCGCGCCGGGCTAAAGCGGTTAACTTCCGCAGAGGCATGCTCTAAAATCATCCCTCATTCATCGATCACAACCGGATAGTCTTCATGAAGCACCTGCAGGTTGCAGTTGGCATCATTCGTAATGCCAATAAACAGATTTTCCTTGCCCAGCGCGCGGCGAGTTCTTACATGGCGAACAAATGGGAGTTTCCTGGCGGTAAGATTGAAGCGGGCGAAAGCGCCGAACAGGGACTGATCAGGGAACTGCATGAAGAGACCGGCATTGAGGTTACTGAGGCGCGTCCGGTCGGTCATGCAGACCACACCTATGAAGACCTGCGTGTGACGCTGCACTTCTTCCTGGTGGAAGGGTGGAAAGGCGAGCCGTGGGGCAAAGAGGGACAGCCGCAGCGCTGGGTCGATCAGCAGGCGCTGGTGGCAGACGAGTTTCCGCCAGCCAATCACCAGCTGATTGCACGCCTGGTCGCGGGCGAACTCTGAGGGAATGGGGCCGTGCGCCCCATTCTTTAATCAATGATCCTGCTCGCTCCAGCTGTCGCTGTCGTTCATGTCATCGCGGCTGGGGATCCGTTTCTCTTCGGCGGCCCATTCCCCTAAATCAATAAGCTGGCAGCGCTTACTGCAGAACGGGCGCCACGGGCTCAGCTCATCCCAGATGACATCTTTGCCGCACTGCGGACAGGAAACGGTCATAACATCTTGCTGCATGGTTACCTCTAACAACAGGCCAGTTGAAAATTAAGGCGGACCGGGACTTCACCGTGCTCGCTGTCAAATGGCATAAAACGAATGGCATAACGGCTTTTGTGGCCGGATACCTGGGGATAGAGCGCGTCGTCCAGTGACAGCTGCAGCCGCAGCAGATCGGCTCCTTCGGCATTATCCTGATAAAACCCATTAAGGCTGGTCTGCAGATGGAAGGTACCGGACTGACGAATCAGATCCAGCACCATCGCCAGCGCATGATGCAGCGGCTCCAGCGTCTGCATCCAGGCTTCGACCTGGGCATCGCGTGTCTCCTGAGGCAGATGCAGCCAGATGTGCAGGCCCGGCAAATCAAAGCTGCAGCAGCCGCCGGGAATGCTCAGACGCTGGCGTACGAGGGCGATAAGACGATCCTCGCGCAGCTGCTGGCCCATCCGCGGGGCATTCATCAGCTGAGTTGACTGAACTCTGAGTTTATCGCTGAGGGCGTTAACCAGCGTCATATCGACACCGGGCACATCCGCCCAGGCACGCAGCTTCTGCTGCTGACGCTCCAGCTCTTTCAGCAACTCTGTACGCATGTCCCCCCGCTCGAAAATGTCGAGCAGTTCGGCGATCAGACGGAAAAAGGTCAGCGCATTTACCGTCTTATCCAGCGGCGTGCTCTCATCTAACTGATTAATCAGAAACTCAACCCGTAGCCAGGTGCGCATTTTTTCATTCAGTGGATGTTCAAACAGAACGGGTGTGCTCATGGTATTAATCCTGTTTCGTTGCCGCCAGCCTGAGGTAGCGCTGATGAAGTCCGGCAACCTGTGGCAAGGCGTCATCGGGCTCGCCACTGTTATCAATGATGTCATCGGCACAGGCCAGGCGCTGCTGGCGCGTGGCCTGTGCGGCAAGAATACGGTGTGCCTGGTCGGCAGAGAGACCATCACGCTGCTGCGTGCGCGCTAACTGCGTGGCCTCATCGACATCCACCACCAGCACTCTGTCAGCCTGGTGCTGTAACTGGTTTTCCACCAGCAGCGGCACGACCCACAGCACATAAGGTGAGGTGGCCTGCGCGATCAGCTGGCGCGTCCGGGCGTTGATCAGCGGATGGAGCAGCGCGTTTAACCAGCTTTTCTCTTCCGGCTGCTGAAAAATAATGTCGCGAAGCCGGGCACGATCAAGCGTCCCCTGCTGCGTGACGATCGATGAACCGTAGCGCGCCTGAATGGCCTGCAGAGCCGGTGTGCCCGGCTCGACCACTTCACGGGCGATCAGATCCGCATCAATAATCTCCACGCCAGACGCGGCGAATGCCCGGGCAATCGTACTTTTTCCACTGCCGATTCCACCGGTAAGCGCGACGATATAGGGCATGTTTTTCACCTGACTTCTTATCCGGACCGGGTTTCAGGGTAATGATCTGGCAAAAAAACGCAAAAATGCGCGTCAGATCACACCGATAAAGCACAACTAAATTTAACGGATTGTAGCGTAAATAAAGTGAAATTCGCAGTCTTGTCGCAAAGCAGAAGGCGCGTATCATAACGTCACTGGAGCTGTGCTTATTTCGTGAAGAACGATTCATTGCCACTTACCAGGACACTGTTTATGCGTATCGAAGAAGATCTGAAACTGGGCTTTAAAGATGTGTTAATCCGCCCGAAACGCTCCACGCTGAAAAGCCGCTCGCAGGTTGAGCTGGAACGCAGCTTTACCTTCCGTCATTCGGGACAGCGCTGGAGCGGCGTGCCGATCATTGCCGCCAACATGGACACCGTCGGCACTTTTTCGATGGCCGAGGCGCTGGCCAGCTTCAATATCCTCACCGCGGTTCACAAACATTACAGCGTCGATGAGTGGCGCGCCTTTATTCAGCGCGTGCCCGCAACGGTACTGACGCAGGTCATGGTCTCAACCGGCACCTCAGAGGCCGATCTCAGTAAGCTGGTTGCAATTATGGCGCTCTCTCAGGAATTGCAGTTTATCTGCATCGATGTCGCCAACGGCTACTCACAGCATTTTGTCGATTTTCTGCAGCGGGCGCGTGAGAGGTTCCCGACCAAAACGATTTGTGCCGGTAACGTGGTCACGGGTGAAATGGTGGAAGAGCTGATCCTCTCCGGCGCGGATATCGTCAAGGTCGGCATCGGCCCCGGCTCGGTCTGTACCACCCGGGTGAAAACCGGCGTTGGTTATCCGCAGCTTTCGGCCGTTATTGAGTGCGCCGATGCGGCGCACGGCCTGAGCGGACAGATCGTCAGCGATGGCGGCTGTTCTGTGCCCGGCGACATCGCCAAGGCGTTTGGCGGCGGAGCTGACTTCGTGATGCTGGGCGGAATGCTGGCGGCGCATGATGAATGTGAAGGGCAGATCGTCGAAGAAAATGGCGAAAGTTTTATGCTCTTCTACGGCATGAGCTCTGAATCAGCGATGAAGCGTCACGTCGGCGGTGTCGCGCAGTACCGCGCCGCGGAAGGTAAAACCGTGAAGCTGCCGTTACGCGGCCCGGTGGATGACACCGCCCGTGATATTCTGGGTGGACTGCGTTCCGCCTGCACCTACGTCGGCGCTGAGCGCCTGAAAGAGCTGACCAAGCGCACTACCTTTATCCGCGTTAACGAGCAGGAAAACCGCGTCTTTAACCGATAGCGATCCGGGGGCGCAGGCTGCGCCCCTTACTGCATTGCATCGCCCAGCCCGAAGACCGGCAGGTACATCGCTATCACCAGCGTACCGACAATGCCGCCCGTCACTACCATCATCATCGGTTCCAGCGAGGCCGCCAGCGTCTCCGCGCGTTCCCGGGTTTCCGTTTCGTGCCACTCCGCCAGACGGGCCAGCATCAGATCCAGCGCACCTGCCTCTTCACCGACCCGAACCAGCTGACTGCATAACGGGGTGAACAGGGGATGATGGATCAGTGCCTGATGCAGCGGGTTTCCCTGAGCAATGTGCTGCTGCAGTCCGGCGATCGCCTCCCGCCACAGCCGCGAGGAGAGCGTGCCTTCCACGGCGGTCAGACTCTGCAACAGCGTTAAACCTGCGCGCTGCGTCAGGTTAAGAATGGTGTAAATCTGCGTCAGTTGTGCGCCGCGCCATAGCCCGGACAGCAGCGGGATGCGCAGGAAGATAGCCTGCTCACGGCGTTGCCAGCCCGCAGAGCGCCGTCGCAGCTGATGCCAGGCAATCAGCAACAGCGAGATACCGCAGGCGGCCACCGCACCCCACGCCTGAAGCCACGCAGAGACCTGCATGACCGCGGCCGTAAAGGCAGGCAGCGGCGCATCGAAAGCGTCATACACGGCGACAAACTCTGGCAGCACAAACAGCAGCATGCCGCTGGAGACGGCCAGCGCCACCAGCAGGATAAACAGCGGATAGCGCAGCGCCTTCGTGACCTGCTGGCGTAACTGCTGCTGACGGCTCTGCTGCCTGGCCAGTTCACTGCAACAGACATCCAGCTGACCGGTCAGCTCGCCGACCTCCATCAGGGAAGGATAGAGCGCCGGAAAGATCTGCGGCCATTCCCGCAATGCATGGGAAAACGGCGCGCCGCTGAGTACCCGATGATGCAGCGCACGCATCAGCGCCCGCCAGCCAGGATGCGGATGGCCTTCCGCCAGCAAAGCAAGGCTTTCTGCCAGCGGCAGGCCCGCTTTAAGCAGGGTAGCCAGCTGCCTGAACAGGTCGACCCTGGGCTGCCATTTCCAGGCCTTCCGGGGCCAGACTTTCTCTCTCTTCCAGCTCACCGGCAGAAGATCACGCTGTGCCAGCATCAGCAGCAGGTTGTCACTGTCGATCGCCAGTAGCTGCCCACTGCGCAACTGACCCTGGCTGTCGACCGCCTGCCAGCGGAATAAGCATGTCTTATCCATCGTCCAGCCCGATCACCCGTTGCATTTCCTCCAGCGAGGTATCGCCCCGGCTCACCGCTTCCAGGCCAGACACCAGCAGCGTACGCAGGCCCTGCTGTTTCGCCAGCGTGAGCAGACTCTCCAGCGGCATATCGGCGGCGATCGCATTTTGCAGCCGGGCATTGATCGGCAGCAGTTCAAACAGCGCCAGGCGGCCAAAATAGCCGGAGAAGCAGTGATCGCAGCCGGGCGCGCGCCAGGTCTGCAGCGTGCCGGGCCAGAGATCGGGCGGATAGTGCGCCACGGCCTGAGCAGGCTGACGGCAGTGCGGGCAAAGGCGCCGGACCAGACGCTGAGCAACAACCAGTTTCAGCGCCGGGCCCAGAAGATAGCCGGGGATGCCCATCTGGCGCAGCCGGGTCAGGGTGTCGGCCGTGGAGTTCGTATGCAGCGTCGACAGCACAAGATGGCCGGTCTGCGCGGCTTTCACCGCAATCTCTGCCGTTTCCGCATCGCGGATTTCGCCCACCATGATCACGTCCGGATCCTGTCTCAGCAGCGCCCGCAGCACGCGGTTAAAATCGAGACCGTTTTTGGTATGGATCTGCGTCTGGTTGATGCCGGATAACGGGATCTCGACCGGATCTTCCACGCTGCAGAGGTTCTTCTCCGGGGTATTCAGAGCACTGAGTGCGCTGTAGAGCGTAAAGGTCTTGCCGCTGCCGGTCGGGCCGGTCACCAGTATCAGCCCCTGTGGCTGGGCCAGCGCGGCGCAGAACAGGCGAAGCTGGGCGGCGGGGAGGCCCAGCTTATCCAGTGACAGCGCTGCGCTTTCACTCTGCAGCAGCCGGACCACGGCTTTTTCACCGCCGCAGACGGGTAGCGTAGCCAGGCGAAAGGAGGCCGGTTTCCCAGCGATCTCCAGACTGAACTGACCATCCTGCGGCAACCGGCGTTCGGCGATATCCAGTCCGCCGAGGATCTTCAGACGCGCCAGCAGCGCCGCAGGCGGAGTGGCGGGCAGGGCGGAGAGAGGCTGCAGAACGCCGTCGATACGCAGCCTTACCCGCAGGCCCTCGCGGCCGGGCTCAATATGGATATCCGAGGCGCGACGCTCCAGCGCCTGACGCAGGATGAGCTGCGTCGCCTCAACCGCTGACTCCGCCGGTGACGCTTCGCGCGCGACCAGCGCGGTATCTGCATGCTGATGCTGGTCGAGCCGGGCCTGCGGCCAGCATTCGATCTCAATCTGGCACTGGCTGGCAAAATGGAGAGCCTCAGCCAGGCCCGGCGGCGCGCTCTCAGCCACCGCAACGCGCAGATCGGTGGCGTCATGGTGCAGAACCACAGCGCGATAGCGCTGACAGAGTGCCGCAATTGCGGCATCAGGCTTCGCCATCGCCGGCTCCTTTATCCGCGAAGCGGAACTGCGCCAGACAGTTGTCACGCAGGCTGCTGTTGCTGCTGGTGCAGCTCCGCTGCCAGCTGATGCCGCCCTCGCTGCTGTCCCGGATCGGCACCATTTCGACGCTCAGGCCATTCAGGCTCTCCTGACCGGTCAGGGTAATCACCCCGTTCGCCACGCTGAGGGCGGAAACATAGCGCGAGCCGCGCGCGGCAGGAATCCCCGCCTCTCCGGCCTGGCACTGTGCGGGGCCGCCATGTTCCATCGCACACAGCTCGACCGCCGTTTTATAGGGCATCATCGTCTGCAGCATGTCGGTCAGGGCTGCGCGCTGGAGATAGTTCTGATAAGCAGGCAGGCCGATGGCGCTTAAGATCGCCACAATCCCTACCACAATCATCAGTTCTACCAGTGTAAATCCACGTTGATTTGTCATCACATCGTCTCCTGATTAAGAAGCCGACAGGGTAAAAATCATGGATGATGAAAGACAGTGCGCGAGAAGCGAACCGGAAAGCGGGCTGCAGGAAGATTTCAGCATTGCAGCGCAGTCGAAACTGCGCCGGAAGCAGGGTCGCAAAATTGCCGTCCCGGATGACGGCGGGGCGGGTTACTGCTGTGTAAAACGCATAGAGAGATCCAGCGCCCTGACATGCTTGGTCAGCGCACCCACCGACACGTAGTCCACGCCGGTCTGAGCGATCTGCGGCAGAGTGGTTTCCGTCACGTTACCGGAGACCTCCAGCCATCTCCGGCCCTGGTTGAGCGCGACGGCAGCACGCATGTCGTCCAGGCTGAAGTTATCCAGCATAACGATATCGGCACCGGCCTCCAGCGCCTGCTGAAGCTCCTCCAGCGACTCTACCTCGACCTCGACCGGGACGTCGGGCTGCAGCCATTGCGCGCGTTCCACCGCCTGCTGGATCGAACCACTGGCGATAATATGATTTTCTTTGATCAGGTAAGCATCGGAGAGGCCGAGGCGGTGATTCTGCCCGCCGCCGCACAGCACGGCATATTTCAGCGCGGTACGCAGGCCGGGCAGGGTTTTGCGCGTGTCGAGCAACTGCGTCTGGCTGCCCGCCAGCAGGGCCACATAGTGGCTCACCTCAGTGGCCACGCCTGAAAGCGTCTGCACGAAGTTAAGCGCCGTACGCTCGGCGGTCAGCAGCAGCCGGGCCGGACCGGTGATCTCAAACAGCAGCTGATCCGCTTTCACCGCATCGCCATCTTCAACATGCCAGTTCAGGGTCGCGTGGGCGCCAAGCTGGATAAAGACCTCTTCCACCCAGCGTTTACCACAGAAAACACCGTCTTCGCGGGTGATCACCTGCGCGTGAGCGTGCGTGTCGGGCGGCAGCAGCTGGGCGGTAATGTCACGGTCTGCGTTGATCTCGCCGCCGAGATCCTCTTTCAGTGCCAGCGCGACGGCATCCGGGATGTCACTTTCAACGCGTTTAATCAACGCCTGACGGCGGCTGTCCGGATCATAACCACGAGATGACATAGTCGTTTTACCTTATAAAAGTGCAATAACAGAGGGGGTCACAATAGCCTGAACCGTTACGCTGTACCAGTCCTGGTGCTGATTTTGTTTAGTATCCTTAACAGGGTGCGCTTTTTCGCCATGATCCGGACACACTAAGAGGCAAGAATCCTTTATTATTCATGCTATTCTCAACCAGGCAGAACAAGGAATCCGGTATGAAAATCAAACAGGGCTGGCTGACCGGGGTGCGTCACGTGCCGTCAACACATTGCAACGAACGTCCTGACGATGAGGCGCCTTCGCTGCTGGTGATCCACAATATCAGCCTGCCACCGGGTGAATTTGGCGGGCCGTGGATCGATCGCCTGTTTACCGGCACACTGCCGCCTGATGCTCATCCCTATTTTGCGGATATCGCCGCCCTGAAAGTGGCGGCACACTGCCTGATTCGTCGTGACGGGGAGATTGTGCAGTATGTCTCTTTTGATAAACGCGCCTGGCATGCGGGTGTTTCTCAGTTTAGAGGACGTGAAAACTGTAACGACTTCTCCATCGGTATCGAGCTGGAAGGGACAGACAGCGAGCCTTATACCGGGGCGCAATATCGGGCCCTGCAGCAGATAACGCAGTTACTGCTGCAGCACTATCCGTTAACGCCTTCACGTATCACGGGGCATAGCGACATCGCACCGGTACGCAAAACCGATCCCGGACCTGCTTTTGACTGGGACTACTACAGACAGCTGTTAACGCAGCCCACATCCTGATTTTTGCGGGGTCAGTATGACGTTGTTTACCTTGTTGTTGGTTTTAGGCTGGGAGCGCCTGTTTAAGCTGGGCGAGCACTGGCAGCTCGACCATCGGCTGGAGCCGATTTTTCGCCATCGCCGTCATTTCTCGCTGGTGCGCACGTTGCTGATGACCGTGCTGGCGATGGCGCTGACCGCGCTGGTGATCTGGAGCCTGAAAGGGCTGCTGTTCGGCGTGCTGCAGCTGCTGTTCTGGATCGTCACCGGTCTGCTCTGCATCGGTGCCGGTTCGGTTCGTCAGCACTATCATCACTACCTGAAAGCCGCCAGTCATGATGACGAGGCGGCACATCAGGCGATGGCGGCCGAGCTGACGCTGATCCACGGTGTACCGGTGGAGTGCAGCGAGCGCGAATTTCTGCGCGAACTGCAGAACGCCCTGATCTGGATAAACTTCCGCTTCTATCTGGCCCCGATGTTCTGGCTGGTGGTGGGGGGGCCCTGGGGCCCGGTGCTGCTGGTGGGCTATGCGTTCCTGCGCGCCTGGCAAAGCTGGCTGGCAAAACAGGGTACGCCAATGGCGCGCGCGCAGTCCGGCGTGGATGCGATTCTGCACCTGCTCGACTGGATCCCGGTGCGGCTGGCGGGCGTGGCCTACGCGCTGCTGGGCCACGGCGAGAAAGCGCTGCCTGCCTGGTTTGCCTCGCTGACCGACCGTCATCGCTCCCAGTATCAGGTGCTGACGACGCTGGCCCAGTTCTCCCTGTCGCGCGATCCGCATACCGATAAAGTTGAAACGCCACGGGTGGCCGTGGCGTTAGCGAAGCGCACCTCACTGGTGCTGGTGGTCGCCGTTGCGTTGCTGACGATTTACGGCACGCTGGTGTAATCGGCGGGTGGCACACCAAAATCGGGTGTGCCATCGTCCCGCCAGTGAACATATTTCAGGCGGGTATGGCGGTTCGGATCCCAGAGCGGATCGCCCTCAATTTCCGTGTAATTGCGTGCGTGATATACCAGCACGTCACGGCCCTCTTCATCGCGGGTGAAGCTGTTATGACCCGGTCCATACTGGTGGTTGTCCCAGCTGGAGACAAAGACCGGCCGGGCGGATTTCTGCCAGGCAGAAACGTCCAGCGGGTCAGCATCAGCCGCAATCGACAGAAGCCCCAGGCAGTAATTCTCATCGGTGGCGCTGGCGGAGTAGGTCACAAACAGCCGATCTCCGTGACGGATCGCCGCCGGTCCCTCATTGACGCTAAACCCTGCGCACTCCCACTCATACTCCGGCCGGCTCAGCATGACCGGCGTACCTTTCAGCGTCCAGGGATTGAGTAATTCGGCCAGATAGAGGTTGGAGTTACCGGGGATCAGGGGATCTTTCTGCGCCCAGAGATACCAGTTCTTGCCCTGATGAACGAAGTGCGTGGCATCCAGCGAGAAGCTGTCAAACTGACTGAAGACCCGGCGGCAGGGCTGCCAGGGTCCCCGCAGGGGATCTTCCGCGTCACAGACCAGCGCATACATCCGGTGCTGAAACAGCCCCTCTTTGATGTCGCGTGTCGGGGCAGCTGCGAAATAGATCACCCACTGGCCGTCAATAACGTGCAGTTCGGGCGCCCAGATTAATTCGCTGCAGGGGCCGCTCTCCGGTTTGTGCCAGACCTCCACCGCCTCGGCGCTGCGCAGGCCTGCCAGCGTGGTGGCACGGCGGATCTCAAGCCGGTCATACTCCGGGACCGAGGCCACGAAATAGTAGTGCTGGTCATGGTGCAGGATAAAAGGGTCGGCGCGCTGCGTAATAAAAGGATTTGGCCAGGCTGTCATCATTTTACCTCTCCGGTTGGGGTGACCGCTTCGTCGCGCAGGCGAACCGAGTGCAACTCACGGAAGTTCTGGCGGCGCAGAGCGAGATCCTGCTGGATGGTCAGCATCATTTTGCGGTCAACCTTCAGCAGCCGGACCACACCAGCGGTAATCAGATAGCCGACGCCCGGAATGACGGTGAAGAGCAGCATGATGCCGTTAATGGCTTCCGGCGACTGCTGTTTTGCCCCCGCATTGTAGCCGTAGATCGACAGCAGAAAGCCGACCATCGCACCGGCGACGGCCAGGCCAACCTTAAGGAAGAAGAGGTTGCCGGAGAAGCTGATGCCGGTGATGCGTTTGCCGGTTTTCCATTCGCCGTAGTCGTCTACATCGGCCATCAGTGACCAGTGCAGCGGTGACGGGATCTGATGCAGGATATTCAGTACAAAATAGGCGACGACCACCATCACCGTGGCGTGAGGATCGATCCAGTAGAAACCGCTGGAGAAGAGCGCCAGCGCGATATTGGTCCAGAAGAAGACTTTGAGTTTGCACCAGCGATCGGTGAGCAGTTTCGCCAGCGTGCTGCCGACCATCATGCCAATCACCCCCAGGCTGATAAACAGCGTGGCGAAGTGCGTTGACTGGCCCATCACCCAGGTCACGTAATACATGGTGGCCGCCATGCGGATAAAGCCGGGGCAGACGTTGCAGAAGGTCAGCAGCAGAATTCGCACCCACTGGTCGTTCTTCCAGACGTCGCGCAGATCCTTTTTCAGGTCATCGTTGCTCGGCACGGCCGGATGGATACGTTCGCGCACCGTCGCAAAGCAGAAGAGAAACATCGCCAGTCCGATGGTGGCGAGAACCGTCATCGCCATCTGATAACCGCGGGCCTTATCGGCACCGCCGAACCATTCCGCCATCGGCAGCAGTGACATCGAGAGAATCAGCGTGGCGATGCCCACCATAACAAAACGGTACGACTGGCAGGAGACACGCTCACCGGGATCGTTGGTGATCACGCCCCCCAGCGAGCAGTAGGGAATGTTGATGGCGGTATAGGTCAGCGACATCAGGAAATAGGTGACGAAGGCCCAGATAACCTTGTTGTGATAGGTCCAGTCGGGAGTAGTAAACATCAGGATGCTGAACAGCACATAGGGCACCGAAACCCACAGCAGCCAGGGGCGGAAACGTCCCCAGCGACTCTGGGTGCGGTCGGCGATCGCGCCCATAATCGGGTCGGTCACCGCATCCAGTACCCTGACTGACAGCAGCAGGGTGCCCACCAGCGCCGGGGCCAGGCCAAAAACATCGGTATAGAAGTAGTTCAGGAACAGCATGATGGCGCCGCCAATCATGTTGCATCCGGCATCGCCCATGCCATATCCCAGCTTTTCTTTAAATGAGAGTAATGCGGGCTTCATTGTTCGTCTCCTGACAGTCATGAAGCCACCGATTATTAGGGTTCAAACGGTCGATGGTGCAGTAGCAACTGGTTACAGAGATGGACAAAACAGGTGGTGTAAAAAAAATGTGAACTGGCATGCAGGAACAGGCCTGTTCACATTGGATTAGAGGAGAGAGAGGGTATGAGGTTGAATTATGTGGCGCTGCTGTTCTGGCCTTCGACCAGTCCACCAATTTTTCCGCCAATAATGCCGCCCAGGTAACTGAGGATATTACCGACAGTCGACGAGATAAAACCAGAGACAAATGGGATGGGTATCAGCTTACCCAGTTTGTTACCGATGTACGTCCCAAACTGCTTACCCACGGCAGTCGTAGTGTCCTTGATAACGCCACCGCCGCTGACGGCCATGATTTCTGATGCTGCGAGTTCGCGCATAATTTTTTGCTCCTTGATTGGGTTTACATCAGGACAAAAAACTATCACCTCACGGCAGCGAAAAAAATAGTAATCCAGCGATAGTGACAGGTGCGCGTGATTCTGCGCACCTGCCAGATCCGCGCATCAGGCTTTCTGGGTTTTGTTCTTAATAAAGTAACCGATAGCCAGAATCACCAGCCAGACCGGAATCAGCCAGACAGAGATTGCCATGCCCGGCGTGGTCGCCATCAGCACCAGAATCGCGGCCATGAAGACCAGGCAAATCCAGTTCCCCACCGGATAGAGCAGCGCTTTAAAGCGGGTGGTGACACCCTGCTGATCTTTCTTACGACGGAACTTCAGGTGCGCCAGGCTGATCATCGCCCAGTTAATCACCAGCGCAGAGACCACCAGCGACATCAGCAGACCAAAGGCTTCGCCCGGCATCAGATAGTTGATCAGCACGCAGAGCGCCGTGGCGACGGCCGAAACCAGAATCGTGAGTACCGGCACGCCGCGACGGTCGACCTTCAGCAGCGATTTCGGCGCGTTGCCCTGCTGAGCCAGACCAAACAGCATACGGCTGTTGCAGTAGACGCAGCTGTTATAGACCGACAGCGCCGCCGTCAGGATTACGACGTTGAGCGCATTCGCCACCATCGCATCGCCCAGCTCATGGAAAATAAAGACGAACGGGCTGACGTCAGAGGTGACGCGATTCCACGGCATCAGGGAGAGCAGCACGGCCAGCGAACCAATGTAGAAAATCAGGATGCGCCACAGCACCTGGTTGGTCGCTTTCGGAATGCTCACTTCCGGATTGTCAGCTTCGGCCGCGGTGATCCCGACCAGCTCCAGCCCGCCAAAGGAGAACATAATAATCGCCATGACGGCGACCAGTCCGCCGATGCCGTGCGGGAAGAATCCGCCCTGTTCCCAGAGGTTGCGCACGGTCGCCTGCGGACCCGCATGACCGCTGAACAGCAGCCAGCCACCGAACAGGATCATGCCGATCACCGCCAGCACCTTGATGATGGCAAACCAGAACTCCATCTCACCGAACACCTTAACGTTGGTCAGGTTGATGGCGTTGATCATGACGAAGAAGATAGCGGCCGAGGCCCAGGTCGGAAAATCGGGCCACCAGAACTGGATATATTTGCCCACGGCGGTCAGTTCCGCCATCGCGACCAGCACGTAGAGTACCCAGTAGTTCCAGCCCGAAGCGAAGCCGGCAAAGTTGCCCCAGTATTTATACGCAAAGTGGCTGAAGCTGCCGGCGACCGGCTCTTCCACCACCATCTCGCCCAACTGGCGCATGATTAAGAAGGCAATAAAACCGGCGATCGCATAGCCCAGAATAACGGCCGGTCCGGCGGATTCGATAACCGATGCGCTGCCCAGAAACAGCCCGGTTCCCACTGCACCACCCAGCGCGATGAGCTGAATATGGCGGTTCTTAAGACCACGTTTCAGCGCTTCGCCTTGCTGTTGTTCCATACAAACCTCGTGATGTTTTTATTCTTCGTTCGCAGCGCAGTTCGCTGTAATGAAGTGGTTACAATAACGTATTGATAATTTTACGGTATCTGGCCTGCTGAATGCTGCCATGCGCTACCCTGGCGACAAGAATAGTGATAAGCGGATCGCTTTGCACCTGCTTTCGCCTTTTGTGCTGAGAGTTGACTGAAAAAACGCCGTTCCCGTCACGTCCGATCAGAGAAACTTCTGCCATGAAATTCCGCGCATGACGAATAGCTTTCACTTATGGCTGCCGCTGCGCTTGGCCGCTAACCGGGTGTAAGGTTTGGTAAAAGTGCATTTGTTTAACATTTGCGGCAACGCTGAATTTTCATTTTTTTAACCACAAGTTAGCGCCAGCACAGGGCCTGGGGAGATGTGAATGTCGCCGACACCATATAGACACAAGGTGAATACTTTGTTACTTTACGGGCGCCCCCTGGCAATTGGTATTACCAATTTACTCCGGACGATTGGTTTAATAAGAAGGGATGATGGCTTACAGTAAGATTCGCCAACCCAAGCTCTCTGACGCGATCGAGCAACAGCTCGAATCCCTGATCATGGAAGGGACCCTGCGTCCGGGAGAGAAGCTGCTCCCTGAGCGCGAACTCGCCAAACAATTCGATGTCTCACGTCCATCTCTCCGTGAAGCGATCCAGCGGCTGGAAGCCAAAGGATTATTGCTGCGCCGACAGGGTGGCGGAACGTTTGTACAGGAGAATCTCTGGCAAAGCATGAGCGATCCACTCGTTGAGCTTCTCGCCGACCATCCGGAATCACAGTTTGACCTGCTGGAAACGCGCCATGCCCTGGAGGGTATCGCCGCCTATTACGCGGCGCTGCGCGGCACGGAAGAGGACCTGGTGCGCATTCGCGACTGTCATCTCCACATCCAGCAGGCGCAGGACAGCGGCGATTTAGACGCCGAAGCGGACGCAGTGATGCAGTATCAGATCGCTGTCACAGAAGCGGCCCATAATGTTGTGCTTTTGCATTTGCTACGCTCAATGGGCCCTATGCTGGAACAAAACGTCCGTCAGAATTTCGAATTGCTCTACTCGCGCCGGGAAATGCTGGCGAAAGTGAGCGGTCACCGCGCCAGAATCTTTGAGGCGATTGTGGCCCGTGAGCCAGAAAAAGCGCGCGAGGCTTCACACCGTCACCTGGCGTTCATAGAGGAAATCTTGCTGGACAGAAGTCGGGAGC
>Ga0308156_1000657_pt1 | contig 60379 bp, 51 predicted proteins | sample PhyAR2_FD_201041 | JGI IMG/M metagenome (GOLD analysis project Ga0308156, IMG submission 201041) | Phyllosphere microbial communities from UC Gill Tract Community Farm, Albany, California, United States - DLSL A.R2 | ecosystem: Host-associated > Plants > Phyllosphere > Unclassified | place: USA... | reverse complement strand
AAGTATGTCTTCAAGACCGTCAGGAAATTTTTCGGAGAGGCCATTGTGGTTACCCAAGAGGTAGAAGATATCATTTCCTCGCCAATCGTAAAGCAGGCCATCATCAACAATTCCGACTGTAAAATACTGCTTGACCAATCAAAGTACCAGAATAAGTTTGACCATGTACAGGAACTTTTGGGACTGACCGATAAGGAAAAGGCGCTGATCCTTTCAATGAACAAAGCGAATGATCCCAAGCGGAAGTACAAGGAAGTCTTTATCTCATTGGGCGGACAGTATAGCAAAGTCTTTCGTACAGAGGTTTCGCCTAGCGAATATTACGCTTACACCACCGAAGAAAGCGAAAAGATGCTCGTTCAGGAGTATGCTCAGAAATATGGAAGTATCGCAAAGGGCATTGCCATGCTCGTGGCAGATATCGAACAGCAAAATTGTAAATCCTAATTAAAATATCATGAAAACAACAATCACCTTGGCCATCATTTTAACGTTCTGCTCGCTAGCCATTCTTATTGGCTGCAGTTCGGATAGCAATAAATCTTTCATCGAAGGCAGCTATGTCAATCATGATGGCGGTAGTTATAGTGTAGCCGACGATACGCTAGCCATAGAACATACCAGTGCTAACAATTACCTCATCTACCGCAGAACAGGATTCAACCTCATCAGGGATGGCAAAAAAGGTAGGCGTAAACATGAAACCGAACAATGGCAGTGTACCTACGATGAACAGAGCGGCGTACTTACTGAAACCAAAAAAGGAAAAACACTGACCTTTTATCCCGATCAAGGGATGCTAATGGTCGGCAGCAGGGAGTATCAAAAACTCAATTAACAGAATTATGAAATCACTATTAAAAATTTTGGGCCAGCCATTTAAGGTAAACCCAGGAGGAAGTTTTATGAAAAAATATATGATCGTCCTGCCGTTAAGCGCCATGACGCTATTTGTAGGCTTGCCCAAGGGGGCAAGTGCACAGCTGGCGGTGCTGGAAGTGATTAAGGCAGGAGTAAAAAAGGTCATCAAGGCCGTTGACCTCAAAGTACAGCGCTTGCAGAACGAGACCATTTGGCTACAGAATGCGCAGAAGGTTTTGGAAAACCAATTGTCAAAACTTAAGCTGACCGAAATTGCCGATTGGACGGAAAAGCAGAAAGAACAGTACGCAAAGTATTATGAGGAATTATGGCGCATCAAATCTGCCATTGCCTATTATAAGCGGATTAAAGACCTTACCGAAAAACAGATAGCCATTGTAGATGAATACAAATGGGCATGGGGGCTGTTTCAAAAGGACAAACATTTCAAGCCCGAGGAATTGGAATACATGGGAAAAATCTACAGTGGGATTTTGGATGAGAGTATTAAAAACCTTGACCAGATTTTTTTGGTAATCAATTCTTTTAAGACCCAAATGAGCGATGCGGCAAGGCTGGAACTAATTGCAAAGGCAGCCGATGAGATGGACGGCAACTATTCGTCACTAAAGAAATTCAATGCAAGCAATATCGGCCTTTCCATCTCAAGGTCGGCCTCACTTGACGAAACCGCCAAACTGAAGGAGATTTATGATGTCGAGTAGAATAAAGGTGCTTTTGATCGTCATAATCATGCTTTTTGTTGGGACAGGACAAGGATATTCACAAACTTGGAACGAGCTATTTCGACAGAAAAAAACCCAAAAGAAATATCTCCTACAGCAGATCGCAGCATTAGAGGTCTACACCGGTTACCTTAAGAAGGGTTATGAGATCGCGAGTTCGGGACTGCATACCATTAGGGATCTTTCAAATGGCGAATTTAGTTTGCACAATGCCTTTATCACTGGACTGAAAAAGGTTAGCCCAGTGGTGAGGAACAATGTTCGGGTTGCAGAAATCATTGAAATGCAGATTGCTATTGGAAAGGCTTTTGGCAATGTCAGATCGAATGTTCACCTGTCGCTTTCCAACCAGTTGTACGTGCAGGACGTGAGGGACAACCTATGGGAGGAATGCCTAAAGGATCTGGAAGAACTGCTTTTAGTTATTACCTCTGGCAAGTTGGAAATGGACGATGCACAGCGACTAAAGCGATTGGATAAGATCTATCTGTCCATGCGGGAAAAGTCGTCCTTCACACAACATTTTACCACTGAAGTTGAACAGTTGATCCGGCAAAAACAATTCGAAAAATCTGACACCGAACAATTAAGGAGAAATTATGGAATACATGAATAACATAAGGAGGTTAATTGCCATAGCGGTGCTGTCTTTGTTCTTTATGATTGGTGCTAATGCCCAATCACAGGAAGCACAGCAATTGTTGCTCAACGTAGAGAAGCTCAGCCAATTGAAGAATATCTTCTCGGACATGAAGAAAGGCTATAAAGTCATTTCGGGCGGCTATAATACCATTAAGAATATATCGCAGGGCAACTTTTCCCTGCACGAGGTCTTCTTGGACGGTCTAATGCTGGTCAGTCCCGAGGTCAAAAAGTACAGGCGTGTAGCCGACATCATCACTTTTCAGAAGAATATTGTTTCGGAATACAAAGCGGCCTTTAAAAGGTTTCGTGCCACCGATATCTTTAATTCCGATGAACTGGACTATCTCGGACGGGTTTATGGGCAACTGTTCAGCCAGAGTATCGACAATCTGGACGAACTGGCAATGGTCATCACCTCCTCCAAACTTCGTATGACCGATGCGGAACGCTTGGTCGCCATCGACCGCATATTTTTGGATGCTCAGGACAAACTGATGTTCTTACGTGACTTCAACACCAAAGCTACTTCTGTTTTCCTTGCAAGGGAAAGACAAAAAGCGGAACTGGGACAGCTTCGAAATCTTTATCAATAACATGATTATGGAAAATTTAAAATCTAAGAGAATTCTGATAGTATTGCTTGGCATACTTGTCTTTCCGATGGTCTCCAATGCGCAGGAACTGGCAGGAAAAATTGGTGGACTGCACGCAGTACTGGAAAAGGTATACGATGAAATGATACCGCTCTGTTCGAGACTTATTGCCGTTGCCCGTGGTATTGCTGGATTTGGTGCCCTCTGGTATATCGCCAGTCGCGTATGGCGCCAAATTGCATCCGCCGAGCCCATCGACTTCTATCCGTTATTGCGACCCTTTGCCCTTGGACTTGCCATCGTTCTTTTTCCCGCCCTGCTCTCGGTGTTCAACGGGATGCTTCAGCCCACGGTTTCGGCTACAGGTGCGATGGTAAAAGATAGTAATCTTGTAATCAAGGAACTACTTAAACGCAAGGAAGCCGAACTTAAAAAGTCAGTCAAATGGAAAATGTACGTTGGCGAGGACGGCGGCGGTTCAAGGAGTGAATGGTATAAATATTCACATCCTAAAGACCCCAATGGCAGTGACGAGGGCTGGATGGAGGCTATCGGCAATGACATTAAATTCTGGGCAGACCGTCAGGATTTCAAGATGCGCCACAGCTTCAAGCAGTTCATGAGCGAACTTTTGGAATTGGTTTATCAGGCAGCGGCACTCTGTATCAACACACTTCGCACGTTCTTTCTCATCGTACTGGCCATACTCGGCCCTTTGGTATTGGGCTTTGCCGTATTTGATGGACTGCAACATACGCTTTCGGTATGGGTAGCAAGGTATATCAATATTTTTCTGTGGCTACCGATTGCCAACATCTTTGGAGCAATACTAGGTAAGATACAGCAAAACATGATCAAACTAGATATCAATGAAGTAGCACAGAATGGTGATACTTTCTTTTCTAGCCAAGATACAGCTTACATGATATTTATGCTGATCGGTATCGTGGGCTACTTCTGTGTACCAACGGTTGCCAATTATGTAGTGCATGCCGGAGGTGGTAATTCGGTGTTGACCAAGGTGAATAGCATGGCTGGAGGGATGGGAAATTGGGGAAGCAGTACAGGTGCGATGGCAGGTGGACTTGCCGCAAGTGGTGCCAAGCTTGCGGGACTTGCGATAAGTGGAATGGTGTCGGATGCGTACGGTGACGGTAAAAGGCAAATGGGTGGAATGGCAGAAACCTCAGGACAAGATTATTTCAAAGATAAATTAAGTGGTGATTCTAAATAGTATCTTATGTTTACACAGTTTAAAAATATTGATACCGCCTTTAGGCATATCAAGAGGTTCAGCCTGTTTCTCATTGTGGCATGTGTAATTCTATCCGGCTTTTCAATCTATAAGAGCACAGAACTGGTCAGTGAAATGCAGTCAAAGGTTTACATCTTGGCTAATGGGAAGGCGATCGAGGCGTTCAGTACTACGCGGAAGGACAACCTTCCTGTAGAGCTCCGTGACCATATTAAAACCTTCCACAACTATTTCTTTTCGCTCGATCCCGATGATAAAGTCATTAACAGAAACATTGCAAATGCTCTTTATCTGGCAGATGAAAGCGCCAAAAAAATGAGCGACAACCTTAAGGAACAGGGCTATTATAACAATATCATATCTGCCAATATTTCACAGGAAATTGAGGTGGACAGCATCAGCCTAGACATTGACCAATATCCATTCTATTTCAGATGCTATGCCAGACAGAGGCTCATCCGCTCCAGTTCGGTGATGCAGAAAATGTTGATCACGCAGGGCTACGTAAGGAACGTATCAAGGTCGGACAATAATCCACACGGCTTTCTTATCCAAAGGTGGGAAACACTGAAAAATATCGATAAACCTTCTAGACCATGAAATTATTCGGAAAGAAAAAAAACGGGGAAACAAATGAAAAGTTAACCGACCATATTGCTTGCTGTCTGGAAAAGAGACAGCGCAGGCTTGCCGATTGGCTGAACATCAAAACCAACGGTGTTTCCACGAAATTGGTAATGTATGCTCTCATTGTCTTTTGCACACTGGCGACAAGCTATCTGCTGTACATTATAATCAATGCATTCATTTAAAATCAAAAACATATTAAAATGGATAAAAAAACTAAAAAAGATTGGCGAAAGTTACTATTGTTCCTTCCGCTATTGGTCGTACCGTTGTTGCTACTCGGTTTCTATCTCCTCCAAAAGCAAAAAGAAAATGGGGCACCATTAACTATTACGAAGGGCATCAACACCCAATTACCAGATGCCAGTTTCTCGGCCGATACACCAAAGACCAAGGCCGACTATTATGCGCAGGCAGACCGTGATCAAAAGAAAAATGAGCAGGACATTGCGGGTATCGCTGGACAGTTGGGTTTTGATGTAGATAGAATTTCTGCAAATGTCAATAGCCTTGACCAGACCCAGCAGATCAATGCAAAGCTTGAAGCGCTCCATAAGGAAATCAACCGCCCGGAATCAAATTTTGGCAAGCCAGCCTATCAACTAAAATCACCACCTACTTCAATGAAATCAGATGTAGATAGATTAGAGGCTTTAATGAAAACGATGCAGGAGAACAAATCAGAAGACCCTGAAATGGCACAACTCAACGGGATGATGCAGAACATATTGGATATCCAGCATCCAGAGCGCATTGCAGAACGTCAACGGTCTTCCAGCTCAGTTACGTCTGACAGTCTATTCCGTGCAACGCCAGCCATATTGGTGGACAACCAAAAAGCCGTGCAGGGAGCAACCGTAAAGATAAGGTTGCAGGACAGCCTTCGCATCGGCAATATGGTCATTCCCAAGGAGCATATCATTTTCGGCGCTTGCCGGATAGCTAACCAGCGTCTGCTCATCGATATCAGTAATATCAGATTGGGCACTTCCATTATTCCCGTAGACCTTTCGGTCTATGGTCTCGATGGCATGGTCGGTATCACAGCTCCAGAGGCTGCTCTAATGGGTGCACTAAATGACGGAACCGATAATGCAGTACGTAGCGTTGGTTTTGGTTTCGACCAATCGGTCGCCACACAAGTTGCTAGTGCAGGTATTGACGCGGCGCGTCAACTGATCAGCAGAAAGGTAAAGAAGATAAAGGTTAAGCTGAAGAGTGGTTATTCCATTTTGTTGCGGAACAACCAGAATAAGGCAAAATAATTTAATCTATAAAAAAAGCAGCTATGTCTGGACTTGTAGAAAAACTGGATACCGTCAATGAGCTTATCGATTTTCTGGATCAAAAGGCAAACGAGGGCAACCAATGGGTAGTTTACGATACAGATAACCCAATAGCTTCACCTTATGAATTGGACTGTTTTTATGAGGAAATAGATGCCCTTGACCATGCAAGGGAATACCAGCAGATTTTCAATTGGCACGAAGCTGTACCTATAAGTAATCTGCTCTATGAACTGAAGCAACTGCAAAGGGAGTGGCACTTATATCCCCGCGAAAACGGGAACAGCCATTCCGATTTATTATTTAAAACAAATCATATTATGAATTTGAACAACTTGGAAGATCTCAAGAAAGAGATGCAGAAACTGGGCTTTGGAGATGCCCACATCGCAAAGATGGAAGAACATATGAGAAAAGATGAACCTTTTTTCAAGCTCCACGACACAGTTAAGGCGACAAGAGGTCAAGTGGACATCACTTTGCAATTCAAACAATCAGGACAGTCAGATTACTACTATCTGAACCGTTTGGAAGCAGTACATAACCTTGCCAAACCTTTGGAAGAAGGTCAAAAGTATATCATCATTACCCATACACCAGAAGGACAGGATAACGGGGTCAAGAAAATGGAGAACCTGAACGAGGCCATAACCTATTTCAAAAAACAGAGTGGAAATGTAGAACTTGCTGTAGGCAAGAGTGCTGCAAGCAAGATGATGCTTGCCAACATGGAAAATGGCAAGATCAACTATGTGGCAAGGGATTTTGAGCGTACATTTAAATCGCCACCCATGCCGCAGACCTTCTGGCTGAACCATGGCGAGGGCTTCGGGCGTGAGCACGCGGCTAACCTTGTTCAGGGGAGATCGGTCTACCGTGAAGATTTGCTTAATCGAGATGGCGTTCCTTACAATGCTTGGGTGCAATTAGACACCGATAAAGCAAGAGACAGGAACGATAATTTGACCATGCGCCATTTCACCGATGCCTATGGCTATGATGTTAAGGCGCAATTGAATGACTACAGAATTAAGGAAATGGAAGACCCAAAGACAGCGCAGAAACTAGAGAATGCACTGTTAAACGGTCATAGGCCATTGATTACGGTATTTAAGGACGGACAAGAAAACAAGATGTTTCTGGAAACGGCAGTCCGGTATGGCAAACTGAACTTCTATCGAGAGGATGGTAAGCCCGAAAAGCGTGAACAGTTTCTAAAGGAAACGGGACTGGAAGTCAGCAATTCTTTCAGTAAGAAAATGGAACAAGGCAAACAGAAAGATGTTGCCCAAGGCCAGGGAATGACGATGTAGACCGAAAAATGATATATTCGTTCTAACAAGTGTAAATAATTCATTGAACATAAAAATTTAGAAAAACATGGAAAAATTCGAAAAGGTAAAAGAACTAATTGCTTCAATCGAAGCAGATGCCGACAAATTCTACAACAAAGCTAACGGTGCCGCAGGAACGAGGGTACGCAGAGGTATGCAGGACTTAAAGGTATTAGCAACTGAAATTAGGAAGGAAATCACACAAAAAAAGAACACTAAGTAATTATCAATTTAGAAAAGTCTGATCAGTTTTGGTCAGATTTTTTTTCGTTACACAATTCAGAATGATAATTTTAATGTAGGAATAGCTTCATAAGTATGTGGGGTGGCTGGATTAATTGAAGCTAAGTTAGACTCCGATTTTCCATCGCCTTGATAAATAAACTCCCAATTTAAATCCTTGAAGTCCCTTCACAAGGTTATCTAAACCCCTAACCATAATATAAAGTCCTCCAATAATTTTGATGTCGGTATCTATGTTGGTGTATTGGTTAATTTCAAAATTCACTGGTAGAAGCACTATAATAATAGCTAAAAAACCAATAGAAAATTCGAAAACCCCATAACTAATCCTTTCCCTTTCTCTCCAATAAAATAATCCAAAAGCAATTATTAAAAAGCCAATAATTGAACCATAAATATGTAGGTCTTTAACAATAGCGTTTAAATTTGTAGAAATTATTCCGCCAATAAAAGCAGAGAAAATACCAAATAAAAGTTGCTTCCATAAATTACCATTTTCCCTTGTTTCAAATTCGTTTATCTTCTGGTTTAGACCAGTATGCTTTTCTTCAATTCTGCCAAGCTCAAGCAAGAGTTGGATTTCATCATCTTTGATTAATTTAATTCCGAATCTAATGCACATGTCTACTATCACTTTATCGTATGTGGCGATTTCCGGATCATCTCCTCGATCTTTATAAAACAATGCCAAAGCGATCAATGATACGTCACTAGTTGATAGTTTAGCCCTTGGAATTTGACTTTCGAATTTCTGAATCTTTGACAAAGAAGTGTTTACTAACTGTAACGAACCCTCAGATATCGCTTGGTCAATTATTTCGCTTCTTTTTGATGATATATATCGTTCAGTTGAGTTTAACTCACTTAAAACATCTAATGTTATAACAAACAATATATCATCTACTTTCAAACCCATAAGTTTTGGGTATCTAATTACGAAACTGGAATCTAGAATGATTATTCTGCTCATATCTGCAATATACTCGTTTAACTTTGTTGGTGTTCAACAGGAATTATATTTCTAGGTAATAACCAAGCTTTCCTGCTATTTTACATTATATGGATTATGTCGATTCTGAGTGCATTTGTTCTGATATGCCCTTATTTATCGCCGTAATTTTTTGGATTACGTAGTTAGCGAAATTTGGCGTCAGCCGCATCTTATCTCCGCCAAAATTCATCCTACCAAAGCTATTTTTTCCGCTCGGAGTTAAATTGAATTGTCCAAGATTTAATGCGCTCAAACGCTCCTTATGGATATCAAAATTTTGTTTGAACCACTGCTCACCATAATGCGGGGTGAGGTTTTTGCCAATTAAGTAATATGGCCATCGATCATCTTCGTATGTAGTTTTATTTATTGTAGAACTGACTTCGTATATCGATAAAATATTTCCATGTCCGATTGCATACGCAATCATTATATCTCCGATCCGTACTCCTTTAGGTCGCCTCGCGAAATGAAGTGGATATTCTTTTTGGCCAAATGGTTCTCCCCAAGGGATAGCGTTGCCAGTAACTCCAATGGGCTTTAACCAATAAGTTGTTTTTAAAGATACATTGAGTGGATTTGGGGATATTTGAAGGAGATTACTCAGGTCAAGTCCAACTTCCTTCTCAGGTTTTTGCCGCGGATGTTTATCTGCTGTTTGTTTCATCTTCAATATAGTGCTAAATGAAAGCGGCTCCAGGAAAACATATTTTCTGATTTCCATAACCATCGAACTGATTTCTATAGGGTCGTTCAAGATTACGCCCCACTCGTTATTTATGATCAAGCCATGTCTATTGAAATTTGCGGATGTGATTACCGCTTCAATACTCACTCCATTTTTTAATCCAACATATACCTTTGCATGTAAGTAATTATCAATCAAAACTTCAATCTCGATATTATTTTCCTTTCCAAATAAAAATAGGTGCAAAAGAAACTCAACTTTTTGAAACTGATCGGACGTAAATGGTTTTAATCTCGTGATGATCGTGATTTTTTTTAAGTGGACTATTTTTCCGAATGGAAAAAAACTCATGTCTTCAGAAAGAAATGGGCTTACAACGATAATTTCATCAGCATTTAAGAAGGTCAATTCGATTCTTTCTAGATGATTTTTACCAGTTTTGTTGTTTATTGTCTGCATTTGAGAATGTTATTATAGATACTCGAAGTTATTAATTTCATCGCAATTTTTCGTTGCTTCAAATCAAGGGTAATTTAAGGTAAAACTCTAAAAATTTCTTGTCAAGGTCTGATGACTGCATAAAATTACCCCCGAACCTTTTTGTTCCAAAATTTCTGAACAATCCACTAGCCTAGTCAAGACCGAGCCCTTCAGGTTTGCTCGAAAAAAATCTTCCCTGCTCGCTGCGCTCACGAGGTTTTTTTTTCGGCAAAGTCTTGCCTGCCTATCGGATTGTATCAAGTGAGGGCTTTTAACAAAAAGGCAGGAGGCTTCAGCCGACAGCATTTTAAAGGAGAAAGACCCATGAACAAAACCAACGGCAGAAGCCCACCAACTAAACCCACAGCCCAAACGGTGAGACCGCAGGGCGTACAGAGAACCCCCCTTTTGGGGCAGATAGCAGAAATATTTATTGAACATAAACTAAAAATTAGAAATCATGAAAACAACAGTAATCGGAAACGGAAAAGACAACGCAGCAGCAACAGTTAACAAATCGACAGAAAAAGGGGCAATTCGTCCAAACCTGCCCTTAAAGGAAACGGACAAAAATGAGGCTAAGGAAGAACCAAAGAGCGAAGCGGTAGCCGTGAAAACCACGGAAACCAAGACGGAAGCCACAAAACAGGCAGCAACGCCCGAAGCACCAAAGGCAGAGCCTACAAAAATCGAATTGAAGGAGCAATTGCAGGAGCAGAAACCGCAGATGAATTTAGATGCCACCATCAAATTTGCATTGGAACTCAACCGCCGTATCAACCAAAGGGGCAAATTATTGGAGACCATCACCACATTGGAAGAATTTGAGGTGTTGCAAAAAGATGATGCAGACGAAACGGAAAGCAACCATTTTCAGCGTTGCGAATTGACAATAGAGGATGATAAAGGCAGAGAGTTTACAACAAAGAACCCTTTTATAATCAATGCCGTTGCGACGATGGTAAATAAACTATGTATCGATAAGCTTGCCGAAATTGAGGGAGATATACATTTCCCTATCAAGTAATTAACTACCGCTTCCAAATCGGGGGCGGTTAATTTCTCAATCAATTCAATAAATCATGCTTGAAGCATTTATCGAATTTTTAGACCAGTTGTACTGGACTGGCTACGGAGTAGAATTTGAGGATGAAAACCCGAAAGGCTTTTTATCAGCAACTCGACAAGTTCAAGAAACAACATATCCAAAAACGATGAAATACCAAACGATTTTTATCATGGTACGTGTGGTAGTCCACGCAGACCATAAGCATTTATCAGACATGGTACATGAACTGGAGACCCAATCGAAATTTACCCTTAGCGATACGGCAAATATCAATGTACTGGAAACGGAGATTTTATTATCAAGGGTTAGGAACATTAAAAACATCAATCATGGCACACAACATAAATTATAACAGCAACACCGAAAAGCATAGCTTTTTTAGTGTAAAGCAAAAGGCATGGCACAGTGTAGGCACGATCATAGAGGACTATCCTACAAGTGCAGAAGCGATCAAACACGCAGGACTAAACTATACGGTGGAAAAACGCAGGTTGTTTACAGTTGACAGCGGACAGCCAAACGAGGACGAACCCGATTTTTTGGTACATTCGGAAATAGAAGTCCCGGACTATTTTGCCACCATCCGCACCGATACCGAGCGGGTTTTGGGCGTGGTCGGCAAAGATTACGAAGTGGTACAGAATGTGGACGCCTTTTCGTTCTTCGATAGTATCGTTGGCGGTGGAGATGGGATTATGTACGAGACCGCAGGGGCATTGGGCAAGGGCGAACGGATTTTTATAACTGCAAAACTGCCCGAGTTTATCAAGGTTGGTAAATCAGATTTGATTGAGCAATATTTGTTTCTCACCACTTCGCACGATGGTTTTGGTAGCATCACCGCATCGTTTACACCAATTAGGATTTGTTGCCAAAACACATTGAATGCTGCTTTGCGAAACCAAAAGGGGGCGATAAAAATACGACATACCGCAAGCGCACACGAAAGGTTGAAGCAGGCACACCAACTATTGGGCATCACCAACCAATTGGGTGGAGAAATGGAGCAGATTTTTAACCAGTGGGCTAAGGTGAAGATTACCGATAAGCAGGTTAAGAAATTGGTGCAAATGGCAATGGCGCCGAACAAAGAAACATTGGAAAATCTAAAGAAAGGCAAGATTGATGAGTTTTCAACTCTATTTACCAATACCGTAAATAAGGTTTTGGAATATGCCGAGACCAGCCCGACACAGCAGTTCGAGACCACAAAGGGAACTTTGTTTGGCGCATACAACAGCGTTACGGGCTATTTTCAGAACGTGAAGAACTACAAAACGGACGAAGCTAAGTTTAATTCTATCATGTCGGGCAATGCGTTGGGAAAGGCACAAGCAACGTTTGATTTGTGCAATGATTTTGCAAGAATTGGCGTAAATGCCCTGAATTAAAAAAATGTCACAATAATTAGGCACTAAGGCAGCTTGTTCTTAGTGCCTTGCTATGCCCAAAATTTCGGGCGGCCCTAGCGGGCATGAAGTTTGGGAGATGTATTTTAAAGCTAGTGATTAATATGTGTATCTTAGGTTTAGCAACCATCAAGATAACTTCAAATGGCTAAGACACTAAACTTTATCAATATACCTGATCAGAAAGAGGATGTCGATAACATTTCTAAATTCATCAGGGTCACAAATGTAGGCATTGAGGCAATAACCAATGTCTATGATGACCATACCTACGATCAGAACATTTCGACAAGAGTATTTTTATTACAGGAAAATCTTATATACAGGATTCATGCAGCATTCCATCAATATGAACTTTTGATAGAGGGAATCAACAGTAAATCAATAATTGACTTGAAATCTGACCCAAATGAAGGTGATGATCCTATGCATCCTAAAGCTTATCAATATAGTGCCGATTTGAGTTCTATCGTGGATAGCATATTTTTTCATCTTAGTTCGGCTTTCGATTATTTCGGACATTTTATATCCTATATGTTCGAGAAAAATAAAGATAAAACTCTAGATTGGAGTTCGTTGGCAAAAACTGCGCGGGCTGGATATAAAGGCAGGGAATTGAAAATAGCCCAGGCCATCCAAGAAGTAGATGTGCAAACTCGGATTCCACTTGACAAGTACCGGGGAGAACTGATCCGCAGAAAAAGGGATTTGAGGCGTGTTGGTATGAATAGAAATGAAGAAGCCAACCAACTTACTTTGATTTTTGCTGCATCTCCAGAGACTATGAAGCACTTTAAAAACTTCTTGCCTAAATATGAACCTGAATCGAACTACACACTGGACTTCCTGCCCTCTGCTGTCTTTTACCGCTCCTTAGAGTCTATAAATTATCTATTGGATTATATAAGGCTCGATCTGATAGACGACACCAAGTTTATTGAAAACGTCAAAAATAAAAAGCGTGCTGATTTTAAATACAATTTTGATGTAGTTTCAAACCAGTATTATCCACAATCCGAACAAATATGGAGCTTTTACAAGAAACATTATAAAAAATATCAGCACTTTCTTAAAAAACGTGAAAGTGCTTATTTTAATAAATAATATTTATAAGGAAAGAAAAATTGAATAAACAGATTATTTTGATTTAGATTCTTGAAATGATTTGGTAAAGTATATCATTGACTATCTATATGTCAAGGGATTTCTGTTTCATCAGTCATAAAAAAAATGTAATTTGCAAGATAAACATTTGACGATTCTCATTTTATGGTTATGTCTTTTCCTTAATATTGCTTGTCATTTTTGGCATGCGAACCTTGGAAATCGAATCACAAGATGCTTCTGACACACCAGATCCTAAAACCATAACTCTGATAATGAGAATTGAAAAGTGAATATAGGATTTAAAGAAATTTCATTGAAAATTAGGATAGAAAATTTATTGTAATTTATTAACAATACGTTGTTTTGTAATTAAAATTTTATAGAAACTACTTAACTTAGACAAACTTAGACCAACTTAGACCAAATAAAAAAAATGCTACAAGATCTAGTTAACAGTCACGTGCTAACATTAGCAGATGATACTCATTTTGACAAATTAAAAAAATCTTCAGCCGAATTAACTAAGCGTTTGCAAAAAAGCAAAGAAAAAACATTGGGCTTTATTTATGCTGCTATTGATAGTAATGTCTCCCCCGCAAGTAAAGAAATAAAAGAAGTGCAAGAACTCGTTACCAAAGGATGGTCGACGTTTTCAAGTACAGCAAAAGATTCTGCCATTAACTACATTCGCGCTGTGATTTTGGAATCTTTGGAAACACTGTCTAAAGAGGCTGGTTTTGCATCGCTAATTTGGCAGGCCAGTAGACATGCTTTGAAATTCTATCACTTGTTGGGTGAAGAGAAAACTATTGTTCAGAAGTTTTTACTAGATATTGGTTTATCCTTGCAAAGTACTGCTGAAAAGCACTGGTCTATGGAATCATCTCCAGAACTTTTAGGATTCAAGTCTGAGATTATGTTTACTCCAATAGATAAAGCCCGACTTGAAGCATTTTTAAAATCAGCTGCGACGGATAAAACTTATGGTGGTGAAAATTCTGTTAACGTATCAGCTTACGACTCATGGCATGTCTATTTTGCCAAAAGAAGTGCACAAGGAATTTCTGAGGAAACCGCTAAATCTTTAAGGAGTGCGGTTAATGAAATCGTAGCCAATCAAAAGCGATTATTGGAATTCTTTGACAAAAATGTGCGTGCACAGGAAGTCCGTTCTAAATTAATTTGGTGGAAAGAAGCGGGGTATTCAATTTCGTATGCACAACGTTACAAAGAAATTCCTAAGGAGGTGTTAGAACTTATATTGGCCCGGGATTATGCGAGTTTTTTAGCTTCTACTACACCTGTAAGTGTTGAATATTTTTTATTAAATACCTTTGAACAGTTAAGAGGTGAAGCAAACGCAAACAAAGAGATTACTTTTGACAACTTTTTTACTCAACTGACACCACTTGCAAATGAATTACAAAAAATATTTCCAGTACAATATTCCGACAGAAGCCGAATTTCTGTATTAGAATTTGCCTCAGGAGTAATTTGGGAAAAATACCAGATTGGCGATTTTTATGCATTAACGGGTATAGATGGGGCGAAAAAAGTCTCTCGTTCAGAGATTTTGTTATGGTTTTATAACGATGAACAGGTTTTGAAACTTATTAATAATTAATTCATGAGTAAGTGTTCGAATCCTGACTGCGTACCTTCAATATTTTGTCACGAAGGGAATGAGCCGCAGTCTTCGTGTCCAAACTTTCATGGCAATAAAGCCACTATTGAAGCGGGCAAAGCGTCCAAATTAAAAGCCGTTAAAAAATCACAGCTGACATGGGATGGGGTTGCATTTAAGACAGAGGATATATCTAAAGTAACCTACCGTAATCTTCCAATAATAATCGGGATCATGGGAAAGGCAGATGCCGGTAAGACTACATTTTTAGCGATGTTGTATACTTTATTGCTACGGGGAGAAAAGTTTAATAAGTTCAATTTCGCTGGCTCAAAATCGTTATTAGGCTGGGATGAATTATACCATAAATTAAAAGTTAAGAAAAATAAGGTTGCCTTTCCAGACCCAACGCCCGTGGAATACCTTCGTCTTCACCATTTGGCACTAAAAGACAGGTTGTTGAGGCTTTATGATGTTTTTCTTTGTGATGCTTCGGGAGAGGTGTTTTCCGATTGGTCCCAAAATCGCGATGATATCCGAGCAGACAACGCAAGGTGGGTATATGGGCATTCTACTGCATTTATACTCTTTATTGATTGTGATGATTTGATCAAAAGAAAAAATCGTGCGAAGACAGAAATCATAGATATCGCTCAAATGATGCTGCATGATATAAAAGAACGCCCGGTTATAGCGGTCTGGTCGAAAGCTGATTTAAAAGAACAAGTGCATGAAGTTATCCAGGCAGATTTAAGTAATGAATTGGTATCTATGTTTGATAATTTTAACCAAATCGACATCAGCAACTTTTCTCAGGATGATCCTGATTCTCTTGTTCATGAAAATAACATCAAAGTGATCGATTGGCTACTAGCCCGTTTGATCGAGCCTACAGCTTTAGGATTTCAGATACAGAGTTCTAAAAGTGATGATCCATTTATATATTATAAAGGAAGATGAGTAAACAAATCTTACTAATTGGAAAACCTGATTCTTCGAAAACAGTATTCTTGACGCAACTTTATTCTAGATTACAAAAAAATCAGAGTACTTTGAAGCTATATAAGAAAGTTGGTAAATTATCTGCAATCTCTGCTTCCAGAGAATCACTTTCAAATGGCGAAGAACCTCAGCCGACTCCCCTCGAGAGCCATGTCGAATTCGAATTGCCTGTGCTATTAGATGGACAAGAGGTTGATATTTTATGTCCTGAATATGGAGGCGAACAGGTCAATACCATCATTGACAGCCGGCATTTGAATAAGGATTGGCTTGATGCGGTGAAAAAAAGCAATAATTGGATTGTTTTTATTAGGTTAAACAGCATTAGCAAACCCGTTGATATTGCAGATGTAACGGTTACGGAAGAGCATATAAAGAAAGAGACAGAGGCTGAACATGAGCCTGATATGTATACCATTTCCGAACAATCTTCTTTTATTGAGCTGGTTCAGATTTTGTTGGATATTCAGCAATTTAACTACCACTCGGTAAACAACCAGACGAAACTGACGATAGTTCTAACATGCTGGGATGAAATGGCAAGAAATGGTCGCCCAAGTGACCTTCTTAAAGAGAAGTTGCCCTTATTCGCTGAATTTATCGAGGCGAACTGGGACAAGGAGTCTGTAAAGATTTTAGGTTTGTCTGCACTGGGATTTTCATTAAAACTGCCAGAGAATAAGGAAAAGTATCAAATTTATGGACCTGAAAAATATGGTTATTTAATATTGCCGGACGGTTCAGATACTAATGATATTACAGAGTTGATCAGCCAGTCGGTATGGTAGAAATCAAGTTAGACCAATCGCTCTGCGGAGAGAATGAAAAAAAAGCGTATGGGCTTTTGCGAACCACTATTGCTAATACAGAAGAAGCGAAAGTCCTTGCCAATAAATCAGATCTCCCTGATCATACATTAGGTATAAAATTCACTCCAGCCTTAAGAGGCTTTGCTGAAGGAGAATATTTTCTCATTATGAGGACATTCAAAGATACGTCTCTGGAAGTCAGACCCAACCGGGTATTTACGCATATGTTGACTGCTTCAGCCAAGAATATCTGTAATTTCCCTGATCTTTGGTCAATATGTCACCTTTTACAAGTAGAACCCTCCAAAACAGCAAGAATATCTCCTGTCACAGCTACGGCAAAACCAGTTAACAGCCATGTTGGCGAAGCTTCGATGGGGAGATTTCACAAGTTGATAAATGGCTTCATCAATCGGGGTGATTTTTTAAATACCATCGTTTGGGTTGGTCAGGAAGGATTTGTCGAAGCGATTTGCGAATTATGGGCTAGATTATCTACTTCAGAAAGGGCGGAGCTTAATTTTGGAATTTACTTTGGCACCGAAAACATTTCAGATGAGAGAACCAATATTATCTGTGTGCCCGAGAGTCTTCAGAGTAAGTTCATTAAAAAAGGCTATTACATTGTAGGCATCAATGATCAGCATCAACCCGTTGAACTTTCTGAATTAATTTTAGCAGGTGACCCGGCAGCTATACAACGAATCAAATCATTTTCTAATGCACTGGGAATTTCTGATTTCAAGAGAAATCAGGTGGATGCAATCGTTACAGGGATTAAAACCTTTGAAACCATCGACGAGGTGAATGATCTTAAGAAAATCAATACACTGTCACATATTGTCGCCACTTATGCTCCAGATCCCAAGGCAGGTGCAAAATTAAAGGAGAACATTATCGAGAAACTCATCAAACTAATAGACCATAATGCAAGCACAGATTTTATTGTGTTAAAGCATTTTAAGGTTGAGTGTTTTCCTCAGAGTAAGCAGAAATTGTCTAGCGCAATAATTCGCTGGTTAGGCAATATTTTTTTTAAGCCAATCACTCGAAAAGCGACTAATCTTACACCTATTTTTGACCTCTTAAGTGACTCGAACAATTGGTTGTCAGATATCATCCGCAAAGAACTGAAAAATTATTTGTCACATCTTACGAAAGATAAGGTTAAGATACTTTATCAGTGGCTTGCAAGCTTTCCCGGTACTTTGGAAAGTTGTAAAAATTATATTGACAAGGGAAAAGATTCGGAGGATTTGTTTGTTCAATTTCTACCGAAAGGTATGGGTGCTGGTTTGCTGAAAGTGATGAAGCAATTTGCAGCCAATACTGGGTGGTACAGACTACATGCGCACTTATTAATTGTCAGCGGAATTTCAGTTGACAAGGCATTGCAAGCACATTTACTAATAGACCAGAATTCTGATGAAGACCAGGCAGTAGAAATTTTGGCAAGAAAGTTTAGTCAGCAAGCAATCATCGATTTCACTATCACCCATCCAGATGTTAGGTTAATCAGTTTTTGCGGCAAAATTTGCGCCGCTAAGCCTTTAATGTTTGCAAAAATCGACGTTACAGAATACACTTGGCAGCTCATCTGGATGGCTGCCATTGCTTCAGGCAAAGCATTGAAGGATAGTTCAAAACCCCTTCAAGCTATGGTCTTTAGAATTTTTGACCTACTAATTGAAAAGAAAAAAGTACTACCTGAATTGGTTGATAAAATAGCAGAGTCACCGTTCGCTGATGTCCGTGAGTATGCTAATATTGGTAAACTATGGGCTGTTCTGACTCCAGAAAATCGGAAAAAGATGCTAAAAGTAACTTCTTCAAAATTATTGGGAGAGTTGGCAAAAAATCCCACTACAACTGTTCCTAATGATCTTACTTTGTCGGATTTCATTTTTAAAGATGGCATTTCAGATTTTCTATACTACAATAGAGACAATATTGGGAGCACATTACCGATTTTTTCCAAATACCCGCACCTCAAGGAGGACATATTGTGTCATTACTTAAATAATTATGCGGGAGATATCAATCAGAAAGATGCAACTACACTTGGCAGAATGATTTTGCAAAAGAGGTTTCTAAACGCGTCCTCAATTGTGTTTAAGAAAACAAATAAACATAACAACTGGCGCTTTGCATTAGCCGAATGTCATTCACAATTAGGGGTTATGGCAAAGGCGTTCATATATTTAGGCGGATTGATTAAAAAAGTTAAAATTCCTTCAGATGAATGGTGGGATGCAATAAACGATGTTGTAATCAACTTGTATCCAAATCCTACCTCCATGACAACTATATGGAAAAAATCTGGGGGAAAGGAATATGACTTAAAAAGTAATGGATCAACCAGAGACATTTGGTTAGATGCTTTACATCGGCTTAGACATCGGACAATTAAGCATATTACGATGAATGATCTGCTTAAGGAAATTAAAAAAGATTACAATCATCATGATGATTTTCGAACCCTGTATGAGATAAGGGATCAATTTATTAAAGTAAAATAATCTATGGCCTGGTCAAAGAAACTTACACAACTCAATGATATATTAGCAGATTTGATGCCGCATCATAGTGGCATAGAAAAATATGTTCGAGCTGCTGGCCTACGTCCGCAAATGATTGTTTTTAACGGAAGCGCAATGGATATTTGGAACAGCGTTCTTTCAGAAGCTGACAAAAATGGAAAAGTAAATGATTTAGTCAGTGTTGTACTTTCTCAATATCCGGAAAATCCCTATCTCTTGTCTGCTTTGGAAGCTACTGAGATAGATTACACATTATCTCCCAAGCTGGATGATGTAACTGACTGGAAGAAAGTGGATCAGGATACGCTTGAGGTTTTAACCTCTCGAGTAAATACGATGTTGCCAATTTCATTTCTTGAAAACGGAATTCGTCGGAGTAGAGCAGTAGGAAAAGTTGAAATTAAACAAGGGCACTCATTTGAGGTAGGAAGTGGTTTTTTATTTAAACTTCACAAAAATGATGCAGTACGTTTCATGACAAATTTCCATGTATTAAGTGAAAAATCTCGTTTCCCATTGACCAGGATTATTTTCAATTTTGAACTTGATTGTGATGGAAACAGTAAAGCATCTAAATCATTCACAATTGATGAGAATAAGCCATTATTAATTTCAAAAGTCTCAGAGCTAGATGTATCGATTTTTACTCTAAACGATCCTCATGATGAACTAAAGGAATATGGCTATCTTGATTTAAAAAAGGTCGGAATAGACAAAAACGATTTCGTTAATATTATACAGCATCCCGGCGGACAAATGAAACAAATAGCCCTTTATCATAATATTGTAACCCATTCAACTGAACGTGTAGTTCAGTATTTAACAGATACAATGGGCGGATCATCGGGTTCACCAGTATTTAATTCAGAATGGGATATTGTGGCTATACATCATAGTGGTGGAAATAGTCGATTGGATGAACCAAAGCTTCCCACGGCCTATAAAATGCGAAATGAAGGGATAAGTATAAATCCTATAATCGATTTTATAGATAGACAATCGCAATCCATATAACTGTGGCACAGGAACAATTTAACGGTTACGACCAGGGCTTTTTAGGAGATGCAATTCCCTTGCCAAAGTTAAGCAAACACCAATTGTCCGATTTGTTTAGATTCAATGATAAACATGATGGAGTAATACCTTATTTCAATTATAGCCTTGTAATTTCTAGGAGCCATAAATTTCCTTTTCTAACGGCGTCCAATATAGATGGGGCTCTTTTTAAAAAAATTGCACGAAAAGACCGATGGAGAAAGGATCCCCGTATTGGGAAAGCCCAATGGGGCGGGGAATTGTACTTAATCAAAGGAAGTAAATTCGACAGGGGGCACATGGTGAAGCGGGAAGATGTTCAATGGGGGGAAGATGAAGCAGATGCCTATAAAGGTGCAGACTCAACTTTTTTTTATTCAAATGCTGCTCCGCAACATAAAAAACTCAACCGAAAAATTTGGAAAAGCTTAGAAAACTATATCCTGAATACGGAAACCAAAAAGAAAGACCTTAAAATATCTGTTTTTACTGGACCTGTACTGAGTACCTCTAATCCGATTTTTTTTCAATCTGTTGGAGGACAGCAAGTGCAGTTGCCAATTCTTTTTTGGAAAGTTGTCTTTTTCAAGAAAGCTGATGGAAATATGTATAGAGTTGCTTTTATGATGTCTCAAAAAAGTTTAATGGAAAAAGATGGGCTTATAGAACAACTTGAATCTACTTATATTGATGATGAACTATTCTTGTTATTCAGAGAAGCAAAAACCTATCAAATCAACATTAAAACGATTGAGGAGATAACAAGGCTGGATTTCCCCAAAGCCACAGAAACCTATACAGACGATAGGCCTATTGAATTAATAATAAGTGATATTGATGTAGCATCAGATTTGGAAAGCTTTTCCTCAAAATCAGAAATCACCATAAAAATTAAAAATATCATCTTGTAAATTTTACTGGATATGAATAAAAAAAATCGAAACGTAACTGCTGGTCGGATTAGGCTTAGACTATCATTTTTATCACATTAGATCGATGAAGGCGACTGTTCATTCTACTGAAAGCTAAAAGATTGTTTTTGTTGTAGATGTATTTGTGCTGATGAGCATACCTTCTGGAAATTCTGTTTTCAAAATGTTTAGCTTTAAACAAATTCTAAATCTGCCAACTTTTTTGTTCTAAAATAGTCCTGTCAAGGTATTAACTATTTTAACAGGACTTGAAAAATCGGCAAAACTAAATGAATTTTTTTCGTTCTAAATCTTCAATTATAGGCTCTATTATTAATAGAAAGCGATTTAAATGTTAAAAGTATTCCTCGTTAGGGGTACAGCTTTAAATAGCTAAAAATCTGATTGTTAGTTGTTTATGTTTTGTGTAATCCTCTTTTTCAAACCAACCGATCAATCTAATCATTTGTTGGATCCCTTAATATTTTGATTTACAAATCCTTGAAAATGTCAGTTTTTTAAGCATTTTGGTCGTTGGTTTTTATATCATTTTGATTAACAACCTATTAAGATTTGAGTTTTTTTATGCAGAACCATTTGATTTGGCGATACCATGAGCAGATTAGCTTAGAACATTTTTTTCAATTTTTCTTCCACTTTTAAAATTTCGGCAATGATTTGAGTTTTGAATTTGATGGGCTTTTCGTAAAAGTTGAATTTGAAAGCAAATAGATTGCTTACTTTTACCGTAACCCCAGCGGAACATCAACCTGTTTTGTAACCATACTTGATTTAATTGACTTAGCGATAACTTTGTTTTGTATAGGTTATACTAGATTCGCAGAAAATTCAGTCCAAATAAAATCCAAGATGGTATATTCAAGAAATAGAAGGTTAAGAGTAAATGAATCAATGAGAAGTCTGGTAAAAGAATGCACGCTTACCACCAATGATTTTGTAATGCCTATCTTCGTAATGGAAGGTGAAAATAAACAAGAACCAATCCTTTCCATGCCCGGAATTTTCCGGAGAAGCATTGATCTGACAGTTAAGGAATGTAAGGACCTGTTTGCTTTGGGCGTTAAAGCGGTGAATCTGTATATGAAAGTTTCGGAGGAGCTGAAAGATAATACCGGCAAAGAGGCATGGAATAAAAACGGACTGATGCAGAATACCATCAGAGCCATTAAAGATGCTGTTCCGGAAATCATTATTATGTCTGATGTGGCGCTTGATCCGTATTCGATCTATGGACACGACGGGATTATTGAAAATGGAAAGATCGTAAATGATGCAACCAATGAAGCATTGGCTAGGATGTCCTTATCACATGCCGAAGCAGGCGCTGATGTTGTTGCGCCAAGTGACATGATGGATGGTAGGGTTAAAGTTATACGCGAGGCACTTGAGGAAAATGGATTTACCAATGTCGGTATACTAAGCTATGCGGCAAAGTATGCCAGCTCATTCTACGGACCATTTAGAAGTGCGCTGGACAGCGCTCCAAAAGACGAGATGGAGATTCCGAAAGATAAAAAGACCTATCAGATGGACTTCCACAATTCTAGGGAAGCAATGAACGAAGTGTTTAAAGATATTGAAGAAGGGGCAGATATTATCATGATCAAGCCGGGACTTCCTTACCTTGATATTGTCGCGAAGATTCGTGAAGCGATTGACCTTCCAGTTGCGGTATATAACGTGAGCGGGGAATATGCGATGGTAAAAGCAGCTGCAAAAGAGGGCTGGCTAGATAACGATAGAACGATCATAGAAAGTCTAACCTGCATCAAAAGAGCTGGAGCAGATATGATTTTTACTTATTTTGCCAAAGAAGCCGCCATAATTCTAAACGGATAGTTGACAAAGTGGCTTGCAATTTTCGTATTGGCAAGAGAAATCATGAGGAATGAGGCTAGCTACTCGGTGGAGCATTCTTATGGCGTTAAAGCTTTCGGATGGGCAGCCAATTCATAAGGACACTTTACTGCCTCCTTTGGCATAGCCTTCTCTTGCATTTTTAAGCTGATCAGCATGTTTAGCAATCCAAAACCAAAGCGGGGTAACCTGTGCCAATAATCCTCTTCCTAAAGATGTGAGTTCATATTCGACTTTTGGAGGAACTTCAGCATATACAGTTCTCGAAACCAAACCGTCTCTTTCCAGTTCCCGCAGACATTTGGTTAACATCCGCTGACTAATTCCATCAATATGGCTCTCTAAATTGGAAAAGCGCATTTTCCCATCTATTCCCAGAGCATGAATCACGAATAATGACCACTTATTGCCTACATGACTCAGTATATCAGATTTAAGCTCATCCTGATCTTTGTTAAGCACCTTGCAGATATCATCCCAAGCTGTAACCATTTCTATGTCTGTCATCAGTCTATCATATATATTCAACATCAAATTACGACTTTCTAAAGGTAAAATTTAATTCTATAAAAGCCTTTAAATTAAATGTCCCCACTGCTACCATTTGCTTTGGGCCACTTAATATCCCTAATAATGAAAATTATATTTCTAGTAATCAAATTACTAACATGTTTGTAAGTATTCTACAGCGATGTGCCTTATTGTTTTGATAATCAGCATCTAATAACTTTGTACAGAATAATTTCAGATTTTAACTGATTTTATTCGGTTTAAAAATTAAATATATTTAAAATGATTGGGACATCAATTCTAGTATTGGGTGCAGGTGAACTTGGAAAGCCTGTCATCCAACATCTTGCAAAAAAAGCAAAAAAATATAATAATACTAAAGTATCAGTTTTGCTTAGGGAAGCAACCCTTAATCCTGAAGATGTGATTAAGAAAAAGGTTGTAAAAGAGCTACAGCAATTAGGTGTAGAACTAATCGCCGGAGACCTCTCTGCACCATCTCCTGAACTCATCTCAATTTTTAAAAATTATGATGCCATAGTTTCCTGCACAGGTTATGGAAGTGGTGCTGGCGGCTTTCAGCTTAAATTGGCAAATGCTGTGTTGGATGCCGGAGTAAAAAGGTATTTTCCTTGGCAATTTGGCGTTGATTTTGAAGTAATAGGTCGAGGGAGTGCGCAGGATCTTTTTGATGAACAGCTTGATGTACGCGAGTTATTAAGATCACAAAGTGCCACAAAATGGGTTATTATTTCAACAGGTATGTTTACTAGCTATCTCTTTGAGCCGTTCTTTGGCATTTTAGATTTAAAGAATAAATCTATCAATGCTATTGGGGGATGGGACACAGCCGTTACGTTGACAACACCAGAGGATATAGGTAAGCTTACCGCCGAAATATTTTTTGCGGAACCACAAATAGAGAATGAGATCGTTTACATTGGTGGCGATACTGTTAGTTATGGACAATTAGCTGACATTGCTGAGGAGTTGTCAGGGCAAAAGTATGAGCGTACGCTTTCTGATATGACAGAGATAACTAATGATCTTAAAAATGATCCCACTAACTTTGTTAAAAAGTACCGTTCAATATTCGGGGCAGGACAAGGGGTCTCTTGGCCGATGGAAACAACTTTTAATTTTAAAAATGGCATTATCACAACTTCTGCTAAGCAATGGGCAAAAGAAAATATTGACTGGAAATTTTTTAACAATTAGGATAGCTGTCGGACTTTTGGTACGACTGTTACGTTTTATATTATCTTGGAGTATTATAGGAAATTGTTTTTTTACTCTATTAAAGGTCAACAGTAATTTTTTAAAGTTGCCAACTTTTTAGTTCTAGAATAGTCTTGTTAAGGTATGTACTACTTTAGTAAGACTTAAATTTAGAGGCAAATTATATGAATTTTTTTCTCTCTAAATCTTCAATGATAGGCTCTATGAGCAACAGAAAACGATTTAAATGTTCAAAGTATTCCTCATTAGGGGGTACCAAAAGATCATACCATGATTTTAAGTTTTAATGTGAGAAACGCTTAAGTTTACCTCTATCATCAAATATTATGCTTTTTACTTCGTTCATCTTTTTTCCAATCCGACTTTTTTTGATCCTTGCATATCTCTGGGTCGTTCGGATATTTTTATGACCTAGCATTTTGCTCACGTCTTCCAAGGGAAATTGAAGTACATTCAGCATCATATCTGCAAAAGTATGACGTGCAAGGTGGCTGTTCAACGGCCTTCCGATTCCACATAAATCAGAAAGTTCCTTTAGATAAGAATTGTACCTAAAATTACTGTTAATGGGTATTAAACGGTTATATATCTTGCAATATGGCGCGTTTTCGTATTTTAGGATCAACTCATCGACAATCGGTAACACGGGAACCATTTCTGTGACCTTTGTTTTCCCACGCTCTTTTACCAGCCATTTTTCTTTATCTGATCCCACATATATGATATGGTCCTTGCTGAGGTTATAGATATCTTGATAGGCAAAACCTGTGAAGCATTGGAAAATGAATGCGTCTCTGACCTTTATTAGACGATCAATTGTAAGTTTCTTACGCCATATCTTTTCAACATCAGAGATTTCAAGAGGTAATATTTCTGGATCTTCCGACCCACACTTGAATTTTTCAATAGGATTTGTTAATAACCATTGATTTGCTTCAGCTATATTTAATACCTGTTTTAGGTTTTTAATCTGCTTCATTGCAGCAGCATCTTTTAATAATGGAGATCTCTCCAGAATAAGGTAGTTATAGAATTTTTGAGCAAAGGAATATTCTATAGCTGATAAGTCAATATCATCTATCTTTAATTTCTCTTTTAGGAATTCTGCGATCTTCTTCTTAGTGCCGTTCCATTGTTTCAAGGTCTCTTTTGACCTCAAAGCCTTTTCAACTAGCCTTTCAAACTCCTTGATATGGAAATCGACTAATTCCAATAATGAAGGAACCTTGTTTGGATTATGCGATTTGATTTTTCCTTTGCTTTCGATCGGAACATTTCTGTATGAATTTTTCAGCATTGATGGACTGATGAACTCGTACTTGGTTTTTAGAACTGTAAAGTTGACTTCCAAAACACTGCTGATTCGATTGAGTTCAGCATTGATTTTCTTAGCATTTTGTGATCCCACGACCTTTTTAAGTTCGATGTCCCAATTGTTAATATGTACTTTTTGCCCAGTAGAAAATTCAGCGTCCTTGCCATCAATAGAAATTCTACAAATGATAGGGGCATAATCTTTTAAATCCGCTTTTGATTTGCGGTGCCAGAATAGGATTTTTAGGGTTTGGTTACTTTTCATTTCTCAATCTTTTGGTAAAACATGTTGTTTTCAGATTGTCCATCAAATGTTATTCAAGATATTCTTGATAACTGGTGCCCAAATTTACCTAATACATTTGGGCACCAGAATGGGCACCATTTATATTAGATTATTATGGTTAGAAATGACCTATTATTTTTAGCAAATCTTCGTTTAAAAAGTCTTTTAAACAGAAAAGGCGCAATCTCTTGCGCCTTTCGTGATCCCGCTGGGATTTGCACCTAGTGCAAAAATCAACGTTTAAAATAGTATTTTGGCTGTTTTGTAATTCTACTCATTGAATTACTCACTATTTTTTTAATACGTTTTAGCTGCAATTGCTATATGTAAATATAATCTTTTATGTTCAGAAGTTAAAACAAATTATTTTCTAGGTATCCTCGCCGTTTGACTTTCGGATCTGTTACCCTGCCATTAGTAATTTAATACCTTACGCGATTTTTTTGTAGCTTTTTGTCAGCTCAGATAGTTTTTCACGTGCAGATTGTACTGGCAGTAGATAACTTGTTTCATGTACCATGATAGCATCAAATTTCCTGACGATTTCATATCCTTCCAAGCTTTCATACATTACTCCAAGAAGTTCATTATCTCCTAAATATTCTAAAAGGTCTACGAGGGCAAAGTCGTTCCCCTTCCATGTGTTAAATTCTCCATCATAGGTCTTGATATTTCCTGTGCTGATAAAATGTCCAATTTCGTTTATATTCCTGACCGGGTATTTAAATTCATTGCCTATAAACATCTTATTGGAACTGATGATGCAGGTCACCACCTTTGATACACCATTGAGATCTATAACATTTTTCTTTGCAATATTGGCAATTAGATCTCCCTTTTCAAAATCCTCATTATAGATATCCAATTGTCTCTCTGCTTTTTTGATATAATCGTATGGAGTTCGCAAATCATGTATGCTCGTTGGGAGTAGAGACTGTTTACATTCACAAATGATCAATGTATCATCTATCACCGTCATAAAGTCGATATCAGTTTTTTGCTCGTAATTTACCGAAGTTGCAGTTTGATACCCCTTTCCACTGAAGGTAGTTTGAAGAATTTCTGCAACTGGATCAATTTGCCCATCCGTCAACAGGTTCGGATTGCTGCTTTTATAGCCAATCGCATAAAGATTTCTCAGTGTGTTGCCCATAGCAAATAAAGAAAGAGTTAACAGGAAGTAATCGTCTATCCAAATAAATGGGTGATATTGGATATCAAGCAGCCGCTCATCTGTTTCATCCCATACCACCATATCCAAGAAATCTGCTATATGGTTCTTTGGGATAAACATTTCAAGCATATGGTACAATTGTGGTTCTGTAAAAACAGGTATATTGGATCTTAAGATCAGCTCATCTGAGATTGCTGAATTGTTCAGCATCTGCCTGGAAAACATATTCTGTAAAAGCGTAAAAAAACGCTGAATCTTTAAGAATTCAAATGCTGTCAAATCTCCGTTAATCTTCAGTGATTTTATTGTATCCAGATCTATCAACTGCTCTTTGAAGAAATGAGAAAGATAAAAGTAGTCCTCCCGGAAAAATGTTTCTGGTGCAATAAATTGATCTATCACGATCTGCAGTACGTTTTCGGGTATTTCCAGTGCATAACGGGGATATCCCGGATCTGCTCTGAATTTGAAAAAGTTCGCGTTTTCCAATCCTAGAAGGTCATTGGCTAATTGTTCAATTGACATTGATTCCAAGGCAGCCTGGTCGTTTGCCATGCTCAGCCTATCATTGTCAAACTGCATACTGGATCTGATGAATCCCAATCTGAGTGATTTATCGAAGTTCAAACTCGGTGCATTTACGAAGATATCTTTTCCCTTTGTTGAAATAGTGTAATTGAAGTGCGCAACCTGTATTTCTAAATCTTTTAAGTCCAGAATGTTACAAGCATGCAGTACCAAATTTTCTATAGCACTGCTGGAGACATATCTATCTGATATTCTTCTTGCATCAACTGGCTGAAGAGGAGCGATCTCTGTAATTGTAAAGATCAGCAAACTTACTGCCGATGCTATTTCCTCTTTAGCGCGCCCGATGATCCCGGTCTGATTAAAATGGTCAGATACTTGATGATCTTTCAAAAATAGAAGATCATTATAGGCCATCAATGTTTTGATCAAGGAGTTCTCTGGATATTCAGACCTGAATCTTTTGATTTCGGATACGATTTTTGTTTTTAGTGATCGTAGTATTCCTAATGTTGGTGAGAGATGAAAGACACTTTTAAGATAGTCTAGGTTTTCCTTCTTAGTGTAATTTACTGTTGGTAAAACATCAAGAAGCGAGCCAACGATTCCTTTAATTTTGCAGTCTTTATTAATGTACTTTGAGTATCTCAAGCAATCCTTGCGCCTTAGGGTATCAAATGTTTGCTTGTCATCAAACAGTATACATGCCAAAATTGTGTTGACGCTTTTTCGAACGTTACCTGTTTCGATAGCTTCTATCATGCTTTTTTGCAACAATTTGACTTCTGTTTTTGATAGCTTGAATGCACCATCATGATAGGATGTAATTAAATCTTTTGTCGTGATCTTGCTGAGGCCTGTAGTAGGTTGTTTATTTTTTGACATGTAGTTTTAGATGGAGAAGGTTATTTTAATTATACTCAGCCATCTGATTTTTCTTGGCTAAGTCTAGTTTTGAAATGCATATATATACCTTGCGGTCACGTTGTTATTCCGGCTTTTAACGAGAATTTATAAGTCGGTATAAATAACTTTGTCAAATAGCCTTTACTTGTTGGATTTTAAAAATTTTTCTTTTTCCTGCTTCATTAAATGCTTTCTAGTCCCAGGTAGGATGATTTTGTAAGCATCCTTGAATGTATTGTGAAAGCCAAAAAAAAGATTGAACAAAATGGTGAAAATTCCAAGAAAAACGGGAATTCCAATTGCTGCCCATTTCGGTAAGTTTTCATTCTCCTTATACAAAATTGCCACTATGCCTGCAGCCAGAAAAAAAAGAAAAGCAATCAGGTAAACAATGTAACTCCATCTTCTCTTGTTCCAGTGGATTTCAAATAGAAGGTCTTCGTTTTTGTGCTCAAGGCTTTTTATCAAACCCGGTTCCATAAGCGCCTTGAATTCGTCGGAATTCAGAATTTCGCCGTTTAAAACATTTAAAATTTCAACATAATAATTGAGAACAACTTCGACTGGGTAGATATGGGGTTTGATAGCTGCATATCTTTCTTTTATTTCAATCAGCGTCGTTTTTCGCCCCTCTAAGAAGGCAATCGTGAATTCTAAGTCTTCACCTGCTTTTTTTTCAACTATATAATGTGCCAAGTCAAAATGAATCGGACCGGTTGTGTCGTTGAAAATGCTTTGAAGTTCTCCCAGAGCGTTATATACCGTATCGGTATCGTTATGATCCAGAGGGTCGTATGAATATCCGTTGCCAGATTTATTGGGCCCTTTGGTATAAGTTGGCTTTACGTCTTGTCGAGCATACTTGATTTCGGGAATGTATTTCGTCCTAAGCCTTTCAAGGACAATTTTTGTTTTTTCCAGTGACATTGTATTTGAGCATAAATTTCAACTAAGTTAACCATTTCTATGTATGCAGCTAATATGTATGATGCGTAAATGTGGATTTTATATCAATGTAAATAAACGAGCTCTGGATAATTGTACATCCTTGGGTGTTTTGAGAATGATACGCGAAATTTTGCAGTGATAGATGAAGTTTCTTTTTGAAGATGTTATTCCTCTGGTTTTCCGATCTCAACTAATTTAGTAGTTTAGCATTACGATTTTGACGCTTATGAATTTTATTAAACAAATTGAGATAGGTCTTTCTGCAATCAATCAGGCAAGGTTCCAGGATATGATTAATCATCTGCTGCATGTGCAGGGGAAAACATTTATTGCGGCTCCCGGATCGGTCGTGGCAAAGGAGAAGACCAGTAAGGGGGCTCCGGATTCTTTTTTTGAAGATAATGGGAAATTTACTTTCGTGGAATGTACGACCCTGGAACGGCTAGGTGAGTCAAAGACGTTTTTCAATAAGATGCTCAAAGATGTTGATCATTGTTTTGATGAGGCAAAAACTGGCATCAAGGCTACTGACATTGGCGAGGTGGTGCTTGCCTGTACCAGTACGATCTCCGCTGCAGAGTTTAAGGAGCTGAGTGATCGCGCGAAAACTTTCAATTCTGATCTGGTATTTACGGTTTTCGATATTCAAAACCTGCCCATGCATATTTATGGCTTTCCCGGTTTATCAGAGCAGTATGTCGGGGTGACCATCGTCAAGGGTGAGATCTATAATTTGCCTGATTTCCTTCAGAAAACTACTAAGGGCTTACAGCCTTCTTTGGTTAATAAATTTATTGGCAGAACTACGGAATTGGAACGGGCGGATGCGGACTTGGATCTCGTGGACGTTTTGCTACTTGCAGGTCCTGCTGGAGTGGGGAAGTCAAAGCTGGCTGTTGCTGTACTTTCGGCTTATGCAGAAAAAAATGGTTTTATCCCGATTGTGATTCATAGTTCCGCCGTTCCGTTGTGGGATGATTTCGTGAATCTGTTCCAAAATGGAAAGGATTATATCATTTTGTTCGATGATGCGAACAAAAGCGTTCAGAATCTGAGCTATCTGCTTGACTTTATTCAAAAACCGAAAACCAACAAGCTTAAAGTGGTCATCACCTGCAGGGATTATGTTAAATATCAGGTGGAGAAGAAGCTGGCCGATTCCAGGCATCGGGAGCTAACTATCGATAAACTAAAAGATGAGGACATTCGGGAAATTGTCATTAATGCGCTTCCCGCCTTGCAACATCATCCTTCTATCCGCCATAAGATTGTAGATCTTGCCAAAGGAAATGCTCGGGTTGCACTGATGGCTGCCTATTCGGCAAAACCTGGATCTGAGACAAACTACTTGGATTCGCCCTTGAAACTTTATGAAAAGTATTTTGAGAAAGTGGCATCTGAGATTGACCTTTTCAAAAATCCGATAGGCCTGCAGGCCTTGGCGCTAGTTTCCTTTTTTGGCGTCTTCGAACATGAAAATACTAGGATCAGAGCCTTGCTGGAAAATAAATTAGGTATCGATTGGTCGGAGCTCTGGTCTGCGATTATGGAGCTACATAGCCATGAGGTGCTGGATGTATACGCCGGTGATACTGCAAAGGTTTCAGATCAGGTACTGGCGACCTATGCCTTTTATAAGTGCTTTTTGGATCCTAGTAGCAGCGTGCTAAATTACAGTGACTGGATTTCTGAATTCATCACTACGCATTCATCGCGTCTGCGGACTACGCTTATTGATGTAAATAATACCTTCAACTACGAATTTGTTCGCGACCTGGTTGTGCCTCATCTCAAGCGGGTCTCAGAAGGCATTATGAATAAAGATGATCGTTATGGCTTTTATAAGCTTTTCTGGTTCTACCAGCAGATGGACACCATGGTTTTTCTCAAGCAATGGGTGTCTGCTATTTCTCCGACTTCAACCGTCGACTCAGATCTGGTATTTGGCTTCGATGCAAATCAGTTTAGTAGGGAATCGGAATATTTTGAACTGATTACCAATTTTTGGGGGCACAACAACGAACTGCTGAAGCCTTCCATCGAGCTAGGTTTTGACCTAGTGGCAAAGGAGCCAGAACGCCTGCCGGAATTTTTGAAGTTTTTGATTGACAATTTCAGCTATCAGTGGGAGGATGTACAGCAGGGTTATGGCAGGCAGCGGGTGCTGATTGATTTTCTTTCCCAACAATTCGATTCAGATCTTAAGTCGGAAATCGCCGATGGTGTGTTTGTTGTTTTATCTAAAACATTGCTGGGCATCCACTTTACGCAGTACCGCCCCGGCAGGGGACATACCTACCAGTATTTCTATTTTGACCTGCCATTCAGTGAAGATTTGGCTTCGCTCAGGAGACAATTGCTGGAAGGAGTGATGCAGCGATTTTCTTTGCTTCAGGAGGAAACCTGGAACATACTGCATAAGCTCAAACACCCGGATGGTAACTTCCCAAGAGAACTGACCGCCGCTGAATTGCCGCTTTATGAGCATCTAGTTTCTGAGTTTCTTTTTGCCGAGAATTACCGCGATTGTCGTTTGGTCAAACGGCTAGCTGAAAGATTGAGCGCTGTTGGCTTAGAAATTCCAGTAGCCTGGGATGAATATTTGCATTCTGAGGTGATGCAACTCGCCAAAATCCTCAAAAACGAATGGGATATGCCCGAAGGTATAGGCTGGGAAGAGAACTTCAAGCTAAAGCAGCAGGAACATGAGAACCACATCAAAGGGATGTCCTGGCCCCAGATCCGGAAATTTCTGTTACGTATGGATCATTTTCTGCAACAGCCCGGCTTGGAGCAGGAATGGTCACTGGAGGGGGCAGCAACCGAAGTGTTTATTGCAATTGGGAAAAAAGGAAAGATGGAACTTTTAGAAGCCCTGGAGATGTTCTTTTCCTCAGAGGTTTCGTTCGCAATTCAGTCCAGGCTTTTCAATTTTATTCTGAATAATAAATGGTTAACACCAGCTGAACTCTTAGGAACCTTCAAAAGCCGGGAATTTCCGGGACAAACCTTTTGGTCGATGGCTTTCCTAGAGGCGCTTTCGGAAGATCAGATTAACTTGGAATACATGGAGCTCCTGGTCAGATGCTTTAGGCAAACGGAAAGAAAGCTTAATCTGCACCGTTTTGTAGACTTCCTGAAATTTGAAACCTGTTTTGAAAAGGAATATAAAAAGGTGTATACATCAAAGGATACCGCTGATCACAACATCATTTCCTTCCTCTTGCAGCTCATGCTGGAAAAACCTGATGAAATGCTCGCATTGGGTTTTCATTTCTGTAGTGAAAATGCGGTGCATCTTACCGGCCAAATTGATCTATTAAAAAATGCATATTACCGGCTGAAGGAAAAGGACAAAAATTTCGATCACGATGGAAAAGAGCTAGAGGCGATCATTGCACTGGACAATGAATTCATTGTTGAATACCTTCTACAGCGGTCGGTAAATGACAATTACCTAAGCTTTAAGTTCGAGCGCTTCAAACTGGACTGCTTATGGGACCTTCCAGAGTACAAATCGATTATAACCCGTTGCATGGATATCATCATCGGCAAATCCCCGGTGTTTTCCAACTTTAGTCATGGTGCTAATACGCTGTTCCTGCGGACACCTAAAACTGATGAAGGAAAGTTGAAGGCTTTGGAAGTCTTTGATAGCTATATAGACTCCAATTTCTCTGACCGTCAGAAGATGATGATGGTCGGAAACCTTGTACTCTGCAACTATCCGGAAGAATTTATTGCCTTCTTTAAGCGGCTGCTATTACTGAACAAGGATCTTGATATCCTTAAAAGCATCTATTTTTCGGTCTCCATCAGTGCAGTTACCGGCAGCCTGGTGCCCAGGATGCAGAGGGAATTGCAACGTGTTAAAGATGTGCAGGCCATGATCCGGACACTTCCTGATGTGCTGGATTATTTCGAACATATTGAATACCTGGATGCAAAATTGGGTTGGGTAAAAAAGGAAATTGACGAGGAATACCGCAGGGACTTTGAAGATTCATTGGATTAGTTTTTTTTATCTTGCTTTTTCGGACCACTTTGTAGCAATGATTATTTTTTTTTTGATGGATGTAGCCCGGCTGATCTCTGAACATTTTGCTGCTTGTTATTCTAGTGTTAATAAATTCTTCGTTCATCGGCAGGTTTATAGGACCATGCCGTGTTATCTTTGGCTAGTGACAATTATCGAAAGAACTGATGATCATAAACTGGAATAGTTTACAGGCATATAAGACCACTAAAACAAAGAGTTTTGAGCAGTTGTGTTATCAAATTGCTTTCAGGATGTATGCCGCAGATGGTGTTTTCACGCCCATCGATGACAGTGGCGGTGGAGACGGTGTGGAATTTTACCTGACATTTCCGGATGGGAGACAATGGGGATGGCAGGCGAAATATTACGAAGGTTCTCCGCGGCTAAGCGTTAGTGGGCGGAAAGCGGCGATCGTTTCTTCGCTGCAGCGGGCAACGTCCCTGCACCCTTTGATGAAGGTCTGGCACCTTTGCCTTCCCATGGATTTGACTCCTGATGAAGATACTTGGGTAAAGTCCGAACTGAATAAGCACATACCTGCCGGACACCCTGCAAAAATCGTGGTCTGGAACGAGAGTTTTATTCATGAACGGCTGAACCAGCCGATATTCAATGGATTAAAGCAAGCGTTTTTCAATTCACTTGAACTCAGTCCAAATTGGTTTTCGCTGACTTTTAAGAAAGCTTACACCCTGGTGGAGAACAAATTTGATAGCTTTCTATACACACCTAACGAGGAATTTGAGTACAATTATGTCCACCCATTGCTCTGTAACGAGAAATTCAATACCCAGCGCATCGTCTATTATCCAAGAAAGCTTTCCGAGCTCCTGGAGGACGGTAAAAAGAAGCTGAAAAAACTGAATTATACCAATGATACCTATAGGCCGTTATTTAATAAATACCTAGAGCGGTATGCGGATTTCAATACCGTAGCAGATGAACTGTTGCCGAAGTTCAAAGAAAGGCTGGATAATCTGACGCCCAATTTTGTAGACAAGCTGAAAGGTCAGGATTTTTCTGCTGAGTTGGAGGGACTGCGAGAGATCATGTCCGAACTGGAGGATTTCAGGAGAAACTGGTACCAGCAGCACATTGAACAAAAGGACAAGGAAAAAGAAAGGCAACACATTGATCAGTTTTCCAAAACTTCGGATGTAGACCGTATCTATTCGGAATTCATTGAAGAGTTGAAATATTACGTGAACCATAGCAGTTTGCCGCTAAAGTGGCGTTCTGCCCATTTCCTGGGCAATGGTGGTGATGGAAAAACAAATTTTGCTGTGGCTTTGGCCAGGGAATATCTGGATGCGGATTTGCCGGCAATCTTTTTACCTGCCATTTTGCTGACCGGCCCTAATGCCTTATCCGATCAGCTTCTTTCATTATTGGACATTAAGGCGGAATATTCTTTTGCAGAGTTTTTGGATTGCCTGAATGAACTGGGCAGGATACATAACCGGCGGATTCCGTTTATACTTGACGGGCTGAACGAGGCGGTCGATTTCAGGGGCGCTTTAAACGACAGGCTTTTACTGGACTTGCCACAACTGGAGCTGGATTTTCTTGAGCGAAAAAACCTGGTGCTGATTACCACCTGCAGAACATCTTATCAGCAGGGCATCTGGGGTATCAATGCCTTTGATGATCCAAGGTTCCACTTCCTGTATGGTTTTACCAACCACGAGGATAAGAAAAAACTGGTCAAAAATTATTTTAGACATTATAAAATACAGGCGGATCTCTCCTTTCTTTCGCTTGACCGATTTACCAAACCCTTATACCTGAAGCTTTTCTGCGAATCGGTGAACAGTGCGCGTAAGGAACTCAAGCAGGTTACACTGGGCTTTGATTCTATATATCAGATTTTTGAGGATTTTGTGGCGCTCAGCGATGCAAACGTTTTTCGAAGAATCCAGAAAGCTGGAAAGTTGCCGCCTACTGCTGCCAACAAAAAATTGGCTTCCAGGGTACTCGGGAAGTTGGGCCGACAGCTTTGGGAACAGCATCAACGTGCAATACCACTGGAGGACCTGATGGTCATGGCCGATGGCAAGATTGTCGATGACTATCATCATTCAGTGACCAAGGCGCTGCTCGATGAGGAGTTGCTGTTTGTCCGCAATTTGACTGATGGAGAGGAGCATGTTCATTTGACCTATGATCTTTTGGCTGGGTACTTTATCGCTAAACATCTTCTGGAAGTAACTGATGATTTTGGGGTGTTCTTTGCAGGTGAACAGGCCAAACTCCTGCTGGGTGATGACTACCAGCAGCTTCATCCCAACCATGAGGACATTCTGGAAGGCATCTGCAGTCTCTTACCCATCAAAAAGCAGGTATTCCTACATGATCTTTTTGCAGCCAAACGAAAAAAAATGAGTTCGATTGAGTCTCATCTTTTTTCCAAATCTATTCAGGCGACCCTGCTGCTCTCTCCGGAATATATACCTTCCGAACAAGTTAACTTTTTACGCGAGCTGGCCGAGAATCCGAAGAACTTTGTGAGGATGTTCGGCTTTGGCGAGGCGGTATTGTTCGTCAGCGACCATCCCTTCAATTTCAAGTTCTGGGCGTCCCAGCTTTCAAAAATGGCCATGAACCAGCGGGATAGTCTTTGGAGTGAATACCTGCGCACAAGTTTGAGGGAAAATTTCATGGATGAACTCGTTGCAGAGTTTGAGGAACTTCTTTCATTCCCTGAGCAGACCAAAGAACAACTGGAAAAGATAACCCTAGTCTCAGAATTCCTAAAGTGGTCGCTGACCACGACCAACAGAAGCCTGAAGGAAAAATCTGGGAACGCCTTGTTTGCCCTTGGTACGCGGTTTCCCAAACTTTTTCTCGACCAGTTCTATGCTGCGACTGCCATTGGGGATCCCTCTGTTTTCGAATGGATGTGCGGAGCGCTGTACACTGCCACGATTTATTTGGTCAAGGGCAGCTTGGAGGAGATCCGTGAAGACCTGATGGGATTGGCCGTGTTTCTCCGTGATGAGATACTCAGCCCGAATGGCCATTTTGCTACCAATCACCTCGGGATTCGCAACTATTGCGTGCAGACTTTGAGAACGCTTATTAAAAAAGTTTCTGCGATCGGCGCAGCGATCGAACTCGACCAGACCTTACAGGGATTGGAAAATTTGGGTATTGTTGATTGGCAGGAGTCGGAAGACCTTAATGAAGGTGAATATCGCGATGGGAATTCGCTGATCGATTATTATTTCAACAAAGAGAAAATGCCTCACATCTGCAGGGGTTTTGGATCAGAATACAACCGCACTCCGGAATACCTGGCCATACAGGCAAAGCTTCGCGGGCGCGCCTATCAGCTCGGGTATGAATTCGAGCGTTTTGGGGAGCTGGACAAAAAGATAGCAAATAGCAAGCACTGGGGTGGGGATTTTTCTGAGACCGAGCGCTATGCCGACAAGTATATCGATATCGCTTTCCAGGAATATTGCGGGTTTTTGGATTCCAGGGATTCATTTGAAAGTTACGAGGACATGGGCTACCTTCGGACATTCAAACTGAACTATGACCCGATGGGCATTGAAGAATTGGGTGAGGATTTTCTGCCGCAGCAAAGGTTTGCGGTCAGGAATTTTATTGATACCCGGGTTTCACTAAAGGCTTGGGGCACTGATACCGCTGTTCCGGACCTTTCCGAATACCTGCAAAGGGATGACTTCCAGGGAAAAGCTGGGGACTGGATTTTGATGGATTCACTGGTACATCAGCACAATAAGCCTGCTCAGCGGCAGTTCTATTTTAAGCAGGATACTGTGTTTGTCAAAAACGCCGAGCTAGCAAAGGCCAGGGAAGCCTTCTGTGATGAGACCGAACTTGGCAGGGCTGCCAACTGTATTCCCTATACACAGAATGTGCATGCCTCAGAAGTTCCGGATGGGGAGAGCATCCCATTCAACGAATGGAAACAGTGGCATTATAGTCTTTCGGATCGGACTGTGGAAAACGAATATACCAGGCTGGTGCTGATCAGAAATGGCGAGCGCCTTCTTGAAGACGAGTCGGATTTACTTTGGAATTCCATCGTTGACGATCTGCATGTAATCTATCTCCCACGGACCGCTGCATCGGCCTACAATGAGCATATCTTGAGGTACAGAAAAGAAAACAGCGACCAGGAGGAAACCATTGAAGAGGCGCTGGAACGAATGGGCATCGAGGTACTGGAGGAAAAGTTCACCAAACAGGAAACTGAACCTGTAGAGGATGAGATCGAGGTTTTTGTCCCGGTGCGTTACCATATGCAGAAGGCTTATCTATGCAAGGACCTGATCGACGGGCTGAAATTGCATAGCCCGCAGCACAGCACCGATCTGCTAGATGCCGATGATAGGCTCGGAAGTTTTCACTATAGTTACGAAGTGGAGTATGTGGACCAGGAGGCATTCACCTATTTAAGGAGGGACTTGTTGGAAAAATACCTTAGCGATAATGATCTGACCATGTTCCAGATCATCTGGGGAGAACGTGATTATTATCCTGAAGACGGTGACTGGGACAAAGCCTTCAGAGGTAGGAAAGAGCCCTACCGTTCATCCTTTTACCAGGCCATTGAATACAAACCGGAAACTAATCATTGAGATGAGGTATCTGAACGCCGCGAATTTTCATTACCTGTGCCAAGGTCTTACCCTTGAACAAAAAGATCTGGAGGTGATCGATGCTGTACTGGTTGGATTGAACACGAAGGATGGTTTGCTGGAGCGGCTGGTTAGGCATAATGTGGACCATGGTCCCGAGTCCACTTTCGAGTGCAGCGGCCCCCAAATTATCGTGACCTGCGACAAATATCTGGTAGATCAGAGGAAACTTACAACAGCTACAGTCGGCCTAGACCACAAGACTCTAGGATTGCCTCCTGTTCTGCACATCAACCTCCATTCGCCTTCGTTGAATATACCGCAACGGGTTGAAATCCCGTTGAGATATGTGCTGGAGGGGATGATACCGCTGAAAGGCACTTTTATGGTCTACCTCCACGCTTTGGAAATCAATGAAGGGCAAACTTTTGTTTACTACGGTATTACTAAGAGAGGTTGGATGAACAGGTTCCGAGAGCACATGAAGATGGCTCTAAAAGCCCATTCACAACGGAAATTCCCCAAAATGCTCGCCGAGGGAATTATTGGCAGGATGAAGAAGGTGTGGCGTCCGGATGAACCTTCATCAGGAAATTCGCTGACTGCTTCCTACCATGTTGTCTGCGCTGCTGGTCGGAGCAAGCAGAATGCCGCTGAGATCGAGCGATACCTGATAGAAAAGCGGAGCCTTGCCCAGCGAGATGGACTTAATATGATTTAGAAAGATTGGTCGTGATTGGATAAAGTAACTATTAGAGGAATATGAACAAAACAGATATCTACGCGGAGCTTGATTCTCCGGAATATAAGGATGAGATGCAAAAAACGATTTCCATGAGGATCAGCATGATCGAGTGTCTCCTTTTCTGTTATATGGATACCGCTAGAGATTCAGAATCTGCCCAGAATAATTTTATGCTGCGCTTGTTTGATGATCTTATCCAATCGGTAACTTCTGTGGAACACTTGGCTCGCCAAGGGTTCATGAATAACTGTAAACGAGAACTTCGATATCTGCTCGAACTTGCACTTAAGGCGAACTTTATTGTAAGATCAGCGTTTAGCGATGATTTTGAAAGCCAGGTAAAGAAATTTGAAAAAATGCTGAACTCTTCCAATATCAACCCGATTAATAAGCTGCCGATTAGTTATCTAGACCAGGTTCAGGAAACAGAATTCAAAACATCGGTGAAAGAACTCTACGGATTTCTCTGTAAATATGTCCATGCCTCAACGCATCAGATCCAAGAACGGGTTTCGCTGGCAGCAAAAGGACGTACTATTGGCTACGAGGGCACCGATGCGCTAAAGGAGTTGAACGGATTGTTAGAAAGTGTTTACTCTTCTGTAATCGTTTTGCTATTTAATTCATTGCCACAGCATGTAGCAGGAGATTTCCTTGTACATGAAGACGGAGGGATAGTTAACTGGTATTTTAACCAGTCCAGATTTGTCGCTATGATTGATACCAAATTCGATTACAAATATGAACGGCAGAATAAGTTGAAGGAATTAACTGAGACGAGGCTATCCATGGTTCGATTCTAGTGTGTCTTTAACATTTAGTCCGCAGCCTCTCAAGCAATATTTTGGAGCTGGCATTCTGCAATTTATTTTTCCGGGCTTTTCCATTTTTGGTCCTGTTATCAACGTTCTGTATCATTTTGAAAAGTCCATCGGGGTAATATATGTTCTTTAGTGATTGGCCCAACCGAGCCACAAAATATACAAATGGGACTGCTTGGTTTTACTGCTCTGTCATTTTCCCGCCGGATGTAATTTTTATCAATAAAATCCATCACGGTTTTAATATTTGCCTCACTGATTTTCGGAGTATTATAAGTGGTTCATCAGTCATTCTAAGCAGGTAGAGGTTTTATTTTTAACTCGAAGAATTGCTTTTTCGCAATGTATTTCAAATTGGAGGTTCCTTTTTCCACCTCAAAACAAGCTTGATTAAAAGCATTAAGAATAAAAATCCGGTCAAAATCACTATTAACGGATGCGGTAAGCGAGCGCTCGTCAACCTTAAAGCCTGAAGATAGCCTTGCATCGCCAAATACCAATAATAACCAACACCCCTGAATGTTGGCATTTGCTTTATATGCCGATAACCTCGTTTGCTTTTTTTCAACTCCATCAAGCACCATTTTTGTAAAATCATTTCTAACAAAGTAGTCTTGGTTGTATTTTAATGAAAGTGGTTCATTAGAAGACTGATAGCTGAATACCTTGACATGTTTCGGTGTATCAACAGCCTTGCCTTCGATTGAGGAAATCATAAAATCTGCTAATTCAGTAACGATTTTTATGGTGTTGGTTTTAATGGATTTATCATTGAAATCCCGGAGAGATTTGCCGTCATATAACTTGTAATCTGCATCTAAGGTCAGGTTAATGACGCCAGTCAGTTTGGGTGATTTAGTTAAAAGGATAGACAGGGTGTCATTGAGATATTTCTTCCAGATCTCGGCAATGTATGCTTTATCTTTCCCGGCTTCTAGTCTTGTATGCTCTAATCCTACGGTAACTTCGGTCGATTTCAAAATAAAGTCCGGAATTTCCATTGGTGTAATATCGAATTTCATTTGTGTAGTGTACAGGAACTTACCTAAACTAATCAGTTCATCATCTTTACTTTTTTGGCCAGTGTTGTTTTCCTTACCGAAATAATCTTTAATTATCTCTTTTACCTGAATTTTTGATTCTGCAATTTGCTGCTCAGCTAAAAGAAATTCTTCCCTGTCAATTCTTTGTGGGTCAATCCGATAAATTTCCGCTGTTAATCTTATTCTTTCCTCAAGGCTGGCATCATTGGAAATGGTCTTACTGCTTGTCTGGATGAGCGGAGTTGTAGCCTTACCGAGCAGAGTTTGTACAAAGTGGTCAATAAAAGGTTGCTTTTGTTCAGTTGGGAGACTGTCAAGCATTTCGATAAAATTCTTCTCCATAATGAAAATTCAGTTGAATATAGGGAAAAAGCCTTAAAAAAAGCCTCTTTTATTAATCTGCCAAAGCTGATTTATCGGTTAGCAGAAAAATTAACTAATGGAAAAGTTCTTATGCAAATATATAGTAACTTGCTTGACCGTCTCAATTAGAGGCCTGAAATAAATGGAAAACCTTGCAGATTTTATAAAATTCAGAAAGATATGCCTTGAAAATGCAGGAACAGCTTTAAATTCGGCAAAGGTATTGCAGCACAAAAAAGCCAACCATATTGCATTTCATCTCTGTACGCTTGCTCTTGAAGAAATAGGGAAAGTAATTATTTGCTGGTCGAACTATTGCCGGTCGATGGAGAAGGGAGACGATAAAACAATGCTGGTTATCGATGACCACATTAAGAAAATATTTTGGGCTTTATGGTGGCCTTCATTTGGAGCAGAATTGTTGACTACAGAACAGATGAATGAAAACAGATCATTTGCCTCTACTATCCATAAAAGACGATTAGAGTCGCTGTACACAGAACTCGACGATCATATACCCGCACATCAAAAAATACAGGATGAAGAACTTTTAGGCATTTTGAGAATGGTTGAAGCCAGATTACAAATGGCACTTGATGACGAAATAACGGAAAGACCGGTTTCCAATGAAATGGAAGCATTTATGCTCTATACAAATGAACCTGATAAACGAGCATTTATTTTCGGCCAAGAAGCACAACTCAAATTAATTGAAATCGGTGGTGCGGTGGAATGGGTAAAATGGTTAGTTGAAAAGTTCAAGACAGAGGAACAAGAAATGAACGCCCTATTGGAAGAAGAATTAAGCAGGGAAGTTGATATTGATTCTGCAGAGGCTATGATACCGAAGTGGGAAATCAAAATCAAACTTAATAGTGCAATGCATTCCATTCGGCCAAATGTGCTTGAAGAGTACAATGAAAAGTTTCCGATGTTCAGGTTGAATAAGGGTGCTGATAACAAAACCTTGCTTCTTACACTTACCTTGTTTAAACATGTGCAGGTAAATGCTGTTTGGCATTTTGGTTTTATTATGAGCCGAATTTATGTTACTGCACTGAATATCGCAACCAACGGGGTGTTTTGGTGGCGCGCTCCGGTAGACTTGGATAAATTTTATGAATCGATTAGGGATCTAGAGAGCAAAAAGAAAGTAGAAGCTATTCTAGTAACAAAATTGCATTGGCCGGAGAGTACTCAAACGTTAAGGTTTGAAGATCTCGTATTGACTAATTTAGTTAACAACTTTATTGTAAAATGCTACAATAAGCCCGCTTTTATACCTTTTCAAAATTATATGCACGTCTTGTCAATGATGGCGAAAAATGATGTTCATTTGAGGTTTGAACCTGAAATGTTCCGAATTCTATTTATAACCTACAAGGATGTAGTTTCAAAATACCAAAAATTAAAGCAAGGTGAAGATTATGGCAATGTAGGATTCCATCAACTCGACGGTATGCTTACCAATCGCGAATATTACGATCAGATATTGAAATATGGCGAGTTAATGATTGGTAATTCGGAAGAACTAGTAAAGCCAATAACACTTACAGAGGTTCTTGCCATTAAGCAATACCTTGGATTGTATTTATTGACACTGGCAGTAAGGGATAAACATGGCGACGACACGTTGACGCTAACTAATAACACAGATAAAGAAACCACATAATTTAATGCAATAATTTTTGCTGACGCTATCTGCTTGTATCTATATTAGTTAGGCTTTGTATTTGATACTATTAGCAAAAATTTTTGATCGTACTGATTACACATGAATATACTAACTAGTTTTCTAATCAAAATTCAAACTTTTAACCTCCATGTCATAACCAAGGCTGAATTGAAGAGTCCTATAAAAGAAGGTGGGAATAAGCAAGCTTATAGCCTTGCCCACGAAACACATTACTATGATTCTTTTACTTATAAGAGTGAAATCAGGGTATTAAAAGACATGGCTTTAATTGATCTGCTGTCCCTTAACGACACCAGTTTAAAAAGAGAATTTGAACAGCTCAAAAAATTAAAAGAAAGGTTTAAACTAATATGGACAAATTTCCACCAACATTACGGTGAGCTTAGAGCCGAATATCCCAGCAACTTCATATTTTCGATTCAACTCGATTACTTGTTTATCGTTAACAACCTGCAATCAGACTACAAGGATATTTATATAGGTGATGAGTTTGTGGAAAGTTTGCATGATACTTTGAAGATCAGGGATAAGTTCTTAAGTGAGCTGATCAGCGAAGTAGATGAAATTCTAAATCCCCGTGAAACTTTCGAGGAATGGATGTCCAAGCAGAAAAGCCTAGAACAAGTTGAAGATGCTACGGCAGAGCAATCCCTAAAAATCCCATATAATCCCGATGCGGGTCGGCCAAAATTCAATCATCAGTATATAGATGACTTTTTGCAACTGATAAGGACTTATTTTTCAGAGGAACATTTCAACCAACTTGCCGCACTGATAAAATTGGACGAACAACCTGCAAGCCAGTTGATCTTCAACGGAAACAGTAATAAGCTTGCCGATGCTTTTAAGCAACTCTATGAAGCAAACCTGATTGTTGGATGCAATAAAGCGGAACTCGAAAAATGGATTCTAAAAAACTTCTTATATAGCAATGGAGATAAAGTAAACGAATATTCGGAGGGCTGGCTAAGTGCAATTATATCTTCCGATACCAAGGTCTGCAAATCACCAATTTTAGAGGTAAGGATGAAAGACAAAGTTCCTTTTCTGGTTCCAACAGTCCGAAACAAAAAAAACAGTAAATATTAGTAGGGAAATGGTAAGGATACGGTTTAACGTGTTGTAACCCTGCAAAACAAGCCACTAACATTGCGGTATCAAAACAAAAGATACCGCTTATGAAGTACACATTTGAAGAACTACCGCAGGCCATTAGTACACTGCACGAAAAGGTAGACCGTATTAAAGACCTGCTGCTGGAAAACAGGTCGCAAAATGCCCAACGTCCCCGAGACGATTTATTGACCATCAAACAGGCAGCCGAATTTCTCAGCCTGTCCGTACCCACCCTTTACACCAAAGTCAGCCGGAAGGAAATTCCAGTGAACAAGCGGGGCAAAAGACTTTATTTCTCCACGGTGGAACTGTCAGAATGGGTACGATCGGGAAGGATGAAAACCACTGAAGAAATCTATTCCCCAACGAACGGTATCCCACCACCAACATAACTACATATCCCTATAGCCAAGCAGATATGTATCCATATAACAACATAGATGTATATCCACATAACAACGGTTTATGTGTAACAAAAGCCACTGGCACAGCAGGATAATTTGGGGCAGTCCAAAAGGTTGTGGCGCTTTCAGGGGTGCTGTGATTGGCGGTAGAAAAGCGGTTCAGGCAGTCAGTCCCCTTTTCGGGGGCTGAGCAAGCGGAAGTTGGGCAGAGCCCTACTTGCTTGCCCTTACGCTATCGCTACAGGGTTTTCAAGTAGCCTCCGGGACTACTTTGGGGCTTTGTAAGCCTTTTAGGAACCATAAACGGTATACTTTCGGGTATACCAATAAGCTAACTAAGCAGTTAGCCAGCTAATTAGATATATCCTTAGCTAGCTAATCAGCAAATTAAAATATTAGAGAGGAGCGCAATTTATGAAAATGGACATCATCACAATGGAAGACCTCCGCCAGTTCAAAACAGAACTGTTGCAAGAAATGAAAGGCATTATCGGACAAGGGACGGAAAACCAGCAAAACGGAGAATGGTTAAGGAGCGCACAGGTGCGCAAAATGCTGAACATATCAGCAGGTACTTTACAGAACCTGCGCATCAACGGGACATTGCCGTTCCGAAAAATTGGGGGTACAATGTATTACAGTAAGGTGCAAATTGAAAAAATATTGAAAGGGGAATAACATGAAGAACTATCTAAATATACAACACCATGCCCTTAGCGGATATTTTGAACGGGTGGCACTAGAAAGCCGATTTTACGCCACCCACATCAGCCTGCTGATGGCATTGTTCTACTACAGCGATAGCGATGCACCCGAAAAAACCTTTCAGGTTAGCAGGCCAAAGCTGATGCGGTTCTCCCGCATTAGGTCTATTGCAACCTACCATAAGAACATCAAAGACCTTGTAGAATTTAGCTACATAGAATACAATCCCTCATGGCACCCGCAAAGAGGTACACAAATAAGGTTTATTATCGAAATACCAAACCATCCTTAAACACTCGGGATATGGAGGATATTAATACAAAATCGGTGCGCTACCCTGTAGCCACCGATATCAAACTGGAAAAGATCGCTCTCAAGCTGGGCAGGACAAAAAAGACGACAGTCATACAAATGGTAGAGTATTTCTACCGGAGCAAGAAAGATCCTTTAGATCTAAATGACGAACTGCTAAAAAAAGAGCTGGTCAACGGAAACAACCGGATTATTGGCTTTTTTAAGACGCAGGAAAAAGATTTCCTGTTACCCATCTTCAGCGATTCGGGGAGACTGGTCACCATAGCAAAACAACACACACTGTACATTAAGGATATTGGCAAGTATATGGCGCAGGATCTTGAAAACACGAAAAAGCTTGCAGAGGGTATGGATGCACTGCAACGTGGTATTGCCAGAACACAGACCCATCTGGAAGACAAAGCGTTGCTGAAATTACGCTTTAGTAAGATCCTTGAATACTACATCACCCAAAGGGAATCGCTGGGCTGGACTACGGCCAATGTTAAAAAAGAGGAACTGCAAGCCCATGTCAGGCAATCACTGGAAAATCTATAGCTTATGTTCATCAACATCACCACATCAGAAACGGGAGATAATAAGGGCAGCAGCGGTGCGCTGGTCAATTACCTTGAAAAAGAGAACCAAATGCAGATTGAAAAAGGTAAAGGTCTGGAACAGGAAAATTGGTTTAACGGTACTGGTAACGAAATCCGCAGGCAGGAAGTCAGGATGAAGATAGACGGTAACATTGCCAAACTTGGACGCAGTGACAGTAAATTTTTTCTGATCAATATCAGCCCTAGCCAAAAGGAACTGGCGCACCTTTACGAGATGTACGGCAAGGAAGGTACAAAGGAAAAACTAAAGGAGTTTGCGATAAAGGTAATGGATGAGTATGCCAAAAACTTCAAAAGACCAGGCATTAACACTCATAAAGATTTGCTCTGGTACGGCAAGCACGAAAACTTCCGCTATTACAAACACACAGATAAGGATGTAAAGGATGGAACACGGCAAAAAGGCGAGCGCAAAGAAGGAAGACAGGATCACATTCAGATCATCGTCAGCCGCAAGGACATTACGAATAGGATTAAGCTCAGCCCGCAAAATACATCTAGGGGAAAGAATAAGGAGCATTCTGCTAAGCTTGGGGAATTTAACCGTACTGCCTTTAAACAATCGGGCGAGAACCTGTTTGATGCTTTGTTTGATTTTAACAGGGGGCTTAAAGATACCCTTGCCTATGCCAACACGATGCGAAATGGGATGGTTTGCCAAAAAAAACAGATGAATTTACTCGAAAATATTCCATATCAAAAGACCGACCAGTACACCATTAACAATCTGGGCAAAAGTGTGGCTGAGGGACTTTTTGAAAGTGTCGGGGAAATGATCGACACAACCGGAAAGCTGGGAGCCGATCTGTTAAGTATGCTTATGGAGCCTGTTTACATAGCACCAGAAAACAATACAGCTGAACCTACAAGACGTAAGAAGAAAAAGAAAAAAGGTATGGATCAAAGTCATGGTATGCACCAATGAAATCAAATATGATTTTAATATCAGCAGCTTTACAAAGCTTGGAAAATAACTGCTATAAATTATCAATATTTCACCGTTTTTTGATAGACAGGGATCAGATGTAGCTAAGCTTGAATGTCATAGTAGGGAAGGCTTTTCTTCGAAACAATTGTCAGATGTTCAAATTATTTTTTTGTTATACAACTAAATAATTAGTTTTGTAGAAATAACAGTATGATATACAAATTTGTTTCTTTCGCTTTAGGGTTGCTGATTTCATTTCAGGTGGATTCTACTACAGTCTTTGGTCAACAAAATCATAGTTCTGAATATTTAAATACCTCATGGAATCTTCCCCAGCCAGATAGTTCTAAAATGATGTCTTCAATATTCATTATCAATGAGCAGCCAAAAATTTTAAGCGTCTTTAAACCTAGTATTAATTCTGACTTAATGCTTCCAGCAATAGCATTTTCTAACTTCAAAAAAGGGAAAATCATTTTGTTTGGCTCCTCCGAATACTTCAAAAAGCCAATGCTTGGTCGACCTGAAGTGATTAAGACATTCCTTAATCTTTTGCCATTAAACAAGTCTAACTCAAAAAAGAACTCCCTGGTAGCAATCTATGGGAGCAACGAAGATCTAAAGCAATTTTTGGAAAGTAAGACCAACTTCTATGCGTTAGAGAAAAGTCCGATCAGAAAAAATACAGCTATGATCTTTGTAACACAGGACGTTATAGATTCTCGCGAGTTAAATAAAATTGAGAAATATATTAAATCAGGAGGAACATTGGTGTTTGGTTCTCCCTATGGTGAAATAGAGAGGGATTCAAAGGGTAATGTTGAAGTTTTCAACAATCTTAGCATAAATTCATTGTTTTTAAAGGCAGGGTTTTTTAATGCGCCAAACCGTTTATTTAATGGGAGAGAAACAGCCAAAACCTTGTCAATGGAAATTCCGAATTATTTATATCCAGATTCATTATTGAAATTATTATCAACGGATTTCCCTGATAAAGTAGACTATTATTTTCGGCCTTTTTTTATAGATCCCGCAATTAGGCTCATTTTCGAAAACAATGAAATAAATTCCAAAATTTTAACAAAGGTTAGAAGAGACTTTAGATATGCAGACAGCGTGCTTCTGCCCTCCCGACAGCATCCCTTAATAATAAACACCAACGAACTTCGATGGGGATATACATTTAACCGGCTTCTCGCGAAAAAGCGATACCTAAACAACCCACTTGCAGTCGCACAGAATTACAAAAATTTTCCCGGAGCAGCTTCTATAAATAACCCGACTAATAAAACCGAAGATGTAATGATTCGTGTTCAAGTAGGGTCACAAGGCTTAAGTGAACCTCAAGAGCCATATTTTCGTCTCCATAGTACAGGACTATATATACCTGCTGGAAAAAAAGTTACAATTAATCTTGACACTTTGTACCTAAAACAAAAATTGAAAGCACAGATCGGAGTTCATAGTGACGACCTTACGCATTTGGACTCTGTATCGAGAGATGGATTTGACCTTACTGAAAACTTTGAATTGGAAAGGATGAGCACAAAGATATACTCACCATATGGAGGGTTGTTGTTAATACGAATTCCTGATACAAGTACGCTCGATACTGTCAAAATTAGCGTGAATGGAGCATTAAGAGCACCCTTTTTTGAACTTAATAGAACGACAAGAGAGCAATGGAGTAAAATAAGTAAATATCCTTCACCTTGGGCTGAACTGAAGACAGATAATATTGTCTTGACTATTCCTTCCACCAAAATTCGAATGCTTGAGGATCCTGAAGAGCTCTTAAAATTTTGGGATAAGGTCATGGATGCTGATGCTGAACTCGCTGCCATTTCAAAACACAGAACCCATCCTGAACGAATTATAGTTGACTCAGATGTTGCATTTGGCTATATGTTTACAACAAGAGATAAGATTGTCGTCCCTGATGATGAAAGTTGCCAATTAATGCTTAACAAAGATTCACTAGCCAAAAATGGCTCCTGGGGCCACTTCCATGAAATCGGACATAGACATCAGTTTAAAGATCTTGATTTTTCTGGCCTAACTGAAGTTAGCGTAAATTTGTTCACCTTATATACTTATAATCAGGTATTAGGCAGAGGGGTACTTGAAAATGAGAAATTTCCTAGCCGAGAAGCTTTACATAAAAGAATTGATGAGTATTTCAAAAATTCGCCATCATTCATCAATTGGCAACGTGATCCTTTCGTAGCATTGTCAATGTATGTCCAGATTATCGACAAATTTGGATGGGAACCGATTAAGGAAGTTTACAAACAATATAGGACATTATCCAAAGAGAGTTATCCAAAATCGAATGATGATAAAAGAGATTTATGGTTTACTAGTATAAGTAAAGCCACAAAATCTGACTTAACAGAGTTTTTTGAAGTTTGGCAAATACCGATATCAAGTAGTGCTAAAAAAGAAGTAAAAGGTTTGGATACATGGATTCCAGACTATATGTCAAAATACAAAAGATAATAATTGTGAATTATCAATATTCCCTCAATTTGTGAGAATTAAATTTGCACCCATCAAGAAGTTCTAAAATAGAGCGACATGTCCTAACATAAATTCACTATATTTTGTAAATTCTCATAAACTCGTTTCATTAATAAAATTCACGTTTCAGTTTTTTATAATGAGTTTTGATATGAAAACATTTTAAAACAATGAAACTAAATAAAGAACAAGATAGGATGAAAGCTGTACCTTAACAAACTGATATCGTACTCGATTTACTTATTTTTCAAAAGCTCAATTTTTTCCCGCTCACTCGCTAGCAACCGCTCATAAAGACTTTTGTTTTCCTCAACAACTTCCATCAATTTATCAAGAGGGTTAAATGTACAATGGTTATTAACATTGAATGTACTATTGTCGTAGGAAGAATTGATATTGTTGATTAGGGATTCCTCATTAAAGTTTTTTATTCCATCTGGTGACACTCCTAAAACTTTAGCAATTTTTTCTAGTGTTGCATCTTCTACCGCTTCGCTCTGCTCTATCTTAGAAATTGTTTGCTGGCTTACGCCGAGTTCAATAGCAAGAAAATCTTGTTTTATACCACGTATTTCCCTTATACGGCTGATCTTTCTGCCGATATGCACTTTGTTAGATTTTGTAGGCGTTTCCATAAAGCAAATATAATAAATTCCTAAGATAGTAATGAACCAATGTATTGTAGTAAGATACCAGCTTTAGTGGTAGGTTACGGCATTGCCGTAAAGCATTTTTGATCTAATAAATCAAAAATGTCACTATTATGGAAACACAATTCTCGCAATCTGGTCAGTTCCAGAAAGAAAACTTTTCCGGCTTTATCAAAGAGCTGGTTCAAAAATTTACGCCCGAGCAAATCTATAGCTTTGGAAAAAACATCGATTTTAAAGTTAATGACGGGTGTTTTATAGAAGACCACCTTACAGAAAACTATCATTATTTTTTATTGATGGTGACCGAAAGCGTTACCAGAATTGAACACGAGGTGCAGGACTTTGCCAATAATCACTATCCTTTCGGCAAGATCACCATATTGGCTCATGGGCAAGAAACCATTGCAGAGGCAATAAAGACCAATAACAGGTTTTTCATTACCATTTATAACGAGGGTAAAATTCTCTATAGTCGGGATGGTATGGTGCAGCGCAGTCATACCATAAATTTTATACCAACACAGGGAGCAGTAAAAGCGCAAAAACATTACAACCACCGCTTTCCATTGGCAACAGGATTTTTAGCAAGTGCAAAAGAATGCTTAACGAACCAAAATTACAATCTAAGCGCATTCATGGCGCATCAGGTTGTAGAGCAATGCTGTATTGCCTTGATAAGGGTTCATCTGGCATACCGTTCTGATATACACAACCTATATAGACAGCTTCGGTTGTGCGAAAGCTTTTCTCTTGTACCATCAAGGCTATTCTTATCGGGCAGTGAAGATGATAAACGGCTATTTGATATTATGGTAAAAAGTTATTCCGCTGCACGTTACAAAGATGATTTTAAGGTTGAACAAGCCGATGCCGAACAAATATTCATCCGTGTTTCTACCTTTTTAAAGCTCACTGAAATTATGTCCGGGGACAAGATAAAATCCCTTGCAACTGTGGCAGAATCCTACACACAATTAAAAAAAGAAAGTGAGGTAGATCATGCTGGATAAAAATATTCCATCGACGAACTTCTTTCATTTGCCCTTTACCCCAAATACAAGAATACTTACAGAAAATACACTGAACCAATATTCCGAGATCAGAAAACCAAAAAGGGGTTATTTCCCCATTAAAATCAGGAAGATATCTTTCAGCAATGAATTGCTTGTAATAGGTGTAATTCTGGACAAAGAGCCCGAAGAAATGGTTTACCTTAAGGTAACCACCTCCGAACTATTGGTGAGTTGCAGCGTCGATACCCACGAAAACTATTTGAGCCGATACGCTTATTTTGCGCTTAACCAGCTGATGTACTATTACGCTGAATATAATTTCGAGGACTATTATTGGCCGGGATTCTTTGATCAGGAAACAGGGGGATCTAAATACCTGATGATTCATAAGTCGAAGGATAATTTGCATGTGTCGTCAAAAGTGAGGTATAAAGGCCTATATAAGCCGGGAAAACAACTTCCTATAGTATCTGCAAATATAGTGGAGCTACGGAAAGCAGTTCCTTCAATTCAAGAAGAGCCACCTAGAGAAACACACAAGGTGTTGGGTTTCTGTTTGGCAGATAACAACAATGAAAGGTTCCGAACAAATCATTATCCCTTTTTAATTCCTTATACAGGGGTTTTGAACAAGGCTAAAACCGATGTAAGAAGCTTTACGACATACGTGCTTAATGAAATGCAACTTTCTGAAATCGATCTTTCGGACGAACAACAAAACCTCGTTGAGATTTGCTTCGACATGAAAAAGATAGCCTTAGTTGCTAACCCGGAATATAAAGAAGACGCTCATAAGCTTTCTGAAAAACGGAAACAGAACCAAAATAATTTCAATCAGCTTTTTGAGCTCTGGCAAAAGGCGCTTCCTTTACTTTCAGGAAGGTTGTACACACACTACAGTTATACATATGGAATGCGTAATGTAAAAGGCAAGCCAAGAAGATCGTATATGACGCCATGCGCCTTTAATAATGAAACACCAGAAATCTGTTTTCTATGGAAAGATATGGGCGATTATTATAAACTAGAACTTCGACTAATGTTTCAAGGAAAAATACATCCGCTACAATATTACTTCAATACCGCTTTTTTTGCTATGCTGAGCTACAGCCCGAGAAATTATGTGCTGTTGAACTCTGTTGATGATAGCCAACTGGTCAGTTATTTTCAGCAAAGCCAATTTCAGCTCTTAGTACTAAAGAAACACTATAACGGTGATTTTAAAGATTTTGTAGATCGGTTAAGAATGGTATATAGTTTCATCAATAAATAAAGAGGTTATGGAAGAAATTTTAAAGGCTTTAAATTATCAACCTGTTGATATTTCCGATGAAGATCTTAATAATCCTGTGCCGTCAATTACTTATTTTTTCGTGAACCATCCGATTCACGAATCCCGTACTAAGCTTTGGGAGCTATACGAGGGATGGATTCATTTCGCCGCTGAATCTCCTGAAGGCGAGGAACTAACAGATATGTTATTTTTTTATAATCAATTGGTGGAACTGCTGAACCTATGTTATGTATTTACCAAAAAAATTGAATTAAATAAATAGCATTATTGTTGCAACTATTGCTATAATTTCTAAAATGATTAATTAGTAGGTGAAATGATGAATATTGAAAATTGCTTTTTAACAGCAATAAGTAATTAGCAATAGTGAGTTGTATTGGTTTCATTTAGAAAGGGAGTGTAATGATATCATGTCAATATTCCAGTGCCTATTGGAAATATATAGATAGTAAAGCTTTTAAGGTTGTTTTTCGGTTTGCGCATAAGCCACCATATTAGCAGGTTCCGCTTCAACGAATTCCTTTAGGTTCTGAGTTAAACTTAGAAAATTAAAAAATAGGGAATAATATTCACTCAAGTCAACATAGTCAGAGATTGGTCGTTGCTCTTCTATAAGTTTGCCTAAAGTTTCAATTACTCCGCCTTCTTTATCATAGATAGGCTTAATAATATAGAAGTTCTCAAGCTCTCCAGTAAAGATGAATAAATTCTGATCATGGCATTCGATTAGGAAGTCCGAAACTTCTTTGATAAGATCTTCCCCTTCAATCTGTTCAATTGATTTATATTTGGATTTGCTATTTATTTTTGATTTTAGCTTATTAAGCCTATCAGAATGTTTTTTTTCAAATTTTAAGTTGGTAAAATATTCATTCAGACCATCCCGTAAAAAGTCAAAATCAGCGGTGGTAATAAATTTTATCTCTAGCTCGTTAAGGATTTCAGCATATTTCCATAACTCATGTTTACCACCACAGTTAATTATAGAGATATTGAAATCATTTATCCAATCTTCACTTATTGAAACAATTTCATAATCTTCAGTCAGAAATTTATTACTTCTCGCAAAACAACGTGCAGCCTCCTCTATAAAATATTTGTCTGCACCTTCAGTTAAGATAACAGAATCAGCGAAAAATAATTCAGCATTCTGCTTCTTAATTAAAATTTGTTTACGTTTTGGTGTATTAAAATAGATGTTCTTGGCAGTAGTTGAAGTATTTATTTTCTGGACACAGATTATATTTTGCGATTCATATATGTTTGATAAAAACTCTGAAGTATGTGTTGTAAGGATGACTTGATTTTTTCCGCCATCTACGAATCGTGAAAGCCTATTGGAGATCACCCGTCGCCCATGTGGGTGAAGATATAATTCAGGTTCCTCAACAGCGAGAAGGGAGCTTCCAGTATGTACGATATTTCTAACATAAAAATCATATAAACTAATGGTCACAGCGCTTTGTATACCTGCACCTTTATCCTTAAGTTCACTATCAAAGCCATCATTTACATATATTAAGGTACTTTTATGGATATCTTGTTTTGAATTTGGATTGAACTGAAAAGATATTGACGTGTTTGGAAAGGCAATTTCTATCTCCTTTTCTGAAATTTTGTCCTTAAGTTGCCGGAACAATCCATCTGAAGCATCTTTCACTGAATTGAAAGCGGCATTTAATTCTACACTATCGGTCTTTACGTAGGCTTTTAATAATTTTCCAAACCAAGAATACGAACTGATTCTAAGCTGATCTTTTGGGTCTCTAAAGGCTGGAATGATCGCACTCTGAATAATGCAGTTTCGAAGGTTGCAATTAAATCCTATTATCCAATCACTATTTCGGTTTTCACGATATAGGAATACTAATTCTTTTTTAAGAACATCTTCTTTTGTCTTATACGCCAAAAAAGCCAGTGCGAAATTTTCCTTATCTACAAATTCCTGTTCAAAACCCCAGCCTTTGCAGTATGTTTTTCCGCCAATCCATTTTTTAAAATATCCGCCCCCGTCAATTTCCGCCTGGCCAGCTTCAGTGGTAAATTTGAACAAAGCTAATTTTTCACCTTTCGCAAAATCAGTTATTTTGACTCTCAACTGATCTGATTGTTCCTTATCATGGTACATTCGAAAGAACGTTGATTTCAATACTTCAGTATAATTAACGCTTTCTAGCACTCCATTGTTATTTTCTCTCTGTATTTCGCACCAAATAAAAATGGGTTTATTTAGTTGACCATAAAAATCATTTTCAGAAATATTGTCAGACTTAGAATAAGTAGGTGAGTATTCGCCTAAAACCAAATCAATAGCCTTCAGTATGTTACTTTTTCCACTATTGTTTCTGCCAACAATTACATTTTTTCCCGGTTCAAATTTCAAATCTGTTTTTTGTATAGACCGGTAGTTTTCTATGTATAATCTTGAGAGGTACATTTAGAGTTGGTATAGTATTTAATTTATGTTGAATAAAATTACACATAAAAACCTGCTTTCCAATTAACTATATTATTTCAATAATACAGCAATTAATTCATCTACCTACATTTCTTACTCATTTCGTTATAAACTAATAATCCCCCGCTCATTTGCGGCCTGCGGAACGGCTCCGCTCTTGGCCGTTGCTGTTCCCGCTTTTGGCATATACGGAGAAGCCAGTAACAGAAAACTACAGTTCGTCGGGTTTGAACCCAATTCGTGTCCTTTTCGTCGCTGGCCGCTCCTGTTTTTCCAGCAGTTCATCTAAGTAGCGGAAAACAATCTCCATGTTTTTGTCTTGATTATCCAGTTTTCCTTTAATCTTTTCAATTTCCAGCCTGATCTCTGTATTGTCGGACAGCACATGGCGCATTTTGGTAAAAATGCGGATGATCTGGATGTTTACCTCAATAGCCCTGGTACTGTTTAGCACGCTGGAAAGCATTGCCACGCCCTGTTCGGTAAAGGCCATGATGTTATATTTGGAGTGCGCTCCGTGTCTTAAGGTGCCAAATTGGCTCCTTAAGATTTTCTGTTCCTCCGTATTCAACTCAAACATGAAATCTTCGGGGAAACGTTCCACATTCCTTTTTACCTGCCGCTTCAGCTGTTTGGTTTCCACTCCATATAACTCTGCCAGATCGGAATCCAGCATCACTTTATGTCCTCTTATTATATAAATCTGGTTCATAACCAGTTCATCAGAAATTTTGATCTTTGTTTCCATTATTCTATCGTGTATTTAAAAGCGGTCGGCACATGAGCTGCCGACCGGATCGGATTAAATTGAGGCGAATATTTGTCTTAAAGGTGCCATGTCGCTGCTTACCTTTTCATCCAGCATTTTTGCATAGAGTTGGGTGGTGCGTATATTGGTATGCCCCATCATTTTTGATACGCTTTCAATAGGTACACCATTCAAAAGGGTAACTGTGGTGGCAAAAGTGCGCTTGGCGATCCGGTTGCCGAGTGTCTTGACGATGCCCGATAGTGCGGCAATCTCCACCAAATACTCGTTCATTTTTTGATTGCTGGAAATCGGCAGCGCCCTGTTCTGATTGACGCAGAACGGATGATCTTTATACCTTTCCAGAATATCAGCGGCTATCGGAATAAGGGGGACGGCTACGGGCGTACCAGTTTTTTTACGATAGCTGAACAGCCACTTTTCTCCGTCAATACCTATACGTATGTCTGTTTGTTTGAGTTTTTGCACATCGGCATAGGACAGCCCCGTATAGCAGCTAAACAGGAAGAAGTCCCGAACTTGCGTAAGTCTTACCGTACTGTATTTTTTCCCGGCAATGTTTTGCAGTTCATCCGCAGTAAGGTATTCCCTTTGTACGAGTTTTGATTTCAGCTTATAACCAAAGAAGGGATCAGTGATGATCCATTTGTTTCTAAGACATATACGGACGATTTTTCCAAGATTTTTAAGGTGCTTACTGGCGGTATTGGTATCATTATCCTTTGAAGTGTGCAGGTAGAAATCAAAACCATCAATAAACTCATGATCTATATGGCGGATGTTGAGGTCACTTGTTTGATATTTGAATAAAATATATTCTTTAACGTGCTTTTCCAATACCTTAAAACGCCTCAAAGTGCCTTCCGCATAATCTTCCTTTTCTACAAGTGCGGCCATGTTTGTATTATGGGTTTTAATGGCCTCCATAATGGTGTGCATTTTTTCTGACTTGCGCAGATACTTGCATTTAACGCCTTCAGCCGATATCTCTGCATCTTCTACGCATAAAGCAGTATGGGCAGCAGTAACGCCCGCTTTCATTTTGTCGAGATAGGAATTTAAGGTTTTGGCATCTTCTTTTGTGCCGATCATATGACCCGCTTTGGTGTTCCACAATTCCGGTTCACATTTTCTGCTGGCGGACATTTCCACAGGTTTTCCGTCAACGGTAATCCTTAGATAAATAGGAGCAGCACCTTTAAGATAGTTTTTTGGTTTCTTCAGGTAGAAGAGCAGACTGAAATTAGTTTTCATAATCGACTGATTTAAAGTTAACAAAGTTAGCCTTGCAGTCTAATCGTATCAAGTCGTTCAATGATTGAACTTTCTGTAAATCAATAACTTACATCATTTCCAGTGAGTATGCCACTCTGTAAAACTACTCACCGAATCACTCACTTTTTTTATGCGATTTATTGCATATTTTGGTGTTTCCGATAAAACAAAAAAGCTTGCAATCATTTGATTTGCAAGCTTTTACGTAGTTTTGATACTATTTTCTGTGATCCCGCTGGGATTCGAACCCAGGACCACTACATTAAAAGTGTAATGCTCTACCAGCTGAGCTACGGAATCTACTTTACATCAACGTTAACCGTTTCCTTTAAAGTGGTGCAAATATAGGCGTATAGACTGTTTCCTGCAAATAAAAAATCGATAAATGCGGTAGTGTATTGATTTATAGGTAAATTAATTATCTGGCGGTCTTTTTTTAAATTGATTTTGTAAGTTTTCTATACTTAACATGTAGATCATCCATAGCGAAATGTGGTTTAAAGACATGTTAAAAATAAAATTGCGAAAGCGGTGATACCTATTTATTAAAAATTATTTTTTAGTTTGGCCTAAACAAATAAACCAAACCAAACTCATGCAGCAAAAAACAACATCAGCCCTGGCACAGGGGCCGAAACCGCTCATTATTATTTGTGCTTTATTCTTTATTTTCGGCTTTGTAACCTGGGCAAACGGAACCCTGATTCCGTTTTTTAAGTTATCTTTTGGCCTGTCAAACCTACAGGCATTTTTTGTAACCTTCGCCTCGTACATGGCCTATTTCTTTTTGGCGCTACCATCGTCGTGGATCTTGAAACAAGTGGGCTTTAAAAACGGGATTGTTTTAGGTTTGATTATTTTGGGTTTAGGCTCATTGATATTTATTCCCGCAGCTCAAACCAGAACTTTTGGTTTATTTTTAACCGGTATTTTTGTACAAGGGGCGGCACTGGCTTTGTTACAAACCGCATCAAATCCGTACTTAACCATTATAGGACCTATTGAAAGTGCAGCCAAACGCATCAGCATTGCCGGGATCTGCAATAAATTTGCCGGAATGATTGTACCATTGATTATGGGCACCTTGTTTTTAAAAAATGCTTCTGAAGTAGAAAAACAGATTAAATCGGCTACCGGTGCAGTGCACGATCAGCTATTAAATGATGTTTTAGGTCGCGTAAATATGCCTTACGTTGTTTTAGCCATTGTTTTCTGCCTTTTTGCATTGCTGATTAAATTTACCAATTTGCCGGAGGTTGAGGTTGAAGAGGATGTGGTAGACGAAAGCAATGAAGCGGTACTCAAACACAAAAGCATTTTCCAGTTTCCACATTTATTTTTGGGAGCACTTTGTATTTTTGTATATGTGGGAGCGGAGGTTATGGCCGGTGATATTATCGGAATTTATGGCCGCGAATTGGGAATTAAAGCCGAGATTAGCGGAAAACTAACTTCCATTACCCTTTTTAGTATGTTAATTGGTTATATTGTTGGCATTGTAACCATTCCAAAATACATCTCGCAGCAAAAGGCCTTAAGAATCTGTGCCATTTTAGGGATCTTATTCACCATTTTATCTTTTGTAATTTCCAGCTGGTTCGCAGTAATTTTCGTGGCTTTACTCGGCTTAGCCAATTCATTAATGTGGCCTGCAATTTTCCCGCTAGGCATTAGTCATCTGGGCAGATTTACCAAAATAGGTTCAGCCATTATGATTATGGGTATTGCAGGGGGTGCCATAATGCCGCTACTATATGCTTTCTTAAATGAAAAACTGCATATCAACTTTCAACTGGCCTACCTGTTAACGGTATTGCCCTGCTACTTGTACATTCTGTTTTTTGCCATAAAAGGCCACAGGGCAGGATTGAATTTGAAATGAGCAATACCAGATCAATTTTATGATTAAGCCCCGCCTTTAATGAGGTTGGGCTTTCTTTTATGCTTAATTTTCAGTTATTTTGGCGAAATTATAAACAGGTAGAATCTCGCTACTTAATACTTAAATCTTGATACTAATACCCCAAAACCCATAATATCAACAATGAACAAAGCTATCTTTCTAGACCGCGATGGTGTACTTAACCACGAAATATACGATTACATTTGTCGCGTTGAAGACTTTAAAATCCTGGATTACCAAATTCCTGTACTAAAGAAACTTTTTGATGAGGGGTATTTGCTGATTGTCATTACCAACCAGGGTGGCATTGCATTGAAGCGCTATACTGAACAAGAACTGGCTATTATGCACCAGATGCTTCGGAATGCTTTTTTGGCTAAAGGAGCTGATATTGCCGGCTTTTATTACTGTCCGCATCATCCAACTGTTGGTGGGGAGTGTAAATGTAGAAAACCTGCATCAGGAATGATTCTGGATGCCATTGACATGTATGATATTGATCCGGCACAGTCTGTTATGATCGGCGATAAACCCAGAGACGTAGAAGCCGCAAATGGGGCAGGAGTGAAGGGCATATTGATTGAACCGGATGAGCAGATCAGTTACGAGAAGGTAAAGGAAGTCCTTAGTCGTGAGTCTTTAGTCTAAAGTCTCTTTTTAAGGCGTATAAGAATTTAACTCCAGGGCTTATATTGATTTTATTTGGGCGTTTTCACACGCTGTACACTATATCTTTTTGGCTGTCCTTCGACCACACTCAGGATGGCAGCCAAAAAGGATGCCGTTTCCATCGTTAACGCAAATAATACGATGAGTTACGAAGTTTATAAAGGGAAAAGCTGAAAAAATAACCCGGCAAATCAGGTACCTATGGATCTCTCCTGCGCTCACCTAAACTCACGAATCATTCCAAGCGCCTGTGCTTTGAGCTTGCTTAAGCTGCCCCTGCCGGCTAGACCTCCTATGAATAAAACCCTTTTTCAAGCAGCTTAGGAAGCTTTTTCTTTTTTTATGGGCAAAAGATGTTCCCTGTCCTGAGAATTGGCGGTCTATTATTTAAATTAACGCCTCT
>Ga0308156_1000656_pt1 | contig 60436 bp, 65 predicted proteins | sample PhyAR2_FD_201041 | JGI IMG/M metagenome (GOLD analysis project Ga0308156, IMG submission 201041) | Phyllosphere microbial communities from UC Gill Tract Community Farm, Albany, California, United States - DLSL A.R2 | ecosystem: Host-associated > Plants > Phyllosphere > Unclassified | place: USA... | reverse complement strand
CTTCAGCGCTTCGTTGTATGTCTTCCAATTGGTGGTACGGTACTTCTGCGGAGCCGGTTTCATCCGTTCAGGCTACCAGACCAGCAGGTTCCTCGCTGATCAAGACCTGGTTTGTGCAACAAAGCCCCAGGACGACAACCTCACCGTTGACCCGTTTGAGGCATGCGCATTCATCACATGCACGTTCCCCGACATGGTCATCGATGTTCGTAGTCTGCCTGCGATCGAATCGACACGCTTCTGGCTCAACGAAGGGTTTATCAAACTTCCGAAAGGCCAGGGCGCACGCTATCAAGCGATGGCAAAAAGAGGCCAGTATTTCTATAACCTCGCGCTCAAGATGAATCTCTCGCCGGCCGAGCTGGACTGCTACGTGTTCGAGAACTCGATCAGCAACGTCGAGCACGAAAAACTACTGCCCACTCCGCGGCAATCAGATCTGTTCGCGCTGTCGCTAGCAGCTTGATCAGTCCAGTCCCGCAATCCCTTCAAAATCACGGCGCCTACCTCCCCGGGTAGGCGTCTTTCTCTCGCAAAAATATGACCAATTCTGCACCCCCTAAACGCGCTCCTTTCAAACCCACTGCCGCAATGATCGAGGCGGCCGAAAACCTGTTTGTCGCCATGGCGTTCGAGCAGACTGTGCGCCCGATTGTCGAAGCCTATCAGCGGAAGATCCTCGCTGAGCGCACCTGGCGCTGCGCACCCGAATATCTGGAGCGCGCAACGCGCAGGGCATCCGACGAGCCGGTGGAGTCCCACATCACCGACATCAACTTTGCATGGACCATGGAGAAGGAAGACTTCGCCCTCTACATCAAACGCTGCAACGAAGAACGGATCGCTGCAGGCCTCGTCGTTGAAACCGAAGCGCACTGCCCATTGTTAGTCGCCCAGGACACGACACGTAAAGCAAAGTACGCCCTGTACGACGCGATGGCCAGCGTGACGAAGATGAGCGCCGATGCCGCAGTCGCTCTGAAACTGGCCGACTACAACAAGCTGATCGATTTGAGCTTGCGTCTGCTGGCGCCGTTCGTCAAAAACCCGCTTGCGCTGGCGCTTCGCTGACCGGCAAGCCACCAGCCCACACAACAACCAAAGACGCCGGCCCTTCGGAGCGGGCGTCATTTTTTCAGGAACCATTATGTCGCAACCAATCGCAGCCGCTCTCGAAGCCCTGGCTCTCGCAAAAGAATGTGGAGGGGAGCTCGACCTGGACTACTACGCAAAGGCGCACCAGGAGCTCGCCAATGTCGTCGAGGCGGCGCAGAACTATGACCGCAGCCTCTTGCACGCCGAGGCCTCGCCGACCGGCGTCGACTACGAGCACGTGATGCAGCTGCTGGGCCTTCGCACCGAACCAGCAACCACTGCGCCAACCGTCGCTAAAAAGGAGGATGCGTGATGGCCTTGGTACTCGCTCCTTTGACAAGCAAGCAGCTTGACCAGCTGCGCACCGATGCAAACGATGTTCGCGCTGCAGCCACCCGTAAAGGCTTCGACCTGGACGCGTGGGACGAGGCGCGTGAGCGCGATGCTGCACGCACACACTTCGCTCTCGGGACCTGGCTTTTCTATTATTCGACGCGCGTCGGAAAGGTAGGAGGCCAGGGCGACCGGATCGAGTGCCTGAGAAAACTGTTCGAGGCTGGGATCTACCAGCCTGGTTATCGGTTCTTCACCGTCTTCGACTTTGGCGAACGCCAGTTCGACACATGTGTCGAGATGGGCGATGCCAGTGAAGTCAAGGACGGCCTGCGCGAACTCGCTCACAAGCACCGCAATCCGAACCTGCTGGCCGCCTTCAAATACATGGGCTGGTCACTGGAGCGCAAACAACTGGCACTGTTCTAAACAATGCGTGCAACAGGCCACTCCTTCGGGGGTGGCTTTTTTTTTACCTGATCAGAGCGCGAACGCCCTCAAAACTAACTTTTTCCAAATTGGTCCCGGTGCCGCATACATAAAAGGCGAGCAGGTACGGCGGTGCCACCACGCCTGCTCAATACGATTAATCTGGATTCACAGCATTGCCACCGCTTCCGTGCTTCAGTACGTTACGTGCATGCGTCGAGCGATCTGCTTACCCTCTTTATCCTGCGGCCGCCACGCTTTTATAGCAGCGATCTGAATCTCTCCCGTTCAGGTAGCGCGGCTGGTACCACTCGATACGCCGCAGCCCCAGCACGCCGACCTTAACCACGTTGAACTTTTCGACCTGGTGCACGGCTAAGCTTACCTTCGATAGCGGGATCGCTACCTACCGCTGCCCGGCCCCCCTTCAACTGATCTACGGCCGCTTGTCCGGTGCGCCGATTGTTCCCTGGCCCGGCTTTATCGAGGGCAGGAGCGCAACACTAGCGCACGCCCTAAAAAAGCTCCAGAATGAAGCTATCCATATTCCGGAAAAAAATAATGCAAACTGAGAAAATCGAAGCGACCATATCCGCGTATTGCTTCGGCGTGCTGGAGCTTCTTTTGAATTTCATCGAGCGAACGCATGCTGTGATCGGTGTTGGACTGCCGATGCTGACTGTCGTCGCTGTGCATACCTTTATAGGCCGCTGGGGCGACTTCGCCTTGTTTATGCTGGTTTTGCTCCCGGCCGGCGCCGCGATGTGCAAGATGATCGTGGACTGTCTAGTACTTTCGAAGCCGCGCTGACGGAGGCCTAATGGACACGCGCTCAATGTTCCCTCATGAGTCCATAGCCGACCTCGCTGCTGGCCGCCTACGCCGCGCGATCGTGGGCCTCCCGAAGTGGATGGCCGAGCCGGACGAACCAATCCAAGAGCGGATCGTGTTCTTCGAGTCTCCGCTGCCAACCGGCGCTGCGAAGTACCTGGAGGAGTTGCTGGCTAAGGTATGGTGCTTGGATACCGAGGGCTGGGCCGCCGATGGCTTCATTTACAACACGCATTCAGCCGCCGATTTGCGCCGGGATGCCTTCGATCCGAAAGCGCCCGGCGAGCTCTACCTGTTCGAAACAGGCTGCGGCGGCCAAGGCATGCGCGCTGTCGGTCCGACTCGAATTCACTACGCCCGCGCGAACACGATCGACCTGTTCGTGCGGCCGCGGGTCGCACGCCGGCTGAGCGAGGTCATGGACACCATCGAAATGATGTACGAAGAGGATGCGCGCCTACGCGCAGGGCAATAGAATAGATGAGTATTTTGCAAAATCAAGCGGCTATCGAGATCATTTCAAAAGCCGTCGAGCAGCTGCAGGTGATCGGCGTGCAATGCTTGATCAGCCCGTTGACCCTACCGCAAGGTGCGTCGCTGGCGCTGCACCTCGGCGATACCGTGGAAGCGGTGATCGCGGCCGACGTCGCTACGACTAAGGGTGCTGAGCTAGCGCATGCCCGCGAATCAGCCCGCTCGTTCGCCGGCGACGTAGCGGCCGCGCTGACCGAGGCCACTATCCAGAGAGCCTCGCGCGGCGCTGGTGGCGGGTAACACAAGGCTACGTTCACTCTAGCATCAGATCCGAAAAAATTACGTAGGAGCCTCTATGGACGACGACCAGGTCCTTTATGTCTACAAATGCGGTCAGTGCAATCATAGCGGGGAAGTACACTTGCCTGGTGACCGTCACGACGGAGCGCCGCACGAATGCAAGATGTGCGGCGCCAAAGTATTTCTGGAATGGGACGGCGGAGTAACCTTTGACGTCGGTCCCTCAGCGGATCCACTTTCGCTGGCCCGAAGCTGGCGCGAGAAGCACGGATATGTGGGCCGCGGCGGGGTAGTAATCGTGTTTAACGGCGTTGCCAATGGATGGGTGCACAAACTGCGGAATCCGCATCACCAGCAGCCCGGCTGTATAGCCGTCGACGAGCAAGGCAAGACCTGGAACGCGATCGGCGGTACAGAACAGGGCGGCGCGCTGATGTGGCTGCCGAACCAGGAAATCTTCGAATAGAAAGTCGATCTTCCGATGGAACATCTTATGCGCATTGCCCGTTACGGCCGCCGAGTACTTCGCATGATCGGCCTGTTTGCTACTCGCACTGTTCCGTGTAGCACCTTCGTACGCGCACTTAGGCCCGGCCAGGTAGCAGTTCCGGCTCGAAGCCGAGGTATGGTGTTCTGCGATCGCGAGACTGAACGAACGGCTTTCGGAGAATAGGGTGTCAGGTAGTTTCAAAGATCGCAACGCGATTCGCAAGGCCATCTATAACCCCCGCGAGTTCCGCGGCGCGACCGAGAAACCGAATCGAGAAACCACTCGCGACGGTGACATCAAAAAGCCGCGCGTCTGGACTGGCATCGTGGTCTGTTGCGCTATCGCGTGCTCAGTCTCGCTCTGGTTCTCCCCAAGCACGACCAACCCGAGGCGAAGTTCGAATGTGCAGGCGGTGGCGCCGAGTGCCAGCCCAGCTGTTTCACATGATAATCTTGGTGATGAGAGAGCGAATAACGCTTTCGAAGCCGCCTGGCTCCCCAAGATTGGGACCGTACCCCGCTGCGCAAAGCTCCGACAGCGTGTTCACGAGCTGGCCACCGGCTCACGCTCTCCATCCTCCGTTGAGGTTGATGCTCTGTGGCGCGACGTGAAGCGCGATGCATGCAACATGGTCTCATGAGATTAGAAGTTAGTAATGACCTCGTCGATGAAAATTCTTAGTGCCTTAATACATGGTGACAGGGCAGGGCTACAGGTCTTTCTCGAAGCCGAGACCGCCAGCGCCTGGCACCAGGCGTGCATCGACCTAATCAAGGACGCGCCGGAGACGGCTGATCCCGAAGCCGCGCACTCCTGCTTCATCGAATTCGGCCACCGCGTGCGCGAGAAGGTCGATGACGACCGGCTGCTGGTCAGTGCGCTGCGCCAGCTTCTTGCCAAATTCGCTGGAACTGACGCGGGACGGGGCATGGTGCTCTACCGAGGCGAGAGCATGGATCGTTTCCAAGAAGGGCATATTGGTCTGTGCTGGACCACGAAGCGATCTGTCGCCGAAATGTTCGCGGGTGGCCTGAATGCGATGATCGGACAGGGTGGCGTCCTGCTGCAGGCCTCGGCACCGGGGCATGCATTGATTGCCGGACCAAATGCCCATAGCCGATGGCTTGGGGAAGAAGAGTATCTGGTGGACCCACGCCTGCTACAAAACATCGAACTTGTTGCCAGATACCCAAACCTCTGGGTGTCAGGCAATCCTTGAGGCGCTCGTTCAGCCCGTTTTGGCGCCACCATGGGCTCTGCTGAAATAGCCTGCTTAGACATATTTGCTGGTGCTCATAGGAACATTGAGCCCGGCGCTGGCCAGCGTATTAGTGAGCACGGTCGCAGAAGCAGAAGGGAAGTTGCGGCGGACGGCGATCGAATTGATGACGTGGTCCCAGCGGCAAGGAACTCGGGCCAAACCCGTCGGGACTCCTGAATGCTCAGCAAATGTCACGTTTGCCTGAGCCCACGCGTCCTGGTCGAAATGGCTGTAGATGATCCGCACTTCTTGCTGCTTAGCGTATTTGTTTTGTACCACCGAGAGGGCTTGCGCCAATTTTTTGCCGGTGGTTTCGAGCAAATCATCGGGCATGATTTCGCTCGGCCAACGGGCCAATTCTTGAGCGGAGCGATATTCCACTAGACCTGCGTAAAAACGCAAGGAGCAGAGGTGATCGTCCTGCTGCATCAACGCGGCAAGCAACTGGCCGACAGTGGATTCAATGCGTATTTTGGTCGACTTTTTCCCGAAGTGACGCCACGCCTTAAACGACTCCGGTTGGTCAGTCCAACAAACGGCATAGTAACTATCCATGAGCGAGCGAATTTCAACTAACCCCAAGCCATTTTGGTCCGGAAACGTGGCATCACGAAGCACGTTTTCTAATTTGTCCTTCCATATTAATGGGCCGATATTCGCCATCGTCATGCGACTGGCGCCGATATCGCCGCAGAGGTGGTCAACCTCAAGCAGGCGGTAGATTTTTTGCGACAAGTCGATTCCCCGCGTATTTTGCTCGGCGTAGAGGGGCTGGAGGATCCCGTAGGGACGCGCGGCGCCAGCGTCGTCGGCGAGCAGTGTCTCGCGCATAATGATGCGTTGGATTTCATCAAGGCGTTCTTGATCTAGGATAGCCATGAGCCTAAATAGGATTGGTCGAAGGGGAAAACATCCTACCCGATTACGCGGATTGAGACCTCGGGTCTAGGCTCTTTTTTGCAGCCCGTATACGTCCGCGCCGCGAAGTGGCCAATTAGCGATACAAGGGCGCCGCGTCGAGATGACCGACGAAACATCGCACTGGCCAGTAGCGGATACGGCGGGCAGCAGGTTACAGCATCACCGTAGAAGCCTTAAAAGCAATTTTCTGCGACTACCCTTCGATGATAACGCGTATTATCATCGAAGCGTTTATGCTTGTTTTGGCCGTGAAACAGGGTTAGGATGTGCTTTCAGAAGCTATGCGCACCTTGGTGGTCGGCCCCGACCAAGCCTGCAAGGTGGGTAGGCATTTCCGCTACATGTACCGCCGCTTGGAAAATAGGAATGCGTTCACAATGTATCAACCGCGCCGTCGAAGACGGGCCCAGCCATAAAGCTGAGGTATCCGGCCACGCATCGACCACATGTCTGAGGTCTCGCCCAACAAGTCTTCGCCGGGCGGATTCGTCATGCTGAACAAGCTGAAGATCCATGTCGCTGCGTGGTGGGCGCGTCGCCTGGCACGCAACCAGGCTGCGGTGGCAAGGTCAAAACCAGTGGACACCGGCATCGGGGCCGAGGCCCCTATCCGGACGACATCGGAAGATCGGCTTCGACGGGCTGACTACGCTGACCGGATCGCCACCGTTCTGTCGGAGCTGACGCCGCTCGAGGGCCGCGTATTCGCCATTCGCGGTGGCTGGGGTTTCGGCAAATCTTCCCTCAAGAACTTGATCACGGAGCGGCTTGACGCAAGACAAGGTGCGGACTGGCTCGATTTCAATCCTTGGCGATGGGGCGACGCCGACGCGATCACGCGTGCTCTCTTCAGCCAGATGGCGGCGCGCCTGGGTGGGAAGCATGCCCCGGCAGCCCTCGCTCGCGCAGAAGCGCTGCGGCGTTACGGGGCACTCCTGACTGGCAGCGCCACGTCGATCAAGGAATTTGCAGGCAAGACTGCATTGCTCTCGACGGTGTTGACCAACATGGCCGTGGTTGCCGTCGCCACAGGGATCGGTTTCAAAATCCCTGCGCTACCGAAGGTGGCAGCGTTTCTCGCGGGCGTCGCGGTTGCCGTGCCCATTTTGGGACGCATTGTCTCGTTCTTCGCGCCCGACCGTACAAAAGACTCGCTCGACACTATCCGCGAAGACCTCGAAGAACGCCTGCGTACCCTCGACCGACCGCTCGTGGTTTTCGTCGACGATATCGATCGACTGGAACCCGATCAGATCCGAGTACTACTTCGGCAAGTGAAGGCCAATGCCAATCTGCCCAATATAGTTTTTGTCCTGCTTTTCCAACCCAGCATAGTGGAGCGCGCGCTGGATCCCGTGGCCGCCAATGATGGGCGTGCCTTTCTGGAGAAGATCGTGCAGGCCAGCTTCGACCTGCCAGCGGTGCCGGTTTCGATGGTCCAACAGTTGTTTATTGCCGAACTCGACAAGCTGGTAAGTGTTTATGCGACAACGGCGAATGGATTCTCACAAACGCGCTGGGGCAACGCCTATCACGGATGCATTCAGCCCATGCTCCGGAACCTGCGCGATGCGCGCCGGCTGATCTCCTCCATTGCAGTGCACCTCCCGTTGCATGTGGCAGGCGACGTGTTCGAGGTAAATATCGTGGACTTCCTTCTCCTCGAAACGCTGCGCGTCTTCGAGCCAGACCTGCATCATGCGCTGTTTCGGGAGGAAAAACTTCTCCTCCGGGGAGCGCGCTTTGGTAACGACGGCCGGCGCGAGGCGGACCGGGCGGCTGCAGAACAGCTCCTGACACGCGTGAATGCCGAGCGTCGTGACATTGTCCGCGACGCATTGAAAGATCTTTTCCCACCTCTCCAATGGGCGTATGACCGCATGGAATACGGTGGCGAATTTCAACGCATTTGGCTCGGCGAAAAGCGCGTGTGCACGATGCGCTACTTCCCCCGTTACTTCGAACTCCAGACGGCACCGGGCGAAATGTCGGAAAGTGACTTCGTTTCATTTGTTGATGCCGCCGCCACGAGCGATGGTTTGAACGCTGCGATCAACGAAGTGCAGGCCGAGGGCCTACTACCATCGCTGGTCGCCCGGCTTGACGAAGCCGTCGCCCGCCTTCCCTTGCAGCACGCCGCAGTCATGGTCCCTGGGATGTTTGTCATCGCCCAGCGGCTGGCCGGTACAGAGGACATCAGCCTGTTCAGTTCACCATGGGTATCAGCATGGCGCTCGATCGACCGATATCTGGAACGCGTCACGCCGGAAGGAAGAGGCGCGCTGGCACTCGACGCGCTTCGACAGACCGCAGCACTGTCAGTGGCGGCTGCAGTCATCCACCTAAGCGACCCGACGACTCGAAACCGAGAATCCGGTCGCAGGTTCGATCCAACGCTTGACCTGCCCACCGTCGAGGCAATGAAGACCGAATGGCTTCGGATCATCAGAAACCGGGCCATCGACATGAACGCGCTGCTCGCGCAACCGGACCTTACTAACCTGCTTTACCGCTGGAGAGACTATACGGGCGCACTTGATGAACCTCGCGCCTGGGTGACGGCGGTGACGGCCACCGACGCCGGATTCGCATGCCTGGCGACACGGCTGATGAACACGGTGACGAGCTACGGCTTAGATGATTACGTATCCGTCTCTAAAAAAACGTTCGATAAGGACACGATCGATCACTTTATTGGTGTCGACGTCGCGAGGCGGCGATGCGAAGTGATCGACCCGACCGAGTTTCCCGAGCACGAGACTGCCCTGCGCACCCTGCAAAGTGCATTCGAAGAGTGGGATAGGCGCGCGTCAGCGCAGCTGACCGAACAGCCAGCGGAAGAAGCACGATGACCCAGCATACCGACATCGCCTTGCCTCAACTGACATACAACCGCACCGACTACACGGCGCTGCGCGCCTACGTGCTCAAAATTCCAATCCAGCGCATCGCCGACCTGTACTACGCCGAAGACAGTCCCCAGCTACAACAAGGCCTGGAGCGCTGGCTGATCGACATGCGCAATGCGCTGATCGAGCGCGCGATCGAGCACAATCCGGCCTTCGCCGAGATTCTGAAGGGAGCGCGCCAGGGTGGCGCCATCACCGACAAGGCGCTCGACATCCTGATCAAGGCGGCCGACATGCCGCGGCCGACGCCAAGCCGAACGCAGCCGGTCGCACAATGGTTCCGGCCGAAGACCGCCCGCGCCTTGAAGGAAGAAGATGTGCTGACGATCGGCGACCTGGTCGACCTGATCAAGCGACGCGGGCCGGGGTGGTGGCGCTCGGTGCCGCGGGTGGGCGCCGGCCGGGCTGGCGCGATCCTGCGCTGGCTGCGCCAGTGGCCGGACCAGCTCGGGGAAATCGACCTGGACGGCGCCCACGCCGCGCCGGCAGAGGATTTCGACTTGCTGCCGGTGCTGGATCCGACGCACCGCGCCGCGCTGGCGCCACTAGGCACCTTCCAGCTGCCCGCATGGCTGTCCGGGCTGCAGGGGGCGAACCGCTCGCCGGCGTTCTGCTTCATCGCCGCACGCAACGACCTCGAGGCGATCAACGCCTACCTGGTGCGCTACAAGGGCCAGGCCCACACGGAACGGGCCTATCGCAAGGAGCTGGAGCGATTCATCCTGTGGTGTGCACTGGTGGCGTGCAAGCCGATGTCGTCGCTGCTGGTCGACGACTGCGAGCGCTATAAACACTTCCTGGTTGCGCCGACGGCGGAGTTCCGCGGCCCGCGTACCGTCAAGACCAGCAAACGCTGGCGCCCGTTCGCCGAGGAGGCGATGAGCACCGGGTCGCAGAAGCAGGCGGTGCTCATCCTGCGCGGCATGTTCGACTGGCTGGTCAAGGTGCGCTACCTGGCCGGCAATCCCTGGACGGCCGTGAAAGATCCTGTTGTGATCGTGCAGGCCGACCACATGCAGATCGATCGCGCGCTCAGCAGGAACGCGTGGGACACGGTCGTCGAGGTGTTGACCCTGCGCGCGGTGGAACCCGACAACCAGCAGGACCGGGTGGCGCTGGCGGCCATCCTGCTGATGGGGGACTCGGGCCTGCGCCGTGCGGAGGCGGCCAGCGCACGTCAGGACAAGCTCAAGGCGAGCAGGCACGCGAGCGGCGTGTGGATGCTCACGGTGCTCGGCAAGCGCAGCAAGATACGCAAGGTGCCGGTCAGCGGGCGCACCATCGATGCGCTGCGCGCGCACTGGCGCGATCGCGGGCTCGACTTCGACGGTCCGCCGGCGGACCTACCGCTGCTGGCGCCGCTGGTGGTGCCGGGCACGCCGGCGGCGCGGGCACGGCACCGGGACGACGGCGCGAACGGCTATCGCGCGAATTCGCTGTACGACCTGATCGCCGGCGCCCTGGGCCACGTGCAGGCGCACGTGGCCGAGCACACGTCGCCAGATGAGCCGCTACTGACGCCCGAGGACCTGGTCCAGCTCGAGCAAACTTCGCCGCACGCCTTCAGGCACACCTTCGGCACGCTGGCCGTTGAAGACGATATGCCGATCGTCGTCGTGCAGGACGTACTCGGCCACGCCAGCGCAGCGACGACGTCCATTTACGTCAAGGCGAAGGAAAAGCGGATCGCCGAGGCCGCGGAGCTGTACTACAGCAAACAGGGCGACGGCGCCGAAACGAATGCGCGCCGGAAGAAAGCGGTGTAATGCCCCGGATGTGGCGAGCTAATAAAGTTCGCCACAAACTAGGCTATTTTAGATACGCTTGCCAATCTCCGCAGGAATTCCATCAAACAGCAAGGTTAGGCTCGGGTTAATCGTAGCCTGCCTTCGCATTTCCACGAGAACAGTAGGATATGGAAGAGATAGAATTTCACGCTTCACCGTCTCTATCCGAGTCAGATCGCCGGATAATACGGCTTTCTTATACTCTTGCAAGAAATCCTCGAAACTTTTCCGAGCGTACCGTCGGTATTTTGGAAGTTCGCTACCATTTAAGTCAAATAAATCTCTAGTAAATTCTCCTCGAATCTTATCAATACCTGTGCGGATTGGTACGAACATACCGGTATCAAGATCAAGCATCAAAAAATCCAGCGGGTCTTCATTCCGGATATTTATTAGTGCATGCACACCGACAGGTATAGGCACTGTCATGTCATGAGTCCGATCGAATACCACCAACTTTCCAGTAGAGTCTATTATGCCATATGTGTCTTTCTTACGATCCTGATTGCAAATCGTGCAAGCATAAACGTAATTCTCCCAAATGAAGGTAAATTGTGGATAGTGTCGCTTCGGTTGGATATGCTCAATGTCCCGATATCGATCACGCTCACAATAATAGCATGCGTCACCACCTGGAGCTGCCTCCTTCAAAGCGTCCCTTATTTCTCGCCATGCGGGGCTCCGTTTACTTTTAAATAGCCTTGACGCACAGTCGTACTTTGAAGATAACTTTCTTTTTCGATTAACTACGCTTTGCAGAGCCTTTAACCGTTCTAACGTAGGATTTTTTAGGGTTTTAAGACTATATTTGAGCATTGCCGCCCTCTACCAACGTTCCGGCGTCACCTGGGAAGGCTTTCCTTAGCGCTTTACGCTCTGCCTCTTCGTCAGCAGATAGACGGCCCAGTAACGCTTTTACGTTAAGCTCTGCCAAACGCTCTATTTTTTTTACGCCTGTCTCGGGTCGAACGACGTTGGAACCAAAGAGCTCAGTCGAGTATGCGTCCAGTACGTCACCAAACACAAGCTGGTTCAACTCAGCGCCCTCTATCCGCCGAAATTGACCCTCTGCACCCGGGTTGGGAAGTTTCCAAACAGTCCCTTTGATTTGGCCATCAGCCAACGCAACAGAACGGCAAACAATTGGAGAGTGAGTTGTAACAATAAACTGAACACGGGGAAAACATTTGATAAGCCATTGGCCAATGTCACGTTGCCATGTTGGGTGCAAATGGACGTCGATCTCATCAATCATAACAACGCCAGACGCTTGGACAGTGCCCGGGACTGTAGTCATTGATTCGATCATTCTATCGACTCCATACAGCTCTACCATTTGGCGGATTAATTCAAGCACCATACTAAGCGCCGAGCGGTAGCCGTCACTTAATTGATCTAATGAAATTTTGAATAAATTACCATCTTGAACTTCAACTGTTTCGCCATCGAGACCGCATATCTCGGCACCGTAAGGAAGGAAATGATTGTCATTCAGAAAAGTAAGTACCGCGCTTAATAACTCTAAGCGACCAGTTTGTAGTTGATGGCGCTCATCTTGGAGAGTTTGCAAATATAAGGAGCTCAGCCATCCCATAGCATCAGTCAACGCAACGTCTTCACCCAGTGCTGTTAGATGAGGAGCTAACCTTTTATTGGTAACAAATAGCCGATCATATTTGTTATCACCTCCGGTAAAGCGTCGGAAGGGACCAAATGACGCTGAAAACCAACCATTTCCTCCGCCCCATACTGTTCGAAGGTGTCCGCTACCCGTAAATCGAAGTGCGACAGCGCCGTCTAATGAAGTTCGTTCAAGGTGGACGCTGAGCGAAATAGGACGAGACTGAGCCTTACCTCGACCTTTGACATCGTCGTATTCGTGATCGGCAACGACAGTTGCATCAATGACGCTTTTGTCAGTATCAATCCGCATCCAACGTTCAAAGTCCTGACGAGAAGCGTAAGCCTCTTTTTCCCCCATCATGACTAAGGCAAATGCTCTTATAAGAGATGATTTTCCTGAACCATTAGCACCGAGTAGGACATGCCAACCAGCTTCTTCGCCAGGCTTAAAGCTAAGCTCGACTCGTGGGGCCGAACGAATGTTCTCAACGGTAAAACGTCTTAGGTACATGAATGCCTTGGGGTTGGTGATCGACAGATTGCTAGTTTAGCTCTATTTGTACAAGTAAGCGAGACTACATCTTGCTAAACGGGAATCAGTTGCCCCGCAGCCCGGCCGTCGACAATGGGTTAGGAGCGTCCCATCGTGATAGTCCGCAACTTTCAGCCCGCAGACTGATGTGCCGCGTGGAGTGGGCCGGTTCGACCCGGAGCAGGCGTTCCAACAAATTACAAAAGAGCAGGCAGATGAATGAAGAATTTGTGCCGATGGGGGAAGGCCAGTCCTCTTCCCCACGAGGGCATGTAAGTGTCGAACCGGAGTTTCCTTACTACGTGTTTACGAAAAGAAGCCCTTAATGAAGCTTAATCGAGGCATCTCTTTGGCTTCCAGTGTTTCGAGCTTGTAGACTTAAAGGACGTTAGGACGCCATCCTATCGACCTCGGCAGCCGCTGCTGAGCACCAAAATTTGTAGGCATGCCGATATCGATTTCCTTAATGATACCGAATCAGGCGTTTGCTGAACATTAACGCATAGCCGAAGTTAGAGGTTGCGCAATGCGAACGCCGCGAACGTGGAGATACCAAATATGAACGTCACCAGTGCCAAGGCAAATGCTTTCACCCCAAAGTCGACCGGATCTTCACTTGTCCGATGAGTCTTTCGGGAGTACATCGCAAAGCCAAACATGGCGAACAAAGAAAAAATGACCGTAGCTGTAAACAGGGCGAATGAAATTGCAGCAAGATTTTTCCATACCGGCGCCTTAAAAACCTTTTCAAACAGACCAACCATCAGCAGCGTTGTGCCCGTCGCCAAGGTCGTAATATGTTTATTCAAGTCATAGAGCAATTTCATTCGCTCGATGCGGTCCTTATGTTCGTCGATGCTAGCCATATCCGTTCCTCGTAAATCGGGAATAAATCAACCTTCGATGATGCCTTGTGAAGATGAGGTTTGGCATCTGACGATCCTTCAACTCAGCGGCATCTAGGAGTAGACGGCCTGCTCACTGGCGAGCGCCGCCTTTGCGGCTAAGATCGGCGCGACCGCACTGACTCTCAAGCCGGCAGCGATGCTGCCTGCCTTGGACTTAGCCATGGCCGCCTTCATGTACCCTGAGCATCTTGACAGGCATTCAGGTGGCAGTAGCCAGGTGCACTGCCCAAGTCGATCCTCAACACCTTCTGTGCCCTCAGGTGCCCGTCGCAGAGGAGACGCAAAGGTCCCCTTCTGGCCTATTGTGTTGGAAAAACTCTTGAAGAAGAAGCAGTCCTGATGAAGTAACTGTACAGGAAAGATGGGGGCTCTTGCCCGTTCTGGTTCGGCTAACTCATCAATAAATTCCGGTTTTGCCGCGCTATCAGAAGGTTTTTAGCCATTTGACGTAGATTTTGTGGCTCTGGTGCAAATCTGCGGCTGAGCTAGAATCCTGACTTTTTATCAGCATGTGCGCCCGTCCGAACAAGAGTGCCCTGTTCAAGGGTCGCCACTTCGAACAAGAGATCATCGTTCTTTGTGTGCGCTGGTACCTGCGCTACAAGCTCTCGTATCGTGACTTGGTTGAGATGATGGCCGAGCGAGGCCTGCCGATCGCTCACACTGCGACTCTTCGCTGGGTGCGGCGTTATGCTTCTGAATTCGACAGGCGCTGGAGCCGCCTTTCAACTCAGGCCGGCACGTCCTGGCGTGTGGACGAAACCTATGTCAGGATCCGCGGTCGGTGGGCTTATCTCTACCGGGCTGTCGATGCATCAGGCAAAACCGTGAACTTCTGGCTCAGTCCACGGCGCAACGTCGCCTTGGCAAAAGCCTTCTTTCGCAAAGCCGCACGTCCTCGGGGCCACTCACCCTAGACCATTACGCTGGATGGCTATGCAGCTTCACACCGGGCCGTTCGCGAGCTTCAGCAGCAAGGCAGGCTTCCCGAGCTGACAAAGCCTCACTCGTCGAGATACCTGAACAATCTCATCGAGCAGGATCATCGGAATGTCAAATTCAGGCTATGGCCAATGCTGGGCCTGAAAAGCTTCGTTTCCGCAACCACGACAATCCGAGGCATCGAGCTCATGCATCGCATTCGCAAAGGCCAGTTCGACCTGTAAGATCTGCAAATTCAGGGAAAACTACGCCCGAAATCTGGGCGGCAGTACTTGCTGCATGAGCTGTCTAAACATATAGCCAATTAGCGCGTCCCGAACCGAATTTTGCACCACAGCCATAATTTTTAGCGACCCCAGATCAAACCCACGATCAGGGCTAGTTCAGCCAGCTATGTGACCGCCCCTGGCCCCTCACTGTACACGCATACAGGTATAATGAGCTGTTACCTAAATACGGCAACCGAGAGCTTTAGATTGTAACTTGGGTGTCGCCGAAGTTTAACTTTATTCCGTAAACTGGATTGTAACCATGGACTTTGAACAACTGTTGAACGATACGATCACCTTGGTGAAGCGCCATGGGGGCGCCAGATTTGAGGGAATTAAGGCAGCGGTACAGAGTGGAGAGATATCGATCTTGCAATCCCAGCCTTTTATCGAGCCCGACGACCTAATTGTCCGATCAATGTCCAACGGTGGCGAAGAAACCTTTGTCGTCCTTGATCCAGGTTTCCATGAAGGGCTTGGTCCCATCCCTGCTGGGTATCGGGCGAAGGTGCGGAAAATGGGCTTACCGGAGGCAAATAGCGCTGTGCAGTCGATCGTTTATAACGTAACCGGCAGCAATGCTAGGATCAACAATCATTCCGTCGATAATTCGACAAATTTGGTACAGAACAACAACAGCGAAGTCGCACAGTTACTTGCCGAATTGCGAAGCGCAATCAATACAGCTCCACTACCGCCTTTAGATCGAGATGAAGCATTGGAGCTCATCGACGGCGTTGAGTCCCAGTTCACCAGTGAGAAGCCAAAGCGTTCAGTTGTCCGCGCGATGCTCAATGCACTGCCCCATGTAGCAACAATCGCAACTACGATTGAGGCGTTAGTATCGTTAGCGGGCTAAACCCTGAGCCGACATTGCAACCAGCGAAAGTCCTAAAAATGACAATTGAAGGCTACACCGAAGAGGAATTCGGAACCAAGTTGGGTGTGCTCTTGTCCCCAGCGCGGCCGATACATGACGTGGAATACCTAAAGGGGCGCAACAAGGAGCTCGACACCATAAAGAAATGTCTGTATGCCCCTGGTCGTCACGTCTTTATCTACGGTGATCGAGGTGTAGGAAAAAGTTCGTTAGGCCAGACAGCGGCATTCCAGTATCAAACTGCTGGAACAATGCCAATTTTTGCTTCGGGTTCACCTAATGACACGTTCAACACCATCGTCGGGAACATTGTAAGTCAAGCCATCGGGCAACGACGTACCGAGGCGGTAGACCGTTTTGAGCAGCAATCGGTAGAGTTGAACGGCATGAAGTTTTCTGAGGGCCATGAGGCTACCGGCATTGATCTCGCCGCCGCAATTCGTTCTGTCGGCGACGCCGTTGAACTCCTGAGTCAAATTGCTGGACAGTCTGATAAGCGGTGTGTGGTGATTGATGAGTTCGACACCATCGCGGATCCCGTTGAACGCAACAAATTTGCTGCATTACTTAAGCAAATGGGTGACCGTTCAATAAAAATCAAATTCATTTTTACCGGTATCGGTCGCTCTCTCGATGAGCTTCTGGGTGCCCACCAGTCCGCCTATCGCCAGCTAGAAACAGTTGAGCTCCTTCGACTTGGATGGGATGCGCGGCGAGAAATTGTTCGCTCAGCCGTTGAATCTTTTGGAATCGGTTTGAACGACGATGTAAATTGGCGAATCGCGATGGTGAGTGACGGGTATCCCTATTACGTCCACTTAGTAACAGAAAAAATTCTTTGGGCAGCATATTCTGCTAGCGTGCCTGCTGACGAAATCGGCTGGGACCTGTTCAATCAGGGTCTGGCCGACGCCATCGTTTCCACAACCGCAGAACTCAAACGTCCCTACGAGCGCGCAGTGCTTCACCGCGGACAGGAATTCGAAGATATAGTGTGGGCGACAGCGGATCACGATGATCTCCTTAGGTCAACGAACGACATGTACCAGTCGTATCAGGTAATTGTTGGCAAACGTCGAGACGGGCGGGCAGCAATTGACAGAGCTCGATTTATCACACAGCTCCGAAAATTGAAAACGCCATCATACGGTTCGGTTCTTCAACAAGAAGAGGGGCGGCCCGGGTGGTATTCATACCGGGAAAAGATGTTGCGTGGCTTCGCGAGGATGCAGGCTCAAGCTAACGGAGTCGAGCTGACCGGAGAGCGCGCGGCTCCTAGACAGCAAATGCATATGAGTAATGTACGGATCGGTTATCACGGCCCCTCAATCCCGGTCGGCGTGAGGTCGCGAAAAACCATCTCCGAATGGGAAGATGTTAAAGAATAGCCTAGCAGAGGCGCGTTACGTATAAGCGCCTTAGGGGGCACAACCCTTGCCGCAACCCGACGGCAAACGCACCCACAACTTTGGAAGGATAGGTAGTTAGCAGGGTTCGCCGCGGCGGGACAAACTAGTCTAAATGGATGGGATAGCGGTACGGTATCAGGAATAAACGGCCCTGCTTATACAAAATTATTACTTAGCATATATTAAGTAATAATTCATGATCTGGTCGGATTTCGGTTTCATGCCGCGTTCTACTCAACATAGCCCGCGTTATGTTGAGTAGATTTGCCGAACGGTTTCAGCGTTTCACGGGCGCGTTTTCGCGACCGAGACCTGACGGGAACGGGCCAGCCCAACCAAGGAAATAGATTTCATAATGGCAATAAAATAGAATGGTTCAGAACTAGGACGCACGCCAGCTGGCGCAGCGGGCGTAGCTCAGCGACAAAGTGACGTCAACATCGGAGCCAAGCGGCTGGGCGGATTTGTTGACGATGTTCTGGACAGGTCAAAGATAAGTTCCGCAGGTAAATAGACCAGCGGCCAGAATCGGCACGTTTTCTGTGACACGTCACGGCATCGCAGGCGATCGCTGTCGAGGACGAACGCTGAGGCCCGATGCTGGCATGCCAATACACCCTGGCTGGCCTCTGTCCGCAAAACTAGACGACGGGCCGCGCAAACCCGACGGCTTCGAAAAATTGTCGAGAGACCGACAATGAACAGACGTTGATGTGTGAACGACTGAGTTCGGCTTGGCCAAGCGCTGGCTTTTCGCTAGGATTATGGGAGTCCAGTACCCTGGCGCCAAAGCGAATCAAGAACACTGGCCGCCGAGCTCTTCTGACAGGAGAGAAACGGGCAAAAAAATACCCGCCGGGAGGCGGGTTGAATCTATTTTCCTGGAGGAAGATAGAGGAGACATAAGCATCATGCTGCATCGCACAAGGACTGTCCAATGACGGTTCGTGATACCTGAAATGCGTCCAACCCATGTCTCATACGACTACGCAGCAAACTCGACATTACCAAAAATATTGTCGATTTGAGAGTGTCAAGTTCGAAGTGGATAATATTAAGGAATACGTTAAGATGCTGATGCATCGCATGTTACATATGTCATTACTTCTATAATGTCAGATATTTGGGGCGCCTGTCTTACGCGGTCTCGTCACTCTTCCGTAATGCCGGCTAAAGCTGCGACAACTTTCACTCGACAAGCCGGCCCCCCCTTGAAAGCCGATCGAAAGAGGCTTTACGGCATAACCTGTCATTCTTCGTCCCGAATGACGCCCGAAGTGCCCCCTCCCCGTTCATCCACCCAGCCTTTCGCTGATCGGCCTTAGTAAGGACATGGAACTGGCGCGTTTTCGACGTGGCATCCACATCTCCATTGCCGGCGACGGAGCGCGGCTCGTGTCAAGGCACTTGGACGAAATGAATGCAGAGCATCAGCACTTGATTGCGCCGGGCTTAGGGATCACGAGCGGCGCGGTGGTTGACGGCGCCGTCCGATGGCCTTCCTGTCGTTCTCATCCTCTTCAAGCACAAACAATCTATTTATTTATATAAATATTCCAGGCTGCGCGCGGCCTGAGGCGTCATTATGTTGATTCCGTTGTCGCTCGGCCTGGCAGTCGGCATGATCCTGTCGCTCATAGGCGCCGGCGGAGGCATATTTGCAGTTCCATTGCTCGTGTTCGGAAGCTACATAAGCGTCGCACAATCCGGCCCGATCAGGCTGATGGCCGTAGGGATGGCGGCGGCGCTGGGCGCCATCCTCGGGTTGCGCGCCGGGGTGGTGCGCTACCGTGCAGCGCTCCTGGTTCCCAGCGCGTTCCAAGCGTATTCTTTGGGTAGAAGCTGTCGTACTGCTGGCGTTTGTCGTACTCGCCGCTTGGCTAGCGTCAACGTCGCCTCCCGGCGAACAGATGTGAAGCGTCCGAGTAGTCGTCGCTGATTCACGCTGGATAGCCGGCCCTTACAGCTGTCTTCCACAAATCCGCGCGCCATCGCCGCTGGATGATTCAAAGCGAGCCGGCTTTTACAGCGTCGAGCCACGTTTTCATGTCGCGACGACGATCGCGTGGGCCAGCGGATGCTCGCTATTCCGGTAACGCTGGCCGCGATGCGCGGTACGTCCTGCGCGCTGCCATCGGGGGCAGCCATACCCGAATGAGACGTTGGGCTGCCCACGGTGAGCATGCCGGTCTTGTCCGTGATGAAGGTATCGATTATGAGCAGGTCCCTAATCGCAGCGGCATCGTAAAACAGATCGGCACGAGGATCAAGATGAAATTATCGGCTATCGCGTCAGCCGGACGCTGCATCGGCGCACGCCAGCGCAGAGCGTGAGCTAAGCTGCTTCGTTCCACGCCTGCATCGGCAATATACGAAAAAAAGTTGCGCGAGAACGGAATAAAAACACGACCGGACTCGTTTATCCATACGAGAACATGTTTCTCGCGGCCTTTTTTAGCGATATTCTGACTGGAAGCCCATATGACCATCAAGCACATCATCTTCGCAATCGCCTGTACAGGCACCGCCGCACATGCCATGGCCGGCCCGGCGCTGGACGCCGCGCAAGCGCATTTCACCGCAATCGGCGCCGCGGACCGCGCTGCCATCCTGCGCGATTATGCCGACAACGCGCGGCTGATCTGGGTGGGCGGGCCGCTCGACGGCAGCTACGACGGGACTGCATCCATCGGCGCGGTATGGGACAAATTCAATGCCGCCGCCGGCCCTGCGCGCGTTACCGTCCTGAACGCGAGCGAGTCGGCTAATCCGAAAGGCGCTACCGTGACGGCTGCCGTGCAATTCGACGCCAAGGTCCAAGTCAAGGTGCGATACGTACTGACCTACCGCGACGGCAAGCTGGTGAACGAAACCTGGCAGGTCGACCCTAAACTGGCGGCCGGCGGCTACTGAGCCGGCGCGCCGATGTCCTTCGTGCCGGACGATCCCGCCGACCACCTGCTGGCCTGCCTGCCGCGCCTGCGGCGCTATGCCCGCGCGTTGGTCGGCGATCGCGCCGCCGCCGACGACCTGGTGCAGGATACGGTCGAACGCGGCTGGACCGCCCTGTCCGGCTGGCGGCGCGGCAGCGATATGCGCGCCTGGCTGTTCTCGATCATGCACAACCTGCGCGTCGACCAGGCCCGGCGCGGCGCCCTGGACACCGAACCGCTGGACGACGACACGCCGTTGCCGGCCGCGCAGGAACACGTGAGCGCCGGCCTCGAACTGCGCGACCTGGACGCCGCGCTGCGCCTGCTGCCCGAAGAGCAGCGCGAAATCCTGCTGCTGGTCGGGCTCGAGGACATGCGCTACGAAGACGTGGCGCGCCTGCTCGGCGTCCCGGTCGGCACCGTGATGTCGCGCCTGTCTCGCGCGCGCGAGAAATTGCGCGCGTTGATGGACGGCCGCGCGCCCGTCGTTCCATTGAGAGTCGTGAAATGAGCATCCTACCGATCACCGAAGCCGATCTGCACGCCTACGCCGACGGTCGCCTGGCGCCGGCCCGGCGTGCCGAGGTCGACGCCTACTTGGCCGCGCGCCCGGACGACGCCGCGCGCGTGCGGGCGTGGATCGGTCAGAACGACGCGCTGCACGCGCTGTTCGACCCCGTGCTCGACGAACCGCTGCCGGCGCGCCTGGCCGCGCCGCTGCGCGCCCGCCCCGGCCTGCGCGACGTACGGCATTGGCCCTGGCAGGCGCTGGCCGCCGGCCTGGCGCTGGCGCTGCTCGGCGGCGGCGGCGGCTGGAGCCTGCGCGGCGCCGCCGAACGCGATCATCGTCTGGCGTCGATCGAGGCGGGCGCGCCCTTCCCCCAGCCGGCATTCTCGGGCCTGGCACACCAGGCTGCCATCGCCCACGTGGTCTACAGCCCGGACGTGCGGCGCCCGGTGGAAGTCGGCGCCGACCAGGAAGACCAGCTGGTGGCATGGCTGTCCAAGCGCCTGGGCAGCAAAATCCATCCACCGCACCTCGGCAAGCTCGGCTACGAACTGATCGGGGGGCGCCTGCTGCCCGGCGCCAGCGGGCCGGTGGCGCAATTCATGTACCACGACGGCGCCGGCCAGCGCCTGACGTTGTACGTCTCGACCGAGCAGGCGCAGAACAAGGACACGGGCTTCCGGTTCGCCAAGGAAGGCCCGGTCAACGTGTTTTACTGGATCGACGGCAAATTCGGCTATGCGCTGTCGGCCGGCATCGACAAGGGCGAACTCGCGCGCGTCGCGACCGCCGTCTACGAACAACTGGAGGGACCCGTTTGAAACCGATGTATTTGCTTGCCGCCTGCCTGTGGGCCGGCGCCTGCGCCGCCCAGGACATGCCGTTCATGCCCGCACACATGCACGCGCATGCGAGCACGATCGCAAGCGCCGCCCCGCCCGCCTTCGTCGCCAGCAGCGCCAAGCCGTACGCGGCCCTGGCCGACGACGCCATGGCCGTGATGGACGACGACATGCGCCGTGCGCCGATGAACGGGGACCCTGGCCACGACTTCGTCACGATGATGATCCCGCATCACCAGGGCGCGATCGACATGGCCAAGGCCATCCTGGTGCACGGCACCGATCCGGAATTGCGCAACCTGGCGCAAGGCATCATCGCTGAGCAACAAAATGAAATCAATGTCATGCGGGCCTGGCTGCAACGCCACGACGCCGGCACGACCACCCATACCGATAAGGAAGTCCATGCAACGCACTAAATTTGCCGGCACCACCATCCGTGCCGCCGCACTCGCCATCGTACTGGCCGGCGCCCTCACCCCCGCCCACGCCCTCCCAAGCGCCCAGGACCGCGTCTACACCGCCGACCAGAACAGCAACACGGTCTCGGTGATCGACCCGTCCACCAACACCCTGCTGGGCCAGATCCGTCTGGGCAACCTGCGCCCGGACGTGCTCTCGCCGCTGTACAAGGGCGAGGTCAACGTGCACGGCCTGGGCTTCTCGCCGGACCACAAGACGCTGATCGCGATCGCCAACGGTTCCAATTCCGTCACCTTCATCGACACCGCCACGAACAAGGTCAAGGGCGTCACCTACATCGGCCGCTCGCCGCACGAAGGCTTCTTCACGGCGGACGGACGCGAGGTCTGGGTGGTGGTGCGAGGCGAAGACTATATTTCCGTCATCGACCCGGCCACCTTCAAGGAAACGCGTCGCATCCAGACCACCGGCGGGCCTGGCATGGTGATGTTCCACCCGGACGGCAGGCTGGCCTTCGTCGTCTCGAGCTTCAACCCGGTGGTCGATGTCGTCGACGTCAAATCGCACCAGGTCGTCAAGCACATCCCCGTGACCAGCCCGTTCTCGCCCTTCCTGCAATTCTCGCCGGACTTCAAGGAAGTGTGGATGACGCACAAGGACGTGGGCAAGGTCACCCGAATCGACGTCGCGACGCAATCGGTGAAGGGCGTGATCGACACCGGCCTGATCACGAACCACCTGGCGTTCGCGCGCACCCCGGCCGGCGTGCGCGCCTATGTGACGGTCGGCGGCGAGAACGTGGTCAAGGTGTACAGCACCGGCGACGCGCCGGCGCTGGTGGCGACCATTCCCACCGGCGCCCTGCCGCACGGCGTCTGGCGTTCCGACGACGACAGCCGCGTCTACGTCGGCCTGGAAAACGGCGACGGCGTGGACGTCATCGACACCGCCGCCAACAAGGTGGTGGCGCACGCGCCGGTGGGCCAGGCGCCGCAGGCGCTGGTCTACGTCTCGCACGCGGTGCCGGCCGGCGCCGGCACGACCAACCTGGTGCCGCGCGCCAACGCCGAGCCCGTCAACATCGCACTGCGCCCGGCCGGCGGCGGCGCCACCGGCTTCGTGGTGGCGCGCAACCTGGGGCTGACCGATGCGCTGGAGGTGTCGTTGTTTTCCCTGAAGCCGGACACCGTGTATTCGGTATACGCGAGCGGTCAGGCGATGCCGGTGGCGCGCTTCAAGACCAATCCGAAGGGCATGGCAAACGGCACCGCCATCGGCCCGATGCGCGAGGTTGCGAGCGCCCTGTCGGCCAAGGATCCCGGCGCCAGCCGCATCCTGGTGATGGAAGGCGATGCGCCGGCCGACCCGGCCAAAGCCGTCCTGGCAAGCGTGCGCTAGAAACACGGCTCGGCCGCCGGCCCGATCAGAACAGCGAGTGCCGGCCTTCGTCGCTCACGGCCGGCATGTCGTACCGACGGCGCACGTGCATATCCGCGTCGAACTCGTAGACGACCGGCGTGGCGTTCGGCACGTCGAGCGTGGCGATGTCGTCGTCGCTCATTCCTTCCAGATGCTTGATCAGCGCGCGGATGGTGTTGCCGTGCGCCTGGATGACGACGCCCCGTCGCTCGCGCAGCGCCGGCGCCGCCAGCTCTTCCCAAAACGGCCGCACGCGCCGAACCACATCTTCCAGACTTTCGCTCAGCACGATCTCGCCTGCCCGGGCACCGCGGTTACGCGGATCATCCGCATACGCGCGCGCATCTTGCAGCGCCATCGGCGGAGGCGCCACGGCAAACGAGCGGCGCCAGGCGGCGACCTGCGCCGCGCCGTATTCCCGTTCGGCCGTCGCCTTGTTCAGCCCCGTCAGGGCACCGTAATGGCGTTCGTTCAAGCGCGGGTCCGGCACAATCGGCAGCCACATGCGGTCCATTGCTTCGCAGATGATCCATTGCGAGCGGATGGTGCGCTTGAGCATCGATGTGAACGCGACGTCGATCGCCACGCCCGCCGCGCGCAGCGTCGCGCCCACCGCCCGCGCCTGCGCCATGCCGAGCGGCGTGAGGTCGACATCGGTCCACCCCGTGAAGCGGTTATCGGCGTTATAGGCGGACTCGCCGTGGCGGATCAAAATCAGTCGGTGCATGGCGCCTCACTCCTCGGATCGGCTGCGTCCCGGCCGGGTCGCGCGCAACCCCCGGACGAACTGGGATAGAGTAACCGCAAACTTATCCGGGCACGCGTTCGATGCCGGCTTTCACCCTGGAAATTCTTATGAATCCTGCCATTCAAGACATCCATGCGCGCGAGATCCTCGACTCGCGCGGCAACCCGACGGTTGAAGTCGACGTGCGCCTGGTATGCGGCGTCGTCGGTCGCGCCGCCGTGCCTTCGGGCGCTTCGACCGGCATTCATGAAGCCGTCGAACTGCGTGACGCCGAGCCGCGCCGCTACGACGGAAAGGGCGTGAAGAATGCCGTCGCCCACGTCAATGGCGAGATCGCCACCGCCGTTGCCGGCAAGGACGCGACCGACCAGAAAGGCATCGATGCCCTTCTCATTGCGCTGGACGGTACGCCGAACAAAAGCAGGATGGGGGCGAACGCCGTTCTGGGCGTGAGTCTGGCTGTGGCGCGCGCTGCCGCCGCGGCGGCGGGCTTGCCCTTGTTCAGTACCCTGTCCGCGTCGCACGCTCCACGCATGCCGGTACCGATGTTCAACATCCTCAACGGCGGGGTACACGCCAATTGGCAAGCGACCGATTTTCAGGAATTCATGATCGCCCCCGTCGGCGCCCCCACGTTCGCCGAGGGCGTACGCTACGGCGCCGAGATCTACCATCGCCTGCGCACCATCCTCAAGGAGCGTGGTTACAACACGGCGGTCGGGGATGAGGGCGGCTTCGCGCCTATCCTTAAGCGCAACGCCGAGGCCGTCGAATTAATCCTCGAAGCGATCGAAAAGGCAGGCTATCGACCCGGTGACGACATCGTGCTGGCGCTCGATCCGGCGTCGTCCGGCTTTTACGAGGACGGCCTGTACCACCTTCGCAGCGAGGGCCGTAAGGTCGATGCGGCCGGGCTGGTCGACCTGTACGAGGGATGGATCGAACGCTATCCGATCGCCGTGCTGGAAGACGGATTGGCGGAGGACGACTGGGCCGGCTGGCGCATGATGAACAAACGGCTGGGCAAAAAGGTCGAACTGGTTGGCGACGATCTGTTCGTGACCAACGTCAAACGCATCGAACGCGGAATTCAGGAAGACGTCGCCAATGCCGTTTTGATCAAACCGAACCAGATCGGCACCCTCACCGAAACGCGCGCCGCAGTCGAACTGGCCTACCGTGCCGGTTGGGGCGCCATGGTCTCCCATCGCAGCGGCGAAACGGTCGACAGCTTCATTGCCGATATGACGGTCGGATTCGGTACAGGACACCTCAAGACCGGGGCACCTGCGCGCGGCGAGCGCGTGGAAAAATACAACCAGCTGATGCGCATCGAAGAAGCGATGGGTCGAGATGCCTCTTACGCCGGCCGCGATGCGTTCGTGCGCGGGTAGGTTGAAAACAGCTTAGCCCGATGACGCGCCTGGTTACACGCATCGTCGTCGTTCGTCATGGCCACGTCGATGGCATCGATCCGCCGCGATTTCGTGGATGCGCCGAATTCCCGCTCTCCGAACTCGGACGGCGCCAAGCGGAGGCGCTGGGACGGCGCGTGGCGCGTGGCTGGCAGCCGGATGCCATTTACACCAGCAATTTATCCCGTTGCATCGATACGGGCACGGCGATCGAGCGCGCAACCGGCGCGCCTGCAAGCGTTCTCGGCGAGCTCGCCGACATCGACTACGGCCAGTGGCAAGGTTTGACGCACGATCGTGTCGAGTCCTTGTGGCCCGGGCCGGCACGGATGTGGTTTTCGAAACCCGACATGGCCTTGATACCCGGCGGCGAGACGCTCGCACAGGTGTTGGTACGCGTCATGAGTGTCCTCCATTTCGTGCTTTTGAAACACGCCGGCCAGACCGTCGTCCTGGTCGGGCACGACAGCGTCAACCGTGTGCTGTTGTTGCATTGCCTTGGGCTTTCTCTCAGTCATTATTGGCAACTCCGGCAGACGCCTTGCTGCGTGAATGAATGCACGTTCGAGGACGATTCGTTCGTCATCCAACGCATTAACGAAACCGGTCACCTGATTGGCGTTTAAACAAGGAAATGGCGGGAAGACGAGTGGATCGAAGTTTTTACAGCAGGTTAAAAGGTCGAATTCGGCGTCGCCTGCGCTCAGGACGCCGCGCGATGATTTGGCGGAACAAGCAAACCTTGCTATGATTGACTTTAATTGGAGATGGCATTCCTCCCGTAACCGCTCAATCCCGAGCTGATGATGCCTACCTTTCCCGGCCGGGAAGGTAGGCGCATGCCTCGATCCGGACCAGCTGGGCTCACTCACTGGACCGATGAAACCTGATCACACACCCGAACAAGTCGAGCTTTTGCATTACATGGCGAAGTGGCTGCTGCTTTCCGTCATCGCGGCCGCACTCGCCGGCTCCGCGTCCGCATTCTTCCTGTTTGCACTCGAGCGCGTCACCCAAATCCGTGTCGCGTCACCGCAGATCATCTGGCTGCTCCCCCTGGCCGGGTTCGCCGTGGGGTGGATCTATCATCGCCTCGGAAAGGATGTCGAGGCCGGCAACAACCTGATCATCGACGAGATCCACGACCCGAAGAAAACGATCCCGCTGCGGATGGCGCCGCTGGTCCTTGGCGGTACCGTGCTGTCGCACCTGTTCGGCGCATCGGTAGGTCGCGAAGGCACGGCGGTGCAGATGGGCGCCACGCTGGCCGACCAAATCGCCCACATGTTGCGTCTGGACCGCGATACACGCCGGGTACTCGTCATGGCCGGCATGAGCGCCGGCTTCTCATCCGTGTTCGGCACGCCCGTGGCGGGCGCGATCTTCGGCCTGGAAGTACTGGCGATCGGCCGCATGCGCTACGACGCGATCCTGCCCTGCATCGTCGCCGCCATCGTCGCCGACCGCGTGGGACTATGGTGGGGTATCCACCACACACATTATGTGCTCGGCGCGGTACCGGCTGTCGGTACGACCGGCCTGGTTGCGGTCGTCGTCGCCGGCATCGCGTTCGGCATGGCAGGCATGCTCTTCGCGACGCTGACGCACACGTTGAGCGACACGGCCAAGCGCCATGTGCCGTACGGTCCGGCACGCCCCCTGCTGGGCGGCGCAATCGTCGCCCTGGCGGTCTGGCTGAGCGGGACACAGCGCTATATCGGTCTCGGCATTCCGGTCATCGTCCAGGCGTTCCAGCAGCCGCTGGGATTCGAAGACTCGATCGGCAAACTGGCGTTTACCGTCGTCTCACTCGGCAGTGGCTTCAAAGGCGGCGAAGTGACGCCGCTGTTCTATATCGGCGCCACGCTCGGCAACGCCCTGGCGCCGTTGCTGCACCTGCCTTTCCCGCTACTGGCCGCGCTCGGCTTCGTCGCCGTGTTCGCCGGCGCCGCCAACGTGCCGCTGGCGTCTACCGTCATGGCCATCGAACTGTTCGGCGGCGAGATCGCGCCGTACGCAGCGCTCGCCTGCGTCGTCAGCTACCTGTTCTCGGGGCACACCGGCATCTACCGCGCCCAGCGCATCGGCCGGGCCAAGCACCGGCGCGCGCTTCCCGAGGACCTGCGTCTGTCCGAACTCCATGCCTACCGTGCGCGCGAACGCGCGAGGCCGGCAGCGCAGCGTCCTGAACAGTGAGCCACACGATGAACGATTTTGCCGTCCTGCGCCTGTACATCCCGATGTCGGCCCGTGCCCGCGCCACCCGTCTGTGGCACCATCTCAGTCCCCCGCAGCTCGCCCACCAACTGCTGACGCAGGCACGCCGCGCCGGCATCCGCCAGGCGTTGCTGTTCCATGTCGGCAGCGGCTACCTGCCGGGTGAGAAGCCATCCCACGCCCACGTGGAAGGAACGGCAGGGCGCCACCCGCAATGCGTCGAACTGGTCGATACGGAAGAAGCGCTTCGCGCGTTCCTTTTCGAACACCATGCGCAACTGCACGCGGTGCAGGCCGTGCTGTTGCGATGCGAGCTGCCGCTCGCAACCGAGGGCAAGGCGACGCACGCAAGCGCCGGTTAGCGGCGCATCAGTAATGCGGCCGTCCCCATGCCGAGCGTGCACATGACAAGCGAACCGGCAACGTGCAGCAGCACTGCACCGGCTGCCATGGCCAAGCGGCCGGCGCGCAGCAGGATCACCGCCTCGCCGGCGAAACTCGACATGGTCGTCAAGCCGCCAAGGAAGCCGGTGACGACGAACAACCGGATCTCGGGCGCGAGCGACGGCGTTTCGGTTAGCCAAGGTATCGCCACCCCGATGATGTATGCGCCCACCAGATTGACAAGCAGAGTACCGGGTGGAATCTCCGGAAACAGCGAATTCAAAGCCACGCTCGTCCACCAGCGCACGAGCGCTCCCAGCGCAGCGCCGGTGGCGACTGCGAATACGGAAGAAAACTCCATCGATGTCCCATTTGTAATGTACCTTGCCACCTTAACACGGCACTATGGGCAGCCGCACCCGGCTATACTCCATGCCCATGTCTTTCCATTCCCTTGCTCGTTTCGATCCATCCGTTCGTCTTGCACTGCGTGCGCTATGCTCGGCACATGCCGGCCCGGTCGACCTGGACCTGGGGCGAGGCGAATGCATCGCCATCGTCGGTGAATCCGGTTCCGGCAAGAGCGTGTTGCTGCGCATGATCGCGGACCTGATTCCCAACGAGGGCACGGTGCTGCTGGACGGCGCACAGCGCGCAAGCTGGACGGCGCCGGCATGGCGTTCGATGGTAGTCTATCAAGCAGCCGAGCCGGCCTGGTGGGACGCGACCGCGCGCGCGCACCTTCCGGCATCGGAGCAGAAGCGGGCGCAGGCACTGGCCGATGCGCTGAAACTGCGGGCCGCTGCGCTTGATACCGACCTGGAGCTGCTGTCGACCGGCGAACGCCAGCGCCTCGCGCTCATCCGTTCCCTGGCTTGCCGGCCCCGTGTCCTCCTGCTAGACGAGCCCGCTTCGGCGCTCGACGCCGCCTCGACCGCAGCTCTCGAAGCCCTACTGCGTTCGGAACTCGAACGAGGCACGTCGGTGTTGGTCGTGACGCATTCAGAAGAACAGGCCGAGCGCCTCGGGCAGCGGTGCCTGCGTATGGCGAGCGGCCGGCTCGAGGTGGCATGAGCCAGATTGCACTGTCGGCGTCGGACATGGCGCTCGCGGCCAGTCTGGTCGTATTCGATGCGGCGGTTTCGATCGCCTTCGGCCTGCGCCTGCATCGGCCCTTGCTTGTCGCCAGTCTGAGGATGGTGCTGCAGTTGCTGCTCGTCGGCCTCGTGCTGCGCATCGTATTCCGTTCCGACGCGCCGGCGCTGACGCTGGCCATCGCCTGCCTCATGATCGCCGCTGCCGCGCGCGAAGTCGCAACGAGGCCGACGCAGCGCCTGGCCGGCTGGGGCAACTACCGTATCGCGGGCGCAGTGGTAGCGCTGTCGAGCCTGGCCACGGTGGTGCTGGCCCTGATGACGGCCATCCGCCCCACGCCCTGGCACGACCCGCGCTATGCCATCCCGTTGATGGGCATCGTGCTGGGCAGCGTGCTAAATTCGGCAAGTCTGGCCCTCGACGCTTTCCTCGGCGGCGTGGTTGTGTCGCGCAATCAGATCGAAGCCCGTTTGGCCCTGGGTGCATCCTTGCGCACAGCGCTTGCGCCGCTGATGCGCGATGCGGTGCGTAAAGGCCTCATCCCGGTCATCAACCAGATGTCCGCGGCGGGTATCATCACGCTGCCGGGCATCATGACCGGCCAGCTCCTCGCCGGCATGGATCCGCTCGGCGCCGTCGAATACCAGATCCTGTTGCTGTTCCTGCTGGCCGGGAGCAGCGGACTGGCCGCCGGCGGCGTGGTCTGGCTGGCCAGCCGCGCACTTGGCGACGACCGCGACAGGCTGCGGCTGGACCTCTTGGCTTAGTTATCCGGCCGCTTCCTGGTCCGCACCATGTCTTCGAAGGCGGCGACGGCGCGGCTGCGATGCCGCTGGGCGTGGCGCAGCATCGAGAAGCTGCGCGCCGGGAGCGCGCAGTGCGCCCGTGCCAGCAAGCCGGCCTGCACATGCGGCGCCACGACCAGTTCCGACATCGCGGTGGCAAACGGTCCCGCCATGACCGCACTGCGCACCGCCTCATTTGAGGGAAGTTCGAGTGCGATCTGCAGATTGACGACCGCCACGTCGAGCGCGGCGAGTCCGGTCTCCAAAGCGGACCGCGTGCCCGAACCGGCTTCACGCAAAATCCATTGTCCAGCTTCCAGTTCTCTGGCCGTCAGCGTCCTGCCGTCGGCCCAGGGATGATCGGACGCAACCACAACCACCATATTGTCTTCGCCGACAGTCTCCTCCTCCAGGCCGGTCGGTTCTATGTTTCCCTCCACAAAACCGAGATCGGCGCCGCCTTGCAGCACGGCCTCGGCGACGCTCTCGGTATTGCCCGCTTCCATGTGCAAATCGATTCCCGGCCATGCTTGGCGGAAGCGTACCAGCAAGGCCGGCAGCCAATAGCTGGCGATGGTCTGGCTGGCGTGGATCGTTAGCGACCCGCGTCTGAGCTCGCCCAAATCGGCCAGCGCCGCCTCGGCTGCCTGGGCGCTCGCGAGCGCGCGGCGTGCTTCGACGAGAAAAATTCGTCCCGCGTCGCTGATTTCGATGCGCCGGCCGACACGGTGAAACAGCGCCGTTCCGTATCGCTCTTCCAGCGACTTGATGGAAGTGCTGACCGCCGAAGGGGTCAGGAAGAGAACGGCGGCGGCCTGGGTAAGGTGCTGGCGTTCGGCGACCTCGACGAATATACGCAACTGATCCAATGTCATCGTTCAATATTTTAGAAAGATATGTTCGTAATTTTAAAATAGACCAAACAATTCAGTACAGCGATACTTATTACATCGACGTATATGAATATGAGAAAAATAATGAAGAATCAAGTGAACAATTTGTCCGCCGCCGTTCCCGGCCTGTTGCTTTGTGCTGCGGTGACGGCAGCTGCCTATCTGCTCGAAGTGGCCGAAACCCACGTGTTCGGCCGCGCTTGGCTCGAAAGCCTGGTGCTGGCCATTCTCATCGGCACCGGTATCCGCACCCTGCACCGCCTCGACCCGCGCTTCGATCCAGGCATCCATGTCGGCGCCAAACTGCTGCTCGAGATCGCGGTCGTGCTGCTGGGCGCTTCGGTCAGTGCCGGTGCGCTGCTGGCCAACGGCCTCGGCCTCATCGGCGGTATCGCGGCGGTGGTCGTGGTTGCGATCGTGTTCAGCTATTTCATTGGGCGCAGCGCGGGCCTGCCGCAGAAGATGGCGATCCTCATCGCATGCGGCAATTCGATTTGCGGCAATTCCGCGATCGCTGCAGTGGCGCCGGTGATCGATGCCGACGGCAAGGACGTCGCCGCCTCGATCGCCTTCACCGCCGTGCTTGGCGTGGGCGTCGTATTGGGCCTGCCGCTGCTGGTAGGACTGCTGTCGTTCACCCCGGTGCAGTATGGCGTGTTCGCCGGCTTGACCGTCTATGCGGTGCCGCAAGTGCTGGCGGCGACCGCATCGGTATCGGCCGCGAGCGTCCACATCGGCACCCTGGTGAAACTGGTGCGCGTGTTGATGCTGGGTCCGGTCGTGCTGGTCTTGTCGATGTTCGGACGCGGTAGCGGCCGGGCACGCCCTGCGCTGTCGCACCTCGTGCCGTGGTTCATCGTCGGTTTCCTGCTGCTTCTGGTGCTGCGTTCGATGGGCTGGATTCCGCAGGCTGCACTGGCGCCTGCCCACGACGCGGCGAACTTCCTGACCATCATGTCGATGGCGGCCCTCGGACTGGGCGTCGATGCCCGCGCCGTACTGCGTGCCGGCGCCAAGGTGGCCTCGGTGGTAATCGGCTCACTCGCAGGATTGGGCGTGGTCAGCTTTGCTCTGATCAAGTTGCTGGGTGTATAGGCACAGCGCCCTCTTCCCGACTTATATTTATGCCAACTAAAAAAAGGAAAAATCCAATGAAATCATATCTCTGTCATAACACCGCTCGCCGACTCGCTGCAGGCGCGATGTTCGCGCTCATGACAGGCATCGCCTGTGCCGCACAGCCGGTACTGGTGTACGGCCCCGGCGGTCCCGCGCCGGCGATGAAGGAAGCGGCTGCCGCCTTCGAGCAGGAGCACGGCATCAAGGTGACAGTGACGGCGGGCCCGACACCGGGCTGGATCGAACGCGCGAAGCAGGATGCCGACGTGATCTACAGCGGCTCGGAAACCATGATGACGGACTTCACCGTTGCGATGGGCGGCCGCATCCAGGAAGCCAGCATCACGCCGCTCTACCTGCGTCCGCTGTCGATCCTGGTTCGTCCGGGCAACCCGAAGCATATCCATGGCGTCGCCGACCTCGTCAAACCCGGCGTGCGCATCCTGGTCGTCAACGGGGCTGGCCAGAATGGCGTTTGGGAGGACATGGCGGGTAGGAAAGGCAATCTCGATACAGTGCGCAAGATCCGCACGAACATCGCCAGCTATGCTGCCAACAGCGCGATCGCGCGCGACACCTGGACCAGCCGCAGCGACATCGATGCATGGCTGATCTGGAACATCTGGCAGGTCTCCAACCCCAAACTCGCCGACGTCGTGTCGATCGAACCGGATTACGCGATCTACCGCGATGCCGGCGTCGCCCTGACCGAGCACGGCAGCGGCAACCCGGCTGCGAAGCAGTTCGTCGATTTCCTGCAGTCGCCGCAGGGCAGCGCGATTTTCACCAAATGGGGATGGCAAAAATGACGGCGCGCGTCCTGCCATGACCGGGCAAGCGCAGGAACGCAATCTCGACGACCCGGAGGAAGTTACGCGCCGCTACCGCGAACGCCATACCGCGCCAGTGGCTGCGCTCAACCGCTGGGTCGAAAGCCACGCCGGCGGCATGCGCGAGATGCCGTGGTTCGATCCGCGCGATGGCGGCACCTTCGCCCGCATCCTGGTCCTGCTGGAAGCGCCGGCGCGCCAGGCGATGCGGCCGCGTTTCGTGTCGCGCGACAATCCCGGTCCGGCGCAGCGCAACCTCAAGCTCTTCCTGGCGCAGGCCTGCGTGGCGCGCGAAGAGACGGTGATCTGGAACACGGTTCCCTGGCTGCCGCCGGTCGATGGCCCACCGATGCAGCTGCGCGCCGGCGACATCCGCGCCGGCATCGCGCTGCTCGACGACGTCCTCGGATTCTTGCCGGAGCTGCGCGTCGTGGTGTGCGCGGGACGCACGGCCAGGCGCACCGAAGCGTCCATCCGCGCCAGCCGGCCCGATATCCAGGTGCTGTCGATGCCACATCCGAGTCCGCTCGCTGTCTGCGCCGGCCCTCACGTAGCGCGGCAGATCGTGGACACGCTGGCGCAGGCGCGCGGGGTTGCCGGCGCCTGGCGCCGTACCACCTAAGCTCACGGGCGCTGCAGCGAAGCAATACAAGGCGAGACGAACAGCTTGCCCTGGTAGGCGCCATTCGCCGTGCGCCACGCGACCACCAGCCACAGCATGGCCAGCACCGCTACGAGCAGCGCGCCGGCGATGTCGAAGAACAGCGAATCGAATACATTGGCAAGCCGCAGCGTGGTCACGGCAAATACGCCGAGCGGAAATGTATACCCCCACCAGCCAAGGTTGAAGGGTACCGCGCTCCGGAAATAGCGGCAGGTGATCAGTGTCGCGAGCAGCATCCACCACAGGCCCAGCCCCCACAGGAGCAGTGCGCTCACGCCCCCCAGGCCGTATGCGACCCGGCCGACCTCTTCCATGCCGAACAGGGCGAACGTCGCAGGCGCATCCGCACCGAGCACCAGCATGCCTAGGGAGCCTGTACCCACCGGGCCCAGGGCCAGCCAGCTCGATGCCGCCATGCTTTCGTGCGGCAGCTTGTGCAGCGCCATGCGCAGCAGCAGGATCGCGAGGATGCTGAGTGCAACGGGCACCGAATAAGCCCAGAGCACATAACCCGTAAGGAGCACCGTGAAGCGCGCCGCGCTGTCCTGCAGGTGCGGCACGAGCAGGCCTGCGCTGGCGGCCGCCACTTCGGCTGCGACCACGGGCAGCAGCCACACCGCAGTCATCTGGTCGATGCTGTGTTGCTGGCGGGTGAACATCAGGTACGGAATCAGTACGCCGCAGGCCAGCGCCATGGCGACGTCGATCCACCACAGGCATTGCGCTACCGCGACCGCGGCCTGCCCCCAGCGCGCCACGCCGAACCCCAGGAAACCGTTGATGATCGTCGCCAGACCCATCGGGATGGTGCCGAAGAACATCGATACCGTCGCGTGCCCGAAGACTTGCTTTGCCTCGTCGAAGAACAACAGCCAGCGCGCGCCGTACATCGCGGCGAACACGACGAACAGCAGGATGTTGAGCAGCCAAAGGCCTTCGGCAAGCTGATGCAGCCCGAAAACGGCATAAGGGAATTGTGCGAGCGCGAGCGCGAGAATACCGGTACCCATCGTCACGGCGAACCAATTCGGTGTGAATTGCCTGATTGCTTCAATCGGACTGCTCAATTGCCTTAAAGGCTTGAGACCCGACGAGGTGGCGATGATTTCGCTGAAAGACATGGCTCTCCAATTTTGAATATAGCGCGCAGCATGCGCTGGCAACCGTAGCTTAAATCGAAATGCCTAATTCATGAAACACGACGGACAGCAAGAAAATCAAGCTGATATTTAGCTTGATAATACTCATTTTATTCGTTTTACAGCTAGTTCCCGGCTCAATACACTGAAGTTGTAACTTTCACTCAACACTATTGGAGCGCACATGAAAACCCCGACTCGCATTGCAGTTACCGGCGCCGCAGGCCAGATCGGCTATGCCTTGCTTTTCCGTATCGCCAACGGTGACCTGCTCGGCCCCGATCAGCCTGTCATTCTCCAGTTGCTCGACCTGCCACATGCCCTGGGCGCCATGCGTGGTATCGACATGGAGTTGCAAGACTGCGCGTTTCCACTGCTGCAGGAAGTCCTGGTGACCGACAATCCGGAAGTCGCCTTCCGCGACGCCGACATCGCCATTCTTGTCGGCGCACAGCCGCGCAGCAAAGGTATGGAACGCAAGGATTTGCTTGCCGCCAATGCAGGGATCTTCGCCAAGCAGGGACGCGCCCTGAACGCGGTCGCCAAGCGTGAAGTCAAAGTACTTGTCGTCGGCAATCCTGCCAACACGAATGCACTGATCGCCATGCACGCGGCGCCGGACCTCGATCCATCCTGCTTCAGCGCGATGATCCGGCTTGACCACAACCGCGCCCAGGCCATGCTGGCGCTACATCTGGACAAGAGTGTCGACAGTATTTCGCAATTGATAGTCTGGGGCAACCACTCGCCCACCATGTATGCCGATTACCGCTTCGCCCTCGTCGATGGCCAATCTGCCTCGTTCGCGCTGCGCGACGAGCGCTGGAACCGAGAAGTGTTCATCCCGACGGTGGCCCAGCGCGGCACAGCCATCATCGAAGCACGCGGCCAGTCGTCCGCTGCATCGGCGGCCAATGCCGCGATCGACCACGTACGCGATTGGGTGAGGGGCAGCGGCGGGCGCTGGGTCTCGATGGCGCTGCCGTCGGACGGCGGGTATGGCATCCCGGAAGGCATCTTCTTCGGCGTGCCGGTCGTCTGCGACGGGCGCCAGGCAAATCGGATCCGTGGCCTGGACATCAATACCTTCGCGCGCGAAAAACTGCAGGCGGCAGTCGATGAATTGGTGCAGGAGCGCGACGCCATTCGGCATCTGCTGGACTGACCTCCGTAAATTGTCATCCTCGGTACGGAATTTACCAAAATATCAGGTTGAATTCCGACTTTTAATTTATCCAGCAATTTTGTAGAAATAATAATGCGACGTATATTAGGCTGACCATCACGCCGGGAACCCGGCGCCCGGTCAATCACAGGAGACAACAGCCATGACAAGAAGATCAGGCGACGACACCGCCAAACCTGCAGGTCCCCACGATAGCGCGCGCCCTTTCGAGGGACGCCGCCGTTTCATTCGGCACACTGGTTTCATTGCCGCTGGGTTGGCCGCCGCCCCGGGCGCCAGCCTTGCCGCCATCGCCAAGGACGACGGGGTCTCGTTTGCCGATGGCCCGCGCGAACTGGTCAGTTATCCGCAAAAGCGTCCCTTGATCCGCGTCACGACCCGTCCGCCGCACCTCGAAACACCGTTCGAGGTCTTCAACAACGGGGCGATCACGCCCAATGACGCGTTCTTCGTGCGCTACCATCTGGCGAACCTGCCGATGTCGATCGATCCTGAGACCTACCGGCTCGAGGTCAAGGGTGCGGTAAAGCGCAGCCTGAGCTTGTCGCTTTCCGAACTCAAGGCGCTGGGAGAGCCTGTCGAAGTCGTGGCTGTCAACCAGTGCTCCGGCAACAGCCGCGGGTTCTCGTCGCCGCGCGTCTTCGGTGCCCAGTTGGCAAACGGCGCCATGGGCAATGCGCGCTGGGTCGGGGTGCCGCTCAAGACAGTGCTGGAAAAGGCCGGCGTCGGCGCCAATGCACGACAGGTGATGTTCAACGGCCTGGACCAGCCTGTGCTGCCGTCGACCTCCGATTTCAGGAAAACGCTGGACATCGAACACGCGCTTGGCCACGACGTACTCCTGGCCTGGAGCATGAACGGCCAGGACATCCCTTACCTGAACGGCTATCCTCTGAAGCTGATCGTTCCCGGCTATTTCGGCACTTACTGGGTCAAGCACTTGTCCGAAATCGAGGTGCTCGACAAGCCTTTCGAAGGCCACGATGCCTTGTTCATGACGACGGCCTATCGCGTGCCAGACAATGACTGCCTGTGCGTGGCACCCGGCACCACGCCGTCCAGGACCAGGCCGATCTCGACCCTGCCGGTGCGCAGTTTTATCACCAGCGTCACCAGCGGCGGCGTGCTGCCCGCCGGCCGTACGGTCCAGCTCAAGGGTATCGCTTTCGACGGCGGCGCGGGCATCAAGGCCGTGGATGTTTCGATCGATGGCGGCAAGACCTGGCGGGCGGCGGAACTCGGCGCCGACCTCGGGCGTTATTCGTTCCGCGAGTGGCGCCTGCCGGTAAGCTTCGCCGCACGCGGCCAGACTGTCCTGATGGTAAGGGCCACCAACCGTGCCGGCGAAGTGCAGCCGGCGGACCCGACCTGGAACCCGGGGGGCTATCGCCGCCATGTGATCGAATCCTACCCCGTGACCATCGCCTGAGGAGGCGCCCATGAAACGAATCGAATCCTTCTTGCCTGTTTTCCTGCTCGTTGCAGGCATGGCCGCGCCGGCGTACGCCGAAGTTCATACACTCAAGCTTCCTGCCGAGACAGCGCAGCTCAAGTCGTCGCGCCTGCCCGGCTATGTCATCGCCACGCAGAAATGCGCTACCTGTCATTCCGCCGATTACATCAAGTACCAGCCGCCAGGCATGACCCTAGTCCAATGGACCGGCGAAGTCGGCAAGATGCAGCACATGTATGGCGCCCCGCTCACCGATGACGACGTCAAGGTCATCGGCGCCTATCTCGCGGTGACCTATGGCAGCGCGAAGGAAGCCGATTTGCCGGCAGAACTCAGGCTCGCGTGGGCATCGGGCGCTACGAAGCCGGCGGCGGGAAAGGGGCTCGACGTACAAGCGCTGCTCGCTTCCAACAACTGTCTGGCCTGCCATGCAATCGACAAGAAGATCGTCGGACCGGCTTACCATGAGGTGGCCGCAAAATACCGCGGCAATCCCGGGGCGCAAGCCCTCCTTGAAAAAAGCATCCATGGCGGCAGTTCGGACAAATGGGGACAGGCTGCGATGCCGCCCTTCCCCCAGCTCAAGCCCGAGGAATTGCGTGCGCTGGCCGATTTCGTTCTGAAGCAATAGGGAAATGCGCAGCGTTTTGGCAAGCGGCGTGGTTTCAATATAATTGGGCGTCAGCACAACTCGACGCCCGCCAACGATGCGCCTCTCCCTTCGCCAGCTTCAGATCTTCCTCGCCATCGCTGGATCGGGCAGCACCACGGCAGCGTCTCACCAGGTGGCCTTGTCGCAATCCGCGACCAGTGCAGCCCTCAACGAGCTCGAGGCGATGCTCGACGTCCAGCTGTTCGACCGGGTCGGCAAGCGCCTGCTCATCAACGACAACGGCCGCCTGTTGCTGCCCCAGGCGCGCCAGATGCTGGACGCAGCGACGACGATCGAACGCCAGTTCGCCGAGCAGAACAGCTTGACAGGCCTCGGCCTGCATCTCGGAGCCAGCACGACGATCGGCATCTACCTGTTGCCGGCGATACTGGCGGAGGCATTCGCCGCGTCGCCCCAGGGCCCGCCTCGCGTCACCATTGCAAATACGTCCGACATCGCAACGGCGGTCGCGAATTTCGAGCTGGATCTAGGCTTGGTGGAGGGGCCATGTCATGACCTGCAGCTACAGGTCGAACCGTGGATAGCAGACGACCTTGTGGTGGTTGCCGCCCCCGGCCACCCGCTGCTTACCGACGGTGCCGCCAGCGACGGGACCGTGTCCTTGCAGGCCTTACGCAACGCCGGCTGGCTACTACGCGAACCCGGTTCGGGAACCCGTGAGGCGGTCGAGCAGGCGCTCGTCCCTCACCTGCACAGCTTGCGCTCGGCAGGCGAATTCAGCAACGCGGAGGCGATCAAGCATGCGGCCGCGCATGGACTGGGGCTGGCCTGCCTATCCCGGCTCGTGGTCGAGGATTTCGTCGCGAGCGGTCGGCTGGTAGTGGTACGGACCTCGCTGCCCGCCCTCAAGCGCAACTTCTTCATCATTCACCACAGGAACAAGGTGCTGTCGACCAGGCTCCTGGGCTTTCTGGCTTTGTGCCGCACGACGGCAAGCAGGCGGGTGCGGCGCAAGCTTGAGGACCACGCGCATGAATTTGGTTGATGCTGCGCCACGAGCCAGACCGAAAAGAGGATGACTTATCCAGCACGGCCCCGGACGGGCGGTTGATCAGGATTGCATGAGCAAGCATGGCATCAATTAGTCCTGCTCCATTGATGCTGGAATGTCCAGGCCGGCTCGAGGTATCGTCGTCTAAGGCGAATCCAGTGTCTAAGGACGGAACGGAAGAGGCATTAATGAAGATCAGACATTATTCCCATAATGTCAAATCCATGCCTGATAGGCAGACGGCCTTCCCCGGCTAAGCCAGCAGGGGGAGCCGACGCCGGTTTGTTGTTCTAACTCTCAGTTCGCTTAATGACAGAGAAGTTCGAATTGAACTGACGCTCCGTCGAGCTGCGCGATAAGACACGCTTGCCGCAGCGATGAACCAGCGACGCATCTGCCTTAACGAACGCCTACATGCAATGCGTCAACAGTTCCACTTTTACTTCATTTGTTCAAGAAGTCTCATTTTTACTTAATGAACAGTCCCACTTTTACTTCATCGGACGGGCGAGTCTCAAATTTACTTCGCTTAAGTGACCACATTTACTTCGCCGAACGGTTAGCCGTGCAGGCTCCTGAAGACGTTCTCCGAGAAGTTCCATCTTTGCTTCATGATCAGTCGCACTTTTACTTCATCGGACGGTGTCTGAACGCCATTCGAGGCCAACCTAACTTGTCTCGAAGTCGATGCCGGCCGCAAGCCAGAGGCAAAATCGCGGATTGCTGCTGTCATGAGAACGGCGCAGAACATACAGCGCAAGCTAGGGACAGGAAACTAGACTCTGCGGGACGAGCTGCGAAAACGTGAGCTGCACCTCGTCATTGGCGGGATCGTTTTGGCGAAAGAAGCCGGCGTCGGATTGCACGAACGCTAAAGCGCTCCAATCGCCTGCTTCAACTCTCGCAGCCGCTCCTGGTTGACGCAGTAGCAGACCCGCTGCACATCCGACGACCCCTCGATCAGTCCTGCTTCCTTCAGGATCGAGACATGCTGCGAAATCGTCGACGGCGCCAGCGGCAAGACATCCGTTAGCTTCCCGAAGTAGCACTCGCCATAATCGATCAGGTGACGGAGCAGCTGGATACGTGCAGGATGCGCGAGTGCCTTGCACATGCGTGCCAGGTCATCGGCATCGATTTCCGTATCACGCATGCGAGGCGTAGTTGGAGGACAGCAGGATTTGGACATAGGTTTGTTCGTTGTTTGGCGAACGCAGAATAGGCCTCAGGAGACACTCTTGTCAAAAGCTTTGACGTACTGCCGCGATGGTTCAGCGGCGACCGCTCGAAGGTAGAAGGCAAGCGAAGCGACAGACATGGCGAGCAGCACGAACAGCAATACCAAAGGACCTCTGTCGTATCGCAGGATTGCTGCCGCTGCCAGCGGCCCGGCCGCCTTCGAAAGGAGCGACGGGCCTGCCATCGCACCGGAGATTGCGCCATAGTTTTCGCGGCCGAACAGCGCCTGAGGGACCGAACCACGCACGATAGTCAAGATGCCGTTACTCAACCCGTAAAGCACGCAGAAAGAAGCCGCCGCCCAAGCCTGCGAACCAAATAGTACAAGGACGAGCAAGGCTGCCGGGAGCATCGAGAACGTCAGCTTGCCGACCGTTTGCGGCGGCGTATTCCGCCCGAGCGTCATCTCTCCAATACGCCCCGCAACCTGCATTGGGCCGATCAACGTGGCCAGCATGACCGCCAGCGTCGCGGATGCGCCCAAGTGCCCGAGCAACGGGATCAGGTGGACCGACATCGCCGAGAAAATGAATGCATTGGCCGAGAATGCCAGTGCCAGCATCCAGAACGCCTGGTGCCGCAAAGCTTCCGCCAGGGTGTGGCTCCGGGGCGCACCGGCTGGATCCCTCAACTTGCTGCCGGCCGGATCGGTGCCTAGCCAGAGATGTAGCGGCACACAGATCAGAAGCTGTATGAGCCCGTACAAAAGGTAGGTGTCGCGCCAGCCTAGCATCGTATGCAATTTGGCGGTCAATGGCCAGAACACCGTGCTGGCAAAACCGCCGAACAGCGTCAAGGTCGAAATCGCTTTTCTGGAGCCAATCTCGAGCTTGCGGTTGATGGTTGCGAAAGCGGCCTCGTACAGCGTGAGTGCCATCGCAACGCCAATGAGCGTCCAGGCAAAATAATAGGATGCGACGCTGGTGCAGCGGCTGAGCCAAACCAGCCCAAGAGTACATAGCAACGAACCTGTCGCCATCACGTAGCGCCCGCCGTAGCGGTCCAGCAGGATGCCCGTTGGCGTAGAAGCCAATCCTGCAACGAGCAAGGCCCATGAAAAGGCGCCGAACACCAGTTCCGGCGCGAGCGCCAGATCACGCTCGATATCGGGGGCCACGATGGTGAAGGCATAGTAAAGCGATCCCCAGGACAGGATCTGGGTGACGGCGAGGATGCCAATGGTCTTCGATGGCCGTTGCACGCGAGGCTCCAGGTTGGCACCGCCGGCTCGCGCCGACGGCAGTTCATTCAATCAGGCGCAGCAGCTGGTCTTGGCCGGCGCACTGCAGCCGCAAGCGCCGAACGGAGACGGTGCTGGAACGCAGCAGCTCGCAGCCTGGGCCGCCGGGACTCCGCAACAGGAAACCACCGGCTCGGATGCAGCATCGTCGTAAGCCAGCCGAGTATTGCACACGCCCGTTTTCGGCAGGTCGAGCTGCACGTCGTCGGCCGCAGCCATATCGCCCACAAGAGCTGCGACCACTGAGCGCACCTGCTCGTACCCTGTCGCCATCAAGAAATTAGGTGCGCGGCCATAGCTCTTTGCGCCCACGGCGTAGTAGCCGGCTTCAGGGTGGGCCAGCTCGTTATGTCCGTGCGGACGGACGGTGCCGCAGCTGTGCTCGTTCGGATCGATCAGGGGCGCCAGCGCGTCGGTGCTCTCGAGCCACGGGTCATGGCGCACGCGCAGTTCGCGCGTCAGCGCAAGGTCGGGCCGCGCCCCGGCCGCGCAAATAATACGGTCGATCCCGTCGATCACCGGCGTGGCGCCGCTGATCGGCTCTCCGGTCACGCGGATCCGGCCGTCGACTTCTTCCAGTTGCTCGATCCGGAAGTTCTGGCGCAATTCCAGTCCACCAGAGTCACGCAGGGCCTTCAGGCGTATTCCGAGCTGGCCGCGTGCCTGCAGGCCATCGGCTTCGCCGCCGCCGAACACCCGGGTCAGGTTGCTGCCGCGGGTTGCCCAGACGATGCTGGTCTTCGGATATGCCTCGGCTAGTTGCGCGAGCGCGAGCAGGCTTCCGGCTGCGGAGTGCCCTGCTCCCACGACCAGCACTCGCCGGCCCGCAAAGCGTTCACGCGCGCTTCCAAGGACATCAGGCATGCCATAGTCGATGCGCGCCGCCAGTACCACTTCGCCAAGCGCAGGGATGCCATCGGCACCCAACGGATTCTGATGCGACCAGGTGCCGGTAGCGTCAATCACGTCACTGGCCAGGTACTGCCGAGTCCCTTCCGCCGTTTCGGTGCGGATCAGGAAGGGTGCGGCCTCGCGGCCCTTGGTCTTTACCTTGTCGAAACCGACGCGCGTGATGGCAATGACCCGCTGCCCGAGCAGCAGGTTGGCCGCAATTGCAGGCGTCGCTGCGAGCGGAGTAAGGTAAGCGTCGAGTAGTTCGCCCGCGGTCGGCAGCCCGTCGTCCGGCGGCGAAGTCCAACCGTGCTGCTGCAGGAGGCGGCGGGCCGCCTTGTCGACGTTGTATTGCCAGGGCGAGAACAGGCGCACGTGGCGGTAGGTGGCCAGGTTGGCGCCTACCTTGGGGCCAGCTTCGAGAATGAGCGGCGTTAGGCCCCGCTCGATCAGGTGCGCAGCCGCCGCAAGGCCTACAGGCCCAGCTCCAAGCACCGCCACCGGCAGTTTTTTGTTGCTATTCATTCTTGCTCTCCTCGTCTAGTCAGGCAAAGTTCTGTTGGTCCGCAGCCAAACCTCGGCATTTCCTATTTCGTCGAATTACGAATGCATGGGCGCAGCGATAGACCCGGACGCGCGCCTGAACCGGTTATTCGTTAATCGACGAATATAGAATATCGTCGTTGTCATCAAACGGTCAAGATGTTTCGATATATTTGGAAGTGTCGTATCAACCAACCGAACAGGTCGAGACCGCCATGACTGACAACAGGATTTTCAACGTACTATTTCTTTGCACCGGCAACTCCTCGCGCAGCATTATTGCCGAGGCCATCCTCAACGCCACCAGCGCTGGCCGGTTTCGCGCCTACAGCGCAGGAAGCCATCCAGGCAGCTCGGTGCATCCCTTTGCGATCGAACAGATCGAACGGCTCGGCTTCCCCGTCCAGGGCCTGCGCAGCAAAAGCTGGGATGAGTACGCAGTTGCCGATGCTCCGCACATGGACTTCGTGATCACGGTATGCGACAAGGCCGCTGGCGAGGCGTGTCCCCGCTGGCCAGGGCACCCGATCACGGCGCATTGGAGCTTCGAAGATCCAGCAGCATTCGTGGGCAGCGACCGGGAGCATCGCCAGGTCTTTGCCCGCACATGCCGCGAGATCAAGAATCGCCTCGACATCTTTTCCATGCTTCCGTTTGCGACGCTGTCGCGCCTGGCTATCCAAAAGGAACTGGCCGCCATCGGCCGTTCGGACGTGCCGCTCCTGTGAGGGCTTGCCGCACAGGCGTCAATTCCACTATACTGGAACTATCGAATATTTGGACGAGATCATGGACACGAAACCCGCACTTGCCGCGCTTGCCGCCCTCGCCCAGGAATCAAGGCTGGCAACCTTTCGCTTGCTCGTGCAGGCTGGCCCTGCAGGACTTTCCGCAACCAAGATTGCCGAGGCACTCGGCACGCCTCCCTCATCGCTGTCCTTTCATCTGAAAGAACTTACCCACGCCAACCTGGTGATTCCGCGCCAGGAAGGCCGTTTCATCATTTACGCAGCGAACTTCGACACGATGAATCAGCTGCTGGGCTTCCTGACCGAGAACTGCTGTGGCGGCAATCCTTGTTCGCCAACGAATGGCTCGGGATGTGAGCCCATCGCTTCCAGCCAAACAAGCTAATTTCTGCGCTTATTTCCTCTCAACCTAAGGTCTACCGTGAACGTACTTTTTCTTTGCACCGGCAATTCGTGCCGCTCGCTCATCAGTGAAGCCGTCTTCAATCATCTGGCTCCAACTGGCTGGCACGCCATCAGCGCAGGCAGCCAACCGACCGGCAAGTTGAACGACAAGGCGCTCGCCCTGCTCGCCAGCAAAGGCATTTCCACCGAGGGCTACTACAGCAAGTCCTGGGACAATTTGCCCGTCACCCCTGACCTCGTGGTAACGGTGTGTGCCAGCGCTGCCGGTGAAACCTGCCCGGCCTACCTCGGTCCGGTGCTTCGTACGCATTGGGGTGTCGAAGACCCAAGCCACGTCGTCGGTACCGAAGAGGAAATCGACGCCGCCTTCGAAAAGGCCTACGCCATCCTCCGCGCACGTATCGAAGCCTTCCTCGCCCTGCCGCTCGAGAAGTTGAAATCCGACCGCGCGAAGTTCAAGACCGAACTCGACCGCATCGGCCATATCGGCGCCTGAACGCCACCTTCCGTTACGTCAGCCGGGCCATTGCCCGGCTTGTCCATGTGCCCGTAGCTCCCTGAAAGACTTCCGTGCTGATCGCATTTCTCATCTTCCTGATAACCCTCACCTTCGTCATCTGGCAGCCTCGCGGCCTCGGTATCGGCTGGAGCGCCGCCGCGGGCGCCGCCGTGGCCTTGCTCGCGGGCGTCATCCACGTCAGTGACATTCCCACCGTCTGGCATATCGTCTGGAATGCCACCGGTGCGTTCGTGGCCGTCATCATCATCAGCCTCCTGCTCGACAAGGCCGGCTTCTTCGAGTGGGCTGCGTTGCACGTGGCGCGTTGGGGCGGCGGCAGCGGCCGGCGCCTGTTTGTGCTTCTTGTCTTGCTGGGTGCGGCCGTGGCCGCGCTGTTCGCCAACGATGGCGCGGCGCTGATCCTGACGCCCATCGTCATCGCCATGCTGGTCGCCTTGCGATTTTCGCCGAAAGCCACGCTGGCCTTCGTAATGGCGGCCGGTTTCATCGCCGACACTGCCAGCCTGCCGCTGGTCGTGTCGAACCTCGTGAATATCGTCTCGGCCGACTATTTCAATATCGGCTTTGCGCGCTACGCCGCAGTGATGGTGCCGGTGAACCTGGTGTCGGTGGCCGCGACGCTTGCCGCGCTGGTCTGGTTCTTCCGCAAGGACATCCCGGCCAACTACGACGTGACACAACTGAAACGCCCCGAGGAGGCCATCCATGACCGCGCCACCTTCGTCACCGGCTGGTGGGTGCTGGGCATGCTGCTGGTCGGCTTCTTCTGGCTCGACGCTGCCGGCATCCCGATCAGTGCCGTGGCCGCGGTTGGCGCAGTGCTGCTGCTGGCTGTCGCTGCGCGCGGGCACCGGATCTCGACCCGCGAGGTGCTGCGCGGCGCCCCATGGCAGGTGGTCGTATTCTCGCTGGGGATGTACCTGGTGGTCTATGGCCTGCGCAATGCCGGGTTGACGGACTACCTCACTGCCCTGCTCAACCGGTGCGCCGAGCATGGCGTGTGGGGCGCAGCGCTCGGCACCGGCTTCATCACTGCCATCCTGTCGTCGATCATGAATAATATGCCGACCGTACTCGTGGGCGCGCTGGCAATCGACGCCACCACGGCACAGGGTGTTGTGCGCGAAGCGATGGTGTACGCGAACGTGATTGGTGCTGACCTCGGCCCGAAGATCACGCCGATTGGCAGCCTCGCCACGCTGTTGTGGCTGCACGTGCTTTCGGCGAAGAATATCCAGATCTCTTGGGGCTACTACTTCCGGATCGGTATTCTCCTGACCCTGCCGATCCTGCTGGTGACCCTGAGCGCGCTTGCCCTGCGCTTGAGCTGAGAAAGGACCGAACATGAACAAGGCACTGGACGTCACGATCTATCACAACCCCGATTGCGGCACCTCCCGCAACACGCTGGGCCTCATCCGGAATGCCGGCATCGAGCCGACCGTGATCGAATACCTTAAGAACCCGCCCGACCGCGCAACACTGGTCAACCTGATTCAGCGCGCAGGCCTGCAGGTTCGCGGCGCCGTACGCGAGAAAGGCACGCCATTCCTGGAGCTCGGCCTGGATGATCCCGGGACGACGGACGAGCAACTGATCGACGCGATGCTCGCGCATCCGATTCTGATCAACCGGCCCTTCGTCGTCACGCCAGTCGGTGTCCGCCTGTGTCGGCCGTCTGAAGTCGTGCTGGACATCCTGCCGGCGCCGCAGCGTGCCGCCTTCTCGAAAGAGGACGGCGAAGCTGTCGTCGACGAACAAGGAAAGCGAATCAAATGAGTAAAATCCCGAATCTCCCCAACATCAAGCCCGAACTGCTTGACCAGCCTACGCTCGAGAAGCTCGCGCCAGTGGGCGACCTGAGCCATCCGCCGCGCATCCTGATGCTGTACGGCTCGTTGCGTGAGCGTTCCTTCAGCCGCTTCCTGACCGAGGAAGCCGCGCGCATATTGGAGCACTTCGGCGCAGAGGTGAAGATTTTCGATCCGATGGAACTGCCGATGGCCGGCAGCGTGCCGGAGACGCATCCGAAAGTCGTCGAGCTGCGCGAGCTGTGCCTGTGGTCGGAAGGCCAGGTATGGTGCAGCCCGGAGCGCCATGGTGCGATCACGGCGGTGATGAAGAACCAGATCGACTGGATTCCGCTGGAAATGGGCGCGATCCGGCCGAGCCAGGGCCGCACGCTGGCGGTGATGCAGGTCTGCGGCGGTTCGCAGTCCTTCAACGTGGTCAACACCCTGCGCCTGCTGGGGCGCTGGATGCGCATGTTCACGATCCCGAACCAGTCCTCAGTGCCGATGGCCTATAAGGAATTCGACGACGAAGGCCGGATGCGACCGTCTGCCTACTACGATCGGGTTGTCGACGTGATGGAGGAGCTCTTCAAGATCACGTTGCTGATGCGGGGGCGAACCGATTTTCTGACCGACCGCTACAGCGAGCGCAACGAGCGTGCGCTCAAGGCGATCAATCGGCAGATCGAAAAAATTTGAACTGCTGAGGCTGGGTTGGCGCCAGCAGACCTCTTACCCGCGGCCAATCATCCTCTGGACCAGCCGGAGACAATAATCGCCATTCCGAACAAAGCGATCGCCGCGCCAGCCCAGTCCATGGTCGACAGCTTCACGCCGTTGACCACGCGTAGCCAGACCAGTGCAGTAGTAACGTAGACGCCGCCATATGCCGCGTACACGCGGCCGCTGGCGGCAGGGTGTAAAGTCAGCAGCCACACGAAGAGTGCCAGGCTTGCTGCAGCCGGGGCAAGTAGCCAGATCGGGCCATTCTTACGAAGCCATAAATATGGCAGAAAACAGCCTACAATTTCCGCAACGGCTGTGGCAATGAACAACAGTCCAGTCTTCCAGATCATTAATTCTTCTTTCGTCTACGAGGATCCGTCTGCTTTACATGCCAGTGCTCGACCGAGGTAGCAGAATCCTGTTGGTAACAATCCAGGGCGAAGACCAACGGACGGGAAACCTTGTCAGCTTTGGCGTGCATTCGCCGATGCGCATTAACAACGCTGCCTCCTTCCGCATGGTCTGCCAAAGGGGAGGACCTGGCATTATACGATCAGGAGTTGGACGCCAGGCTGTAAGCGCCGCTGCCAATGCTTGAAAGCGCCCCCCAACCTAATCCATCTTTCCGTTCAGGACGCGGTTTCCTCACGGAAAAGCCTAAACGCGAGTAAACAAAGTACCGCTTCCACCACGGCAAAAAGGGTCAATGCCTTTCCGAAGTCAAATAAGCTCAGCACCTCCCCGAAGATGAGACTGCCCAGCCCGAAACCGATGAATAACATAAATACGTTCAGGCCCATCGCTTGTCCTGGGCGCTGGCCCCCGAGGGATGTCACGATGCCGGCGAACAGCGGCTGGGTCATGTCATAACCCAGCGACAACACAGTTACCGCAAGCGCTGCGACCAGCAACGATGTATGCGAGAGCAGCGCTGCAGCGGCCAGTGCGCCGAGGCCCAGGCCGAGTGGCACAATGCGCCCGCGGCCGAAGCGATCTGCGGCGCGTCCGATCAAGGGTCCGAACAAAAAGCCGGGGACGCCGTAACCGAGCAATGCCAAGCCGATACCGACGGGGCCCAGGCCATACTGCCGCTCGAAATACAAGCCGAGCCATGTGAAGACGCCCGAGTGGAAAATCGAATTGAGCAACACAAAGAGATAAGTACGCTGGCCCCGTGCCGATGTGATCAGACCGCGATATGCTTGAAATAGCATGCTCCAGCCGCCCTGGATGGACTGGGTCGCGTCTGCGATCAGATTCCGATACGGAAGCAGAACGGCCAAGATGCCAGCCCCCGCGATGCCGACGCCGATGAAGATGATGCGCCATCCAGTGTACGGCTCCAGAACGGCGCCGATGGTGGAACCGAAAGCCATACCGCCGGCCATGGCGCCAAACAGCCAGCCCAGGGGGCGCCCTCGCCGCTCATAAGGGAATAACCGGCCGATCAGGACAAGGGCCAGCGGCACGACGCCACTTGCGCCGAGGCCGGTCATCAGGCGCCAAAACGCGAGTTGCGTGATCGACTGTGCCGTAGCTGTCAAGGACGTCAGCAGCGCAAACGCGCACAGCGAGGCGGCCATGATCCGCCAGATGCCGATGCGGTCGGCCAACAAACCGTAGGCGAGCGTTGCCGCACCGTATGGAATGAGATACGCAGGGACGATGAACCCGGTTTCGTGCGGCGAGACCGCGAATGTGGCCGCTAGCTGGGGAATGATGGGGGCCACCATGAAGGCCTGAAAGAAGATGATGAACGTTGCGGCAGCGAGCACGCGTAGCAGCGCTTCGCGCTGTCGGTTCATATCAATGGTCGTTGAGGTCATTGTTAATATTCTCGTTTCGGGAAATAGTGATCATTCGGCGGCGGCTGCTTCTTCATCAAGGACAAGCTGACGGTGTCTTGAACCCGCTTGGCGGATGGCGGCAAAATGTACTTACGTTGAATGCTCGCCGCGCACTTCAGTCGTCAATCGTCTCGCAATCAGCTCAAGATCCTGGCTTCGAAGCCCGCAATCTTCAGGGTCGCCAATATTTGTTCAGCTGTCACCAGTTCGGGGGTGATGACAACAGCGATGCGCTGTGTCTTCGCGCTGGCAACCACTTCTTGAACGCCGGGCATCCGTCCCAGCGAAAAACGGACCCGGGTCTCGCAGCCACCGCAATGCATCTTCTCCTCGCCAATCACCTCGAAATCGACCTTGGCAATCATGTTGATATCCTTTCCTATAACAGTTCAAATCCTGACCGGCTCCGCCGCGCGTCCGACGCTCAAAATCGCATCGAAGAAGAGGCGGGGCCGACCGCGTAGCGAGTTCGAAAAAATGGCGGTGACGCTGAACGCCATTGCCGCCATCGCCCAGATGGGGTAGACCAGGCCGGTCGCAGCAAGCGGGATCCCGATCCCGTTGAACATGATGGCCAGACAGACGTTCTGCAACATCTTGCGGTAGCTCCAGCGGCTGATCTCGCGGGCATCCAGAACCGCTTCCAGGCGGTTGTTCAAGATGATGATGTCCGCCGCATCAATCGCGATGTCGGCGCCATTCCCCATCGCGATTCCGACGTTTGCCTGCATCAGGGCGACCGAGTCGTTGATCCCATCGCCGACCATCGCGACACTTCCGGCTTGCTGCATCGTCCTGATCAGGCTTGCCTTCTCCTGCGGAAGCAAGCCTGCATGAACCTCATCGACCCCGACCTCGTTTCCTACACGCTCGACGGCAGCCCTGTTATCGCCACTCATCAGGATCGTGCGTATTCCTGCCTGGCGTAGCCGGTCTATCGTATATTTGGCGTTCGGCCGAACGGCATCACCGAAGGCGAGCAACCCGAGAACTGCGTTCTCGCGCGCTACGAGAACGACGGTCCTGCCTTTTTCTTCCAGCGTTCGTACCCGCGACTCGATGTCCCCAAGGGCACTGCCTGCTCTTTGAAAAACACAATATTTCCGACCAGGACCATTTGATTCTTCAGCGTCGCCCGCACGCCCCGGCCCGGCACCGCTTCAAAGTGGTCGAGCGGCGGCAGTCCAATCCCGCGTTCCAGCGCTGCAGTCATTACGGCTTTTGCCAGCGGGTGCTCCGAAGCCGTTTCCACCGCGGCCGCCACGCCAAGTAATTCGTCTTCCGTGTCGCTCACAGCTTCCAGTTCAAGCAGATCCGGCTTGCCTTCGGTAAGCGTCCCCGTCTTGTCGAACACGATGTGTGTCACCAGCCGCAACCCCTGGAAGGCTTCGCCCGTGCGCATCAGTATGCCGCGCTCCGCAGCTTCGCCAGCACCGCGAACGATCGCCAGCGGCGCCGAGATGCCGAGGGCGCAAGGGTAGCCCATCACGAGAACCGTAAGGCCTGCAAACACGGCACGCTCGATGCCCGGGCTGTTGCCGGTCAGCAAAGGGAGAATCCACCAGGCGAGAAAGGAAAGTGCGGACAGCGACAGCACGGCAGGAGCGTAGAGCTTCAGCACCTTGTCGACCAGGTGCAGCATTCCGGGCTTCAAGGCGCGGGCATCCTCGACCTCTTGCACTACGCGCTGCAGAAAACTGCTTGCTCCGACCGCGGTCACGCGAACAAGTAATGTACCCAGTCCGTTCATCGATCCCCCGACGACAGTGCCGCCGGCCCTGCACTCGACCGGAAGCGGCTCGCCGGTGACCAGCGAGACGTCGACGGACGAATGGCCGTCGGCCACGACGCCGTCGACCGGGATACGCTGGCCAGGACGGACACGCACCAGGTCGCCGATAACGACCTGTTCGATCGGAAGCTCTTGTTCCTGGCCATTACGCAGCACGTACGCGGTGTCGGGCTGCAGATCAAGCAAGCGCCGCACCGCTTGTGAGCTGCGCGTCTTCACGATTAGCGATAGCCACTCCGAAAAGATGTGGTAATTGCAGACCATGACAGCCACACAGAAGAAGGGGGCTGCCGGAAAGGTCGGGCCGCCGGCAACGATGCCGTACACGCCGCCGGCCAGGCCCGCAAACGCCGCTCCTTCCAGCAAGACGTGCTGGTTGATGATCCGGCGTCGCAGCGATTGCCAGGCGATGTAAAGGATTTGCCGCGCGAGCACGAAGACGACTACCACGGCAAGAACGGCAGCGAGCCAAGCTTCGTGGCCCCCCATCCGCCCGCTTTGCCGCAGCCATGTCAGGCCAATGACTTCGACCAGCGCAAGGAGTGTTCCTGCAGTCGCTTGCGCCCAACCGCGCGGGCGCAATACGAGGAACACCGCCGCAATGAGCGATACGGCGACAAACGCTTCGAGTAGTGCGTACCAGAAATCCCCCGGCCGCGCGACCAGCGTCAGCGACCCCAGGCTGAAGAACGTCGCCCAAAGAAACCGCCTTGCTCCATGTACCAGATCGCGTTCATCCTCTTCAAAGGGCTTTAGCTTGCGTGGATCCGAAATGCTGTAGCCCATCTGGCGCAGAGTCTCCAGCAGTACCTGTGGCCGAACCTTGGCCGGGTCGTACTCCACCAGCGCCTGCTCGTGCGTAAGGCTGACGGCCACGGCGTCGACGCCCGGGTGCTGGCGCAGCGCCTTTTCAATCGTGCCCGTGCAAAGTGAGCAGTGCATCCCGGCGACCCGCGCTCGCATGCGCATCCGGTCGGGGTGGCTACCTGGTTCCTGTGTCCACATAGGGCTTTCCAGATTAGAAGAAGCCTCCAGAGTGCTTTCAGCCGTGCTCATGAGTTGGTCCGAAGTTGTCGAATGCCGCCATTCTGAAGGCTGGAGCATAGTCAAGGGTCAAGGCCTTTTCGCTCGCAAGACAGGGCTTGACTCTGGACCTACCTCCAGGGTTTAGAATGCAATCGGAGGTGCAAGTGATAACGATAGGAAAACTGGCAACATTGTCGGGCGTGACGGTCGATACGCTGCGGTTTTATGAGCGCGAGGGCCTACTCGCTCCGGCGAGCAAGAGCGAAGGCGGTTACCGGCTCTATGATGAGGATTCGGTCGTCCGGCTCCGGTTCATCAAACAGGCGCGGGACTGCGGCTTCACGCTGGGCGAAATCCAGCAGTTGCTGGTGTTGCGCGGCCAGAGCGAGGCCTGCTGTGGCGATGTCCGGCAGCGGGCGATCGAAAAGAAGCTGCAGGTGGAGGGAAAGATACGGGCACTCTCGGCCATGTCCAAGGCGCTGGACCATTTGATCGCTGACTGTGCCAATGAAACCCACCCTATCAACGGCTGCCCGATCCTGGCGGCTCTCGAGAAGGCAAGCACATCTTCCGACAACGAAGGAAAAACGTGAAGATTGAACTGTTCTACGCACCAGGCTGCGACAAATGCGCTGCCAATCGTGAGAATCTCAAGGCAGCTGCCAGCCAGTGCATCCCTGACGTCGAGTGGTGCGAGTTGAACGTGCTCGAGCATATGGAATATGCCGTCGAACTTGGGGTGCTTACCTTGCCGGCCATCGCCATCGAGGGAGTGCTCGAGTTCCCGGCGCTGCCAAACGTGAAGCAGTTTGCCGCTGCCATCGCTCGTAAGGCGGCCAGCGTGGAAAGGTCATGATCATGGATCCCTCAGCGCTGGGGCAAGCCGTCCAGCATGCCGGTTTCGCTGCTGTTGGCGTAGGGTTTCTGACCGGTCTCTTCTTCAGCCTGAATCCCGTGGCCGTCGCGGCGATCCCGGTGTCGCTCGCTTACGTCACAAAGGCGCGGGACCGGAGCGAGTCCATCACCTTTGGAAGCATGTTCATTCTTGGCATGCTCGCGATGCACGTGCTGCTCGGGTTGCTGGCCGGCCTGAGCGGACTTTGGGTCGCGCGCCTGCTCGGGCGCCAATGGGGACTCGTGCTTGGGCCGTTCCTGATTCTCCTCGGTCTGATCTGGCCGGGCTGGCTTCGATTGCCGCTCCCGACCGTGTCCGTTCGCGCGCGGCGTGTTACCGGCGTTTGGGGCGCCTTCACGTTGGGCATGGTCTTCTCGGTAGCGGTCTGCCCATTTTGCACGCCAGCCTTGCTGGTCCTGTTGGGAGGGGCCGCTTCGGCCGGCTCGCCACTACTGGGCGCTGCGTTGCTGTTGGCATTCGCGATCGGGCGCTCGATCCCTGTTGGCTTGGGGGCGTGGGCTATAGGCTGGCTGGAGAACTTGAAGCCATTTTCCAAATACTCGAAAACGTTCGAAGTCATCGGTGGCATCGCGCTGATCGCGGCGGGGCTATACATGCTGAACGCCTATTTCTTCATCATTCCATCGCTGGCGGCGTGAGCCGCCTCAACGGTGATCGCCATGAGCGAATCGACCACGTTATCTGATGACATCACAGCGGCATTCGGACGCGCGTGCAGGGAGAAGGACTGGCAAATTGCCGAGTTCCTACTCCAGGCACTGGAAGCACTGTCCGAGCGCGACCAGGCCGATGAACAGGCACGAAGGACGCGCCACCTCCGGCTTGTTTTCTCCTCTGAGAGTCGATTAATACCTTGAGAACGCTCTTGCAGGTAAGATGCGAACCGTTAACACCTTGTTTGCCGCTGCGACTGGCCGGCCACTGGCAAGGACGTGAAAGAAATCAGTCATCGATCAGTGCCTGGATTATTGGGCAACCGGCACCAGGATGCTCGCTATCACAGCGCGATACCATCGTTGCGAGCGCTGTCTTCATTGCAAGCAGATCGCTTAATTTAGCCTCTACCATGGCGAGCTTCTTCGCTGCCAGGTCGCGGGTGCTGGCACAGGTCTGCGAGCCTTCCAGCTTGAGAAGACTCGCGATTTCATCGAGCGTAAAGCCAAGGTGTTGTGCCCGCTTGATGAAGCGAATCCGGCGTACATCCTCGCCCGCATAGGTGCGGTAGCCGCTGTACGGCCGCGCCGGCTCATCGATCAGTCCACTTCGTTGATAGAACCGGACCGTCTCCACATTCACGCCGGCGGCGCTGGCCAAGCGGCTGATGGTCATTTTCTCTGTCATGTACTTTACTCCGTATATGTGTACGGAGTTTATCCTGTTTCACCATAAAAGCTGTTTGGAGCGAGCATGGCAATCGGAACGAAGGGATCCTTGGTCGCAGGCGCGTTGGCGGCGCTTGGCGCCTCAGCATGTTGCGCCGGTCCGCTCATCCTCCTGCTGCTCGGCATTAGCGGCGGATGGGCATCTCACCTGATTGCGTTCGAACCCTACAGCCCCTACTTCACCGCGCTGACGGTGCTATTTTTAGGAGCCGCCTTCCACAACTTGTACCTGCGCCGGCGCGCCTGCGCGCTTGGCGACGCCTGCGCCGTTGACCGTGTCCTCAGGAACCAGCGCATCATGTTCTGGTTCGTTGCCGTCCCCTCCGTACTACTGCTGACGTTTCCCTTGTACGCCCCGCTGTTCTATTAAAAGGATTTCCCGATGCGTATTTCTACATTAATCGTGTCCGTGTTACTGAGCGGATCAGCCTTCGCCGGCACCTCAGAAACGCTTACCCTTAACGTGCAAAACATGACCTGTGCCGGATGCCCGATCACGGTCAAGAAGGCGCTTGAACACGTTCCTGGCGTGAGCGAGGTGAGCATCGACTTCGTGCACAAGACGGCCACCGTGCACCTGGATACGGACAAAGCCAACGTCTCCATGCTGACCAAAGCGACCGCTGACGCAGGCTTCCCTTCGACCGTCAGGAAGTGATGCGATGACCGAGGCAATTTTAGAGTCGACCCTGACCTGTCCGCATTGCGGGCTGAGCAAACTGGAAACCATGCCGACTGATGCATGCCAGTTCTACTACGAGTGCGAAGGCTGTGCCGTCGTGCTGCGGCCAAAGGCCGGTGACTGCTGTGTCTTTTGCTCATACGGTACGGTGAAGTGCCCGCCGATTCAACTGGAGCGTCCCTGCTGTGGCTAACGTACGTTCCTTGGAGCTTCGCTATTGCTGACGACAGCACTTCCGCGCAATCCGGCGGCAAAAACTCGTCGATGCGATTCACCGGATGGTCGGCAATATGGCAAGCACATGGCGCAACCATGTCTCAGAACCCACGCCAGTCACTTTCGCCATGCCGATCAGCGAATAGGCGGCGGCCTCGCGCTCGCCGCCACGTTCATTTTCAGGAATTTGTTCATGGTACGCTGTCCTAACTGACTCTAGGCTTAAAGGCGAGGACGGTGGCACTAGCTAGGGCCGGGCCGATTCCGGCTGGGGGTATCGCACTCCTCGTCGGCCTGCCAGGCATTCGTAACACCCATCAACTAAACTCGTGGCGATTCATTCTCATAATTTTTTGGTTGCAAAGCACGTTCTACAAGCTCAATCAGAATGTGGATAACCTTAATATGAAGCTCTTGCACACGGTCAGCGTATTGGCCCGCGCTGGTGCAAATGCAAATATCGGCATGGAGTTCCAATTGCGAATGGGGGCGTCCAGTCAGACCAATTACCCTCATCCCCTTAGCTCTCGCCGCCTGGGCAGCAAGGACCACCGAAGGACTATTACCGCTCGTACTGATGGCAAAAAGAATATCTTCCGCACTACCGTTACCTTGAACGAAACGAGCAAAAACTTGCTCATAGCCGTAGTCGTTGGCAACGCAACTGATATAGCTTGGATCGCTGATCGCGACTGCCGCCATTGCAGGACGATCATCACGAAAACGCCCGGATAACTCTTCCGCCAAGTGCATGGCGTCGCACATCGAGCCGCCGTTCCCACACGAAATAACGCGGCGTTCACGTTCCAGCGCTTCGATTAGAAGGCTTGCGCTTGCCTCAATATTGCCCAGTTGCGCACTGTTATTGATGAGGCGTTCCAGCGCATCACGTGCCTCGACGAGATTGCCCTTGATGTAGTCTATCATTGCTTTTCCTCGGTATTTGCTATTGGCGGTGCCGTTCGCTTGGCCATGCTTCGCGGTCGAATCGGACCGATGCATTCCTTGCCGCAGCGAGACGTCGCAGTGAATTCTGCCGACGAGTAGTTCGACGGAAGTTCGTGGCAACGTCATATCAGCATGTCTATGATAAACAGCAGGATGAACCCCAAAAAGAACATTGCAGTCTGCACCGGTGTCTCGATTTCCTCGTGAGCCTCGACCAGCAGTTCCTCAGTCACCAAATACAGCAATGCGGCCACGCCAAAAGCGAGCATGGCGTCTACATAGACCGGCGTGACGGAACTTAATAGAATTGCGCCGGCTGCAGCGCCGACCAGTAGTGCGACAACAAGCATCGCGGTCGTTCGGATGATCATGGACCTGGCCCTTCCCGCACTGCGAAGCGAGGTCGCGCAGGAAACCCCAAGGAAAAGCAGCTCAAGGACCAGCCCCACTGTCAGCAGCAATCCCTGTTTCGCTCCGGCCGCAAAGGATAAGCCAATCAATGTGCCGTCGAGGCCGACATCCACGCCCATGGCTGTGACCAGGCCGCGTGTACTGCGCTCACCTTCCGCCTTTTCCGCTCGGTCGCCAATCCATTTCAGCGTCAGCATCAATGCCACGCCAAGCGAGAATCCAATCAAGGTAGGCCACGGCATCCGGCGATGCATCAGATCGGGAAGCAGTTCGACCGCGAGAACACTGAACACCGTGCCGGCAGCAAAATGCTGAACACCACTGCGTAAGCCTGCGCCAGGCTCACGTATGGCTGCGATAAGGGAGCCGACCACTATGGCGACAGCCGGAAACGCTGCATACGTCAATACCTTCGGTAGCAGGCTAGTCATGACGAAACCTTTGGTGGCTCTGGCGACTTCGTGGCAACAGAGATGTCCGCATCTTTCCCAGCCCGTGCAGCAGGTTCCTGCCCCTCGCTTGCTTTAGGCGTTCCTGGATAAGCCAGCAGGCGTAGCGCATTGATCACGACAAGCAAGGTCGACCCCTCATGAAACAGAACCGCGGTGCCGATGTTTAGGCCGAAGCTCGTCGCGGGGATCAATACCGCGACAACGCCAAGGCTCACCCAAAGGTTTTGTTTGATCACCCGTCTGGTACGCCTCGAGAGCCCGACCGCAAATGGCAACTGGCTGAGGTCATCGCCCATGAGTGCGACGTCGGCCGCCTCGAGCGCGACGTCCGAACCGGCTGCGCCCATGGCGATGCCGACAGTTGCGTTCGCCATTGCCGGGGCGTCGTTGACGCCATCGCCAACCATCGCAACCTTGCCGTGGCGCTCGCGCAAGGCCTTGATGGTCTCGACCTTTTGCTCCGGCATCAGGTCGCCTTTGGCCTCGGTCAGGCCAACCGTACGTGCGACGGCATCGGCAACCTGCTGGTTATCACCCGAGATCATTACCAGCCGTTCGATTCCCAGCTCACGTAGCTGGGCCATTACTGCCGTTGCAGCCGGACGCGGCGTATCCATTACGCCGATCACACCGAGGAATCGGTCCCCTTTTCGCACAACCATCGTGGTCCGTCCGGACTTGACCAAGCTGTCGTTGGCGTCGATTAGCTCGGGTGGCATCTTCATGCCATCCATTTCGCTGAAAAACACCGGCTTGGCGATGTACGTCTTCTCGCCATCGACCATCGCCTGGACACCCCTGCCGGTGATGCTGCGGACGTCTTCGGCTTGTACAACTTGGCCGCCAGCCTGCAGCCGTTGCCGTCCGCCCTCCACCAGTGCCGTAGCCAGGGGGTGGTCACTATGTGATTCGACGGCCACGACGACGGATAGCAACTCGGCTTCGCTGACACCGCCAGCCGTCGTCACATCGGTGAGCTTGGGACGCCCCTCGGTAAGAGTCCCGGTCTTGTCGAAGGCGATCGAACTGAGACTGCCGAGATTTTCCAGAGGACCGCCACCCTTCACCAGGACACCGCTGCGCCCAGCTCTCGCGACGCCGGAAAGAACGGCACTCGGTACAGAGATCGCGAGCGCACACGGGCTCGCCGCCACCAGCACCGCCATCGCGCGATAAAAGCTGTCCGAAAAGGATTCGTCGACGACGAGAAACGCAAGCATCAGCAGCGCTACCAGCGCGAGGACGACGGGGACGAAAATGCGCTCGAATTTGTCGGTAAACTGCTGGGTGGGCGAGCGCTGGGCTTCGGCTTCGGCAACCATTTGGACGACCCGCGCCATGGTCGACTGTGACGCCAGGCGCGCCACCATGACTTCGATCGCCCCAGCCCCGTTTATGGTGCCGGCAAACACCCTGTTACTTGCGTCTACGCGGTCGAATGCAGCGATCGCCGCCTGACCATCCTTCACAGCGACTTTATCGACCGGAACGCTTTCACCGGTTACCGGCGCCTGATTCACGCTGGACGTACCCTTCACCACGACACCATCCGCCGGCAGCCGTTCGTTCGGTTTCACCAGCACGACGTCACCGGGTTTGAGGGTTTCGACCGCAACCTCCTCTGTGCCGTCGCCACGCTTGACCAGCGCCTTCTCGGGAGCGAGCTCCGCCAACGCCTCGATTGCGCGGCGTGCGCGTCCCATGGCGAAGTGTTCCAGGGAGTGACCGAGACTGAACAGGAATAAAAGCAGGCCCCCTTCTGCCCATTTACCCAGGGCCGCCGCGCCGACTGCCGCCACGAGCATCAGCGTATCGATTTCGAAGCGGCGCTCACGGATGTTTTCGATGGCTTCTTTTGCAGTAAAAAAGCCCCCGCACAGGTAAGCCCCGATATATAGCGCTAGCGATACCCAGTCAGGAGCAGATTCGCTCCGATCGACCAGCCAGCCGGCCAGGACGAAAACACCAGCAAGGACAGCAAAAATTAATTCGGTGTGTTCGCCGAATATCCCACCGTGGGAATGTGCATGTCCCGCGTGGCCATCCCGGTCCTCATGAGCATGTGCTTTCCCTTCTTTTTCGTCATGCTTGTGACCGTGGCCGGCATGGTTGTCGTGCTCGTGTTGATGGCGACCATGCGTGGGCTGCTCGGTAGCGGCAGTCGATTCAGTGAGTTTTTCGGCAGGAGAAGCGTCGTTCGCGAGCGCCGCGCCGAGCGACCGTATCTGTTCCTCCAACTCCCGCTGCGTGATCGCAGAGCGCTCGTACTCGATGCGAATGGCTCCCGACGGTGATACTTCTGCTTCCAACACACCCGAGGTCCGGCGCAGCCGATCAGCGAACACCCTGGCACTCCGGGCATGCAGCGGCACTGGCGTGCGCCCGATGTAATGTGCAAACTGTTCCGTCAAGCGCGCTCCAATCGCCCTCACCAGGTCACGTAACCTCGACACGTTGATCACTGCGGGATCGTAATGCAGACAGAGTACAGGTTGGGCATTCTCAAGCGTTTTCATATGGACGTGCTCGACGCCCGGGCGCCCCTCAAGTAGACCGATCAGCCGATCGATGCATGGGTCGTTCGGGTCGTCTATCTCTGGGAGTACCAAAGGCAGTTCCAGTCGGACTCGCTCGGCGGTTTTCATATAGTTCCTTTCCTCGACGCGAGCAGTATGGAGTCCAGCTCCTGCCTGGTCCGTGCAGAAGCGCACCGAATCGTACTCATGAATCACATCAGGCGACACTTCATACTGTCGCGCTTGAGCTTGTAATGTTTACGTTACTGTGTGTTCGTCATGGCGATTATTTGGTGGGCGATGGCACCTAACTGACTCAACGCGGAGAAACGCAATGAGACTGCTGCAACAACGCGATCAAGTCATATGGGCGCTTGGCAACATAACGGTTTCGATTGGACTGGCGGGGCTACCTGGCGCGGTAAAGGCGGCGCCCTCGCCCTCCGCTCCACCGATTGTTGCCCTCGAGTTCGACGATGCCAGCGGCAAGCTCTGGAAGGCGACCTCCCGATCGCTTGCTCATAGCCATGACGAGGGGCGGACATGGAAGTCCGTGGCTCTGCCAGCCGCAGCGCAAGGCAATATCGCCTCGCTCACGATCTCGGCGGGCCGCCCGAAAACGATCTATGTCGCAGTCGTCGGCTCAGGCGTGTTACACAGCCACGATGGCGGACGCACCTGGCTGTCGCGCAATCGAGGACTGACCAACAGCGGCGTTGTGGCATTGGCCGCGCACGCTACCCAAGCCCGAACCGTGTATGCCTACGTGTTTGGGAAAGGGATTTTCCGTAGCCGGGATGCCGGCGCAAGCTGGAGCTTCGTAAATCACGGCCCCAGCGAGTCAGTCGTGCAACTTGCACACTCGAGGATGCCAGGTGAAATCGGAACCGGATGGCTGTTCGCGGCGACACCCAAAGGTGTTCGTCGCGCTATGGATTGTTTTTGTGGATGGCGTAAGGCCGGCGAAGTCCAGCTGAACTTCCAGGTTGTGGCCAGCGATACCGGGTGGCGGGAACGTGTGTACGCCACGGC
>Ga0308156_1000652_pt1 | contig 60778 bp, 53 predicted proteins | sample PhyAR2_FD_201041 | JGI IMG/M metagenome (GOLD analysis project Ga0308156, IMG submission 201041) | Phyllosphere microbial communities from UC Gill Tract Community Farm, Albany, California, United States - DLSL A.R2 | ecosystem: Host-associated > Plants > Phyllosphere > Unclassified | place: USA... | reverse complement strand
TTTCTATTTTTTATTTGGAATCGATGAACCACTTCGTTAGGTTTGAACGGAAATCCTTTTTTGCGTGTACTAACGTGCAACTTAATGGAAAGCGTCTGCAAAAAAGATTGGGAGTGGAAGGCGGAAATAGCTGCCATAATAATTCTCATTAATAATCTACCAAAGATAAAAATTTTGGTACAGTTTTTTAACTTATGAAACTAAATGACATCAAAGAGCATGAGGACTTCTACTACAACGAGCAAGGTTACAAGGTTTTCACGGAGAAATTCCATCTGAAACGTGGCTATTGCTGTAAAAGTGGATGCCGACATTGCCCTTATGGCTACGATAAAAAGACGGATATATTTATTAAAAAATCTAAATAATACTATAATGAAATCGAAGATTCACGAATTCCAACATAAAAATATATATAAAATGAGTACAAAATATTTCTTCATATTACTGGCAGCAGTTTCCTTGGGCGTGACTTCTTGCAGCCCTTTCAACGTGAAATCTGACTACGCAGCGACAGCAAATTTTACCAACTACAAAACATATTTGCTGAGAACAGACGACCTGAAACTGAACGATATCGACAAAGACAGAGTCCTGAACGAATTGTCGAAACAATTGCAGGCAAAAACGTTGACGTCGGCTCAGAATCCTGATTTGATTATCAATGTAAAAGCTTCGCACAAGAAAGTGCAGGATGTGACGACTTCTTACGGCGGCGGTTTCGGCTGGGGAAGACCTTGGGGCTGGGGCGGTGGTTTCGGAATGGGAAATACCTGGACGAACAATTACAACAGCGGCACTATTGTAGTTGACATTGTGGATGCGAAAACCCAAAAATTGGTTTGGCAAGGCATCGGAAGCGGACTTTCTGTAGATTCGCCGAAGTCTAAACAAAGACAAATCCCGGAAATCGTAGCTGAGATAATGAAAAATTATCCGCCACAAAAAGGGAAATAAGATAGATATTAGATAATACTTATAGATTTGAGGCTTCTGAAAATAATAAAAATTATAGTTAATTGGTTAGCAAATCTATTTGTGATTTATTTTGTGACTGCATTATTTCTCATCACAGATGTTGAATGTGATTATTTTTGGGAAATGATTTTGAGGGCGACAAAATTTCACAGCCAATTATTTTTATTAGTATTTATAATTACAACAATTTTAAATATTATAATTGAAAGGAAAATTAATAAATCGAGTTTTATTAAAAGTGTAACTAAGCTCGAGTTATTACAGGTAGTAATATTTATTTCTGTTTTTATTTTGAATAGTTTCTATTACTACTTTTCAATATGCTAAATTATATAACCGCAGAATTTTCTGCGGTTTTTTTATTCCGAAATTTTAGTTTTTAGAAGTTCTTTAGCTTCCTTTAAAACTTCTGATTTTCTTGCTTGGTTAAGTTCTAAAATATCTAATAAATTCTGATTATTAAATAATTCCTTTACCAAAACACATTTTTTCTCCAGCAATTTTTGTTTCTGTTTTCCGTCCAATGTGGTGAGGCAGGTGATTGGATAAGTGCGTTCTGGTCAACCAGGCTTTTGATGTTTTTATCTTTCGGATAATCCCAAGAAAGAAGTCGCAGTCCGTAATATTCGGCAAAAGCCACAGAATCTTTGGTGAAATAAGTATTTGTGATAAGCCAGCCGTCGGTAAATTCGGTTTGAGTTCCGAAAAGATTATAATTAATTCCTGAAATATCTTTGATTCTTGATAAAACGGACATCGGCGTTGTGACGGAGATTTTGGTCTCCTGGTCGTTGCGGAACTTACATTCTACCCAAATAGTCTTTTCCTCTTTCTTAGCAATCACGTCGGCTTCATGCGTTACAGAATGTCCTTTGATCAGCTGCCCGGTTTCGGTTTTGTAGCCGATATTCTGGAAAACCCGGGCAATCCACTGTTCGAAATAAAATCCCGCAGGTCCCAATTCCAGCAACGCTTTTTTCAAACTATATCTTGCTGCGACAGAGTTTGAGATTTTCTTTAACTCGTCGAAAGCCAGTTTGTAAATCTCTCTGGTCGTGATCCCATCCACGCAGTTTGGTAAAATATGGGTGATTACGGTTTTTATAGAAGCTTCGTCAGCACCCGATTTCCTAAGTGAGTTTTCAAGTTTCGAGATTTCGAATTCTACAATTTCGCCAGCTGTATTTTTGATTTTCATAATTGTGTTTGGTTTTTGCCGCAAAGGCGCAATTTTAAGATTTTGATAATGTTGAAAGTCGCAAATTATCTCATCGAAGATAAAAAACTTTGCGACTTTTTATTTGATGATTTTCAATAAATTTTTGTGCCTTTGCGTTAAAATTTTCTTCGGTTTATTCTACAAACCATATTTCAAATTTACTTCCTTGTTCCAAAGGTTTATAATTAAGATAACCTTTGTGTGCTTCGATGATACTTTTGCTCAAAGTTAATCCAATTCCGGAACCGCTGACTCTGGTTGTGAAAAATGGAAGAAAAATCTTGTCTTTAATTTCATTTGAGATGCCGATTCCGCTGTCTTCAACACTTAATAATATCCTTTTATTATATGTTTTTATTTCGGTTCTGATGATTTTTTCTGAATCGTCGGCAACTGCGTAGATTGCGTTCAGATAAAGATTGATCAGACATCTTTCAATCATTTTCTGGTCAGCGATTACCACTTGATTTTCCAGAGAATTGACAATTTTAATATGATTTTTTTCAAACTCAGGTTTGAGGAAATTGAGCGCAGATTCTACAATTTGCGTCAAAGAAATGGTTTTGAAAACAGGTTTCGGAAGTTCAGCAACTTGTCGGTAATCGTCTACAAAATTCAGTAATTGTTTGGATTTTGAATTAATGATCATCAGACTTTCCTTCATTTCCTCCTGATCTTCTTTTTCTACAACTTCCTGATTGGCAATGTATTCAAGGTTTTGAATTAAGCTATTGACTGGCGTCAAAGTATTGAGAAGTTCGTGAGAAATCACTTTCATCAAATTATTCCAAGCCAATTTTTCTTTTTGCTCAATGATTTTCTGAACAGATTCCAGACTGATTATGCAGAAACGGTTTTTCACGTTCTGAACTTTTTTCGTCCGAAGAGAAAATGATTGTTTTACATTTTCATCAATCGAAATATCAAAAAATTCCTGAGAATTTTCGTAATTGGTTTGGTCGATGATTTTGTAAAATTCTGATGTTTTCGATTCGTATAAATCCCAGGAATTATATTTCGGAATCTGAAGAATTTCCAGGAAAACCGGATTGACGTAGAAAACTTCCCACTGATTATTTTTCTCAGAGAGAATCATCAATCCTATTTCCAGTTGATTCAGAATTTCTTCGTACAATAATTTGTAAGATGATAATGACAAATGTTCTTCTTTGCTTTGATAATAGAGTTTCACGGCATTATCAACCAGAGAATTATTTTCATTTTTCGGGAATAATGAAAAGTCTTTTTTCTGAATTGCCAACAATATTTTCTCAGTTTTCTGAATAAATGATAAAGCTGAGATTTGAGCCAAAATAATGCAACCAATCGTCATAATCGTAAACAAGCCGAAATTAATCCACTTATTCTGAGAATAAAAATCAAAAGCAGTAATTCCGCTGACAATTGCCAGAAGAATAAATAAAAGCCATATAAATTGTTGCTTGTTCATCTACAATTCAAATTTTTCCATTCTTCGATACAATGCAGCTCTTGATAATCCCAAATCTTCCGCTGCGAGAGAAATATTTCCTCTGTGTTTTTTCAATGCTTTTTTGATTAGAATTTCTTCCATTTCCTCAATATTGAGATTTATAATTGGTTTGTCCAATTCTTCATCTTGAGGCATCAATAATTTAAGATTTTTCTCATTGGAAAGAATGACGCTTCTCTCAATACAATGATCCAGTTCACGGATATTTCCCGGCCAGGAATACGTTGTGAGTTCATTAACCAAGGATTCATTCAAAGCTAAATCTGCTTTGTGGTATTTCTGCTTGTATTTTTCTAAAAAGTAATCTGCTAAAGTCGGAATATCTTCCAATCGCTCTCTCAGACTCGGAATTTGAAGTTCAACCGTATTGATTCTGTAATATAAATCTTTCCGGAAACGATTTTCGGAAACTGCTTTTTTAAGATTTTCATTGGTCGCAAAAATAAATCTCACATCCAAAGTTCGCTCTTTATTTTCACCAATTCTCGTCAATTTTCTGTTTTGAATCAAGCTCAATAATTTGGTTTGAAGATGAAGCGGAAGATTCCCAATTTCGTCAAGAAAAACAGTTCCGTTCTGCGCATTTTCAATCTTCCCCGAATAATCCTGATTTGCATCGGTAAATGCTCCTTTTTTATAACCAAACAATTCTGCCTCAAACAGATTCTCTGAAAGACTTCCCAAATCGATGTGGACAAACGGCTGACTCTTCCTTTCCGACAGTTCGTGAAGATATTCTGCCAGAACGTATTTTCCGGTTCCATTTTCTCCCAAAAGCAAAACATTCGCGTCAGTCGGCGCAACTTTCGTGATTTGTTCCATCACTTCCTGCATTGTAAAAGACGCAGTTTCCAGCTGATATTGATTGGTTTTTATGCTGACATTTTCCCACTGGTTCAGTTTTTTGTTTTTTCGCGAAATATCAACAGCGAGATTTACGGAAGCGTAGAGTTTTTCGTTATTCCAAGGTTTCAGGATAAAATCGGAAGCGCCATTTTTCAAAGCTTCAACCGCCAATTCCACTTCGCCATAAGCTGTCATCAAAATGATTGGAAGCTGAGGTTCCAGCGTTTTGATTTCGTTCATCCAGTATAATCCGTCTTGTCCGTTTTCAAAACCTTTCCGAAAATTCATATCCAGAAGAACCGTATCAACTTGTTGTTCCGCTAAAAACTTCAGAATGTTTTTTGGCTGACTTAGACAACTCACTTCCGTGAAAAATTTCTTGAGCCAGACTCTCGCCGAAAACAAAATATCCTCGTCGTCATCCACAATTAAAATATGAGCTTCTTTTTTTCGCATTTTTATGATTTGAAACTAAAATGATTTAATAAAAAAGGCTTCGACTCCGCTCAGCCTGACAGATATTAATAAGCTATCAACTGACAACTAATTACTATCAACTAAAATTGTCCGTTTCCGCACAAAAAGTGTCCGATAATGAACAGTCTTAAAATTAATTAAAATATATTTAATCACATTTTCAGAGCGTTATATAATTATAAATCTCTGGCATCTGCATTGTGTAATAGTCTGTAGATAAATAAGTTATCGTTAATATGGATACGAAAATAGTAAAAAAGAAGTCTAAACTAAAATTAATATCGATTATCGTTGTTTCTGCTTTGGCAGTTTCAGTTTTTGGATGGTACTTTCTGAATCAGAAAAAAACATATAACGTGAAATTGGAAGATATCCAGACTGATGTTGTTACGAACGGGAAATTCGAAGATATGCTGATGGTAACGGCGCAGACACAATCTCTTAATTCCTCATTGGTAAATGTAGTGGAAGGCGGCGCAGTGAAAGAAATTTTTGCAGAAGACGGACAAATGTTGACGAAAGGACAACCCATTGCAAGAGTTTATAATCCGAATACGGAATTTAATTATCTGAATCAGGAAACCGGAATTATGCAGCAAATCAGCCAGATGAGAAGTTCGCTTTTGGAACTGAAAAATCAGGAATTTAACCAAGATAAAGAATTGCTTCAATCTCAAAATGATTATAATACGGCGTTGCAGAGTTTTAATCTTCAGAAGAGATTGTACGATGCGGAAATCGGAAAGAAAACCGATTATGATATCGCATTACAAAATCTGAATTATCAGAAACAAAGAAAAGTAATTGTCGAAAAAGGTGCTTCCAGTGAAAAGATGTCGAGAAATTCTCAGTTTTATGCCATCAATAATTCCATCAGTCAAATGGAAAAAAGCCTGAATATCCTTCGTTCCAACAAAAACAATTTCCTGATAATGTCGCCGGTTGCCGGAAGATTGTCATCGTTTAATATTTCATTAGGACAAAATTTGTCGTCTGGCGAAAGTATCGGAAAAGTCGATTTGATGGGCGGTTACAAGCTTATTGCAAAGGTGGATGAATATTATATTAATAAACTAACCAACGGAATCAAAGGCAGTCTGGACAATAACGGAAAGGAATACGAAGTGATCATCAGCAAAATTCTACCGGAAGTCAAAGACGGACAATTTTCCGTAGAATTGAATTTTATTGATGCAAAAATTGAAAACTTAAAAATCGGGATGACTTTCGGCGTGAAACTCAAATTATCTGCTGACACACAAAGTATGATGATTCCAAAAGGAAATTTCTACAAAGACACCAACGGAAAATGGATTTTTGTCCTGAAAAATAACAAAGCCGAAAAACGAAATATCAGCCTTGGAAGAGAAAATCAAATGTATTATGAAGTCGTTTCCGGATTGAAACAAGGCGAAACTGTCATTACATCAGATTATTCTGAGCTTAAGAAATATGAGATCTTAGATGTGAGACAATAGACGGATAGATGATAGACCTTCAATTCTAAAACTTTAAACAAAATATTGAACTTTAAACTTAAAACTAAATTACAATGATAAATATTCAAAACCTTTCAAAAGTCTATAAAACAGAAGATGTTCAAACCAACGCATTAAACAACGTAAGCCTCAACATCAAAGAAGGCGAATTTGTAGCGATAATGGGACCTTCCGGCTGTGGGAAATCGACTTTCCTTAATATTCTTGGACTTTTGGACAGCGCTTCCTCGGGTTCTTATCAGTTTGAAACCATAGAAACCATAGGAACTTCTGAGAAGAAAAAATCGGATATCAGAAAGAAAAACATCGGTTTCATTTTCCAGAATTTTAATCTGATTGATGAACTGACGGTTTATGAAAATATAGAATTGCCTTTGATTTACAACGGTGTTTCTTCCTCAGAAAGAAAAAAAAGGGTGGAAGAAATTATGGAAAAAATCAACATCGCACATCGGGCAAAACATTATCCACAGCAACTATCCGGCGGTCAGCAGCAAAGAGCAGCCGTTGCAAGAGCATTAGTCACAAAGCCAAAATTAATTCTTGCCGATGAGCCAACGGGAAACCTCGACAGCTCCAACGGAAACGAGGTGATGAATCTGCTGGCAGAACTGCACAGAGAAGGTTCTACCATCGCGATGGTAACGCACTCTTCTTACGACGCAGGTTACGCTTCCAGAATTGTGAATATGAAAGACGGTGAGATCTTCAGCGAAGAGCATTCGACTCAAAGAAAAGATGTTTTTGAAAAAGCAGATTCCAAAAACTTCGAATAAAAAAATTAGTTGATGGTTGTCGGTTGTCAGTTGATGGAAATCAGCTCAAACAATTATTATATCCAGACTTTCAGCGTGTAAAACCATCAACCATCAACCAAAAACGATCAACCAAAACTTACCAATTATGTTCAACAACTGGCTCAAAATTGCCTTCATTAATTATAAAAAGAACTGGCTTTCTACAGTGATCAATCTGTTTGGACTCACCATCGGACTCACCGGTTTTATGCTAATTCTGATGCATTGGAACGACGAAGAATCTTTCGAAAAATGGAACCCGAAGAAAGATCAGATTTATGCTTTCCAAACCTACAACAAAAAAGAAAACTCTTATGGGAACAATGTTTCTATTCCGATAGCAAAACGTTCAAAAGAAATTATTCCTGATATCACGGATTACGTCTTGTTTAAAAGTTCAGAATTGGGCTTTAAAATAACCACCAAGTCCAAAACAGTCTACCAAGAGGGTGGAATGAATGTGTCGGATAATTTTTTCGAATTTTTCCCATTCAAACTTATTGATGGGAGTTATAAAAATGCTTTGAAAGATGGTGGCGTCATTGCACTTTCTACAACTGCTGCCAAAAATCTCTTTGGTAAAACCAATGTTGCAGGCGAAAGTCTGAAATTTAATAACCAAAATTTTGTTGTAACGGCAGTTTACGAATTACCAAAAGAAAACAGCCAGATAAAACCAGAGTTTCTCTTGAAACCAGTCGAACAGATGAAAAATGATGAAAACGAATGGGGAAACTTCAACTACGGTTGTTTTTTTATGCTTAAAAAAGGTGCAGATCTTGAACAGATAAGACAAAAATTTATAAAAGATATTTTCGAATATCGGGCAAGTTTGAATAATGTAGAAGCTGGTATTACCATTCAGCAATATCTTGATCTTTATGGTCCCAATGATAGTTTTCTGACGCCGTTGGATGAGATCAAACTTCACGCAAAAGCATCTTGGTTTGGTCCGGTTGATTTCAAAACTTTGATGATTTTGTTTACGCTTTCCGTATTGATTGTGATCTTATCAGCTATTAATTTCATCAATCTAAAAACGGCGCAAGCCTCTCAAAGAGCGAAAGAAATTGGTGTCAGAAAAGCTATTGGAAGTACAAAATCGAGCCTTGTATTGCAGTTTTTAATGGAAACATTTATCATCTGTTTCGTTTCATATCTATTTTCGTTGGCTTTGACAGAACTGCTTTTGCCAAGCTTCAATAAGTTCTATGACAAGGAAATGGTGATGGATGACTGGCGCATTTACATCTATTCATTTGCGATGGTTTTGATGGTAACGTTGATCTCGGGATTGATTCCTGCAACTTACCTTTCCAATTTCAAAGCGATAGAAACGCTGAAAGGAAATTTCGCAAGAAGCAAACACGGCATTTGGCTAAGAAACGGGATTTTGACCTTGCAATTGATCATCTCTTCATTCTTCATCATTGGCGGATTGATCGTGAATCAGCAAGTTAGATTTATGATGAACAAAGATTTGGGCTTCAGCGGAAAACAAATTATGATCATCAACTTCAGCGAAGAAAATGCTAAACCCTGGCTGAAGTACGAACGGCTTAAGAATGAATTGAGAAAAATCCAAGGTGTAACTGATATTTCTTACGGAGAAGCTGTTCCTGGAAATGGCAGGTCGAGCAATTCAAATATGGATTATAAGGATAAAAGCATACAAGCCCAGCACGGATCTATGGATTATAATTATCTGAAATTCATTAATGTAAAATTAAAAAAAGGCCGTTGGCTGGATTCAAAACTAGCATCTGACACCATAAGTAATGTTTTGGTTAATGAAGCTTTTGTAAGAAAATTTGGCTGGACTGATGAAGAAGCGTTGAAGAATCCATTCCATCCAGGTTTTGATTATCAAAAAGATTATCACATTGTAGGAATTGTAAAAGATTTTAATATCAGAAATCTAAAAACGACCATAGAACCCATCGTGTTTTTACACTACAGAGAAACCGAATGGAAGAGATTTGATGTTTATAATATTCAGTTGAAAATTGATCCGAATGACATCGACGGAACGGTGAAAAGACTGAAAACCTATTGGCAGAATAATGTGGAACAGGGCTATCCTTTCGATTATTATTTTCTGGATCAGAAATTTGCTAAAACCTTTGAAAAATACCAGAAACAGCAGACGCTTTTCACTATCCTGAACGCAATGGTTTTAATGGTCGCATTATTAGGATTATTCGCTTTGTCATCACTGATGATTGAACAGAAACTGAAAGATGTTGCGATTAGAAAAACGCTTGGCGCATCGGACAAAACATTGATTTTCGGACTTACCAAGCAGTTTCTCTGGATCACGTTAATCGCTGTTGTCATCAGTATTCCGATCAGTTATTATCTGATGAACGAATGGCTGAAAGATTTCGCTTACAGGATTGATATGCCAGTTTTACCTTTCGTTTTAAGTCTTGTCATTTTGCTTCTGCTGACTTTCTCTGTAGTAAGCATCAAAGCCTACCAAGCTACAAAAGTGAACCTTATCAAATATCTGAAATACGAGTAAAATCTGTTGACAATTGTCGGTTGATCGTTGATAGGAATTATCAACTGACAACTATCAACCATCAACTAAAAACCATCAACTATGTTAAAAAACTGGCTCAAAATAGCATTCATCAATTACAGAAAAAACTGGCTTTCCACGATCATTAATATTCTTGGACTGAGTGTCGGCTTGTGTGTTTTCCTGTTGATATTTATCCATTGGGAGGACGAAAAGTCTTATGAACAATGGGTTCCTGATAAGGAGAATATTTATATGGTAGAATTTCAGACGGATAAGAATGCCTACAATCTGGTAGTGAATTATCCCTTCCTGCTCAATTCTAAAATCAAGTTTTCTGAGGTCGAAAATTATTCGGTTGTCAACAATTGGACTTATCTGAAGCAAAAATTGGTGGCAGACGGCAGATCTACATTTACCAATCCTATTTTTGTGACGGAAGATTTTTTTAAAATTTTTCAATACGAGAAACTGGCTGGTTCGTATAAAAATATATTTGTAGATGATCATTCGATTGCAATCTCCGAGGATGTTGCCAAGCAGCTTTTTGGAGATGAATATCTGAAATCTATCGGGAAAACAGTTATTTCTGATAATGACAATGAAAAATTCCTTGTTCAGGCTATTTACAGATTACCTGACGCAGCGGAAAAAACGGTCTTTCGGCCTGGATATCTCATCAGACAACCTTTTATCGAGAGTAATAAGGAACAGTGGACCAACTACAGCTACATTGGGTTTTTCAAACTGAAGCCAGGAACGGATGTCCGTAAACTCGAAGAAAAGTTATCCGCATTGCAGTATACGCAGGAAAAAATCAGTGCAAAAAAATATGGCTATACTCAGGATTTTGAAACAAAAGTCTGGCTTACCAACGTCGAGGATTTAAAACTGGATGCTAAGTCAGGTGGTATTGATAAAGGTGACAAGAAATCTCTGGAAATTCTTTTGCTGTTATCATTATTGCTGTTGATATTATCCTGTATCAATTTGATCAATCTGAAAATTGCACAATCCTCACAGCGGGCCAAGGAAGTCGGCGTACGGAAAGTCATCGGAAGCTCCGGAAGAAAACTGGTGACCCAATTCCTGATGGAAACCTTTATTTTGTGCTTCGTAGCTTATATTCTGGCGTTTGCTATGGTAGAATTATTATTGCCGGTTTACAACAGGTTTCTGGGTAAGGCTATTGAGCTTGACAACATAAATATCTTCCTTTACACAGGTCTGCTGCTGGTTATTTTTGCGTTGTTTTCAGGATTGATTCCAGCCGTTTACCTTTCCAATTTTAAACCTATCAATACGTTGAAAGGCAATTTCGCCCGAAGCAGACAGGGCGTTTGGCTACGAAACTCTATTTTGAGCTTACAGTTGATGATCTCCTCGTTTTTCATAATCTGCTCATTGATTATCAATACGCAGGTCAATCATATGTTGAAGAAAGATTTGGGTTTTCGGGGTGACCAGGTTTATCAGATCACTTTCAATAAAACCAACTACTCGGATGCCTATTTTAATTCCAGAAAATACGAGCTGCAAAAATCGAAAATCAAATCATTCCCAGGCGTAATAGATATTACAGCATCTGCACAGACAATGGGAAATGGCGTAAACAGTACATCCGGTGCCAGATATGTAAAAGATTCTACCAAGAATGTCAGCGCAGGTATCGGTGCTATAGATCTTAATTATTTCGATTTCTACAAGATAAAATTTGTTGCCGGCAGAGATTTGAATCCAAAGCTGACCTCCGACACCGCAAAATCTATCGTCGTAAATGAAGCTTTGATAAAGAATATGGGATGGAATGCGAAACAGGCTTTAGGGAAAGAATTATCCACCGGAATGGATGATAAACACAAAAAATTAGAAATAGTGGGTGTGGTAAAGGATTTCTATTATGGTGGCGTAAATAACGAGGTACAGCCTGTGATTTTCTTTAATTATAACAGAAACTGGGCAAGAAATCAAATGACAAATCTACAGATCAAGTTATCAGGAGATAATATTGAAGAAAATCTTGCTCAAATTAAACACTATTGGGAAACCGCCGTAGAGCCAGGATATCCATTCAACGGAAGTTTTGTAAACAAGCAATTTGCTAAAACATTTGAAAAATTCCAGAAACAGCAGACGCTTTTCACGGCTTTAAACATCGTGGTTCTGGTTATTGCATTGTTAGGATTATTCGCCCTTTCATCATTATTAATCGAGCAAAAACTAAAAGACGTTGCCATCAAGAAAACCTTGGGTGCAGACGAGAAAACCATCATTTGGGATTTGACAAAAAGATTTCTAATCATCTGTTTTCTTGCCGTTATTTTAAGCATCCCACTCAGTTATTATGCAATGAACGAATGGCTGAAAGATTTCTCTTACCGCATCGAAATGCCTGTTTGGCCTTATTTGCTGAGTATGATTTTATTATTGATTTTGACCTTCACAGTTGTGAGTTTCAAAGCTTATCGGGCGACAAAAATTAACCTAGTCAAATATCTTAAATACGAATAACTTTTTGATAGTTGTGGTTTCTAGTTGATAGAAATTATCAGTAAAGCTATCAACGGTCAACTCTCAACCAAACCATTTATGAAAAAACTATTCTTCATATTCATCATCAACCTTTTCCCTGCGCAACAAAGCTGGACCTTGAAACAGTGCCTGGATTATGCCTCTGCCAATCATCCTTTGGTGAAACAATCATCGGTCAATATTCAAAAAAATGACCGCCAGATCTCTGCTGCCAAAGGAATGCTTTTACCGTCTGCAGAAGCCGGCATTAATCATAATTACAACTTCGGAAATGGGATCAATCCGCAGAATAATCAGCGTGAAAGCGTCAATACCCAAAACGACAATTTCTACGCACAAGCCAATTGGGAATTGATGAACTGGCGAAATTATCTCAATATTTCATTGTCCAAAATCAATCGTGAAACGTCCGCTTTCCGGATGAAACAGGCGCAAAATGAAGTGAAACTAAACGTCATCCAAATGTTCTTCAATTATCAGAACAACAGAAGCTGGCTGGAGGTTTTGGAAACGCAAATCTCGGGAATCGAAGACCAGATCAAACGTACCGAGAAAGAAGTCGAAATCGGAAACCGCCCAAAAAGCGATGTTTACGACATCAAGGCCAACCTCGGAACTTTGCAGGAACAATGGGTTTCCGCAAAGAATTCCAGGGACTTGTCCAAAATTAATCTGCTGAATGCTTTGGCGATTACGAACGATTCTCTGGATTTCAAAAGGGAAGATGACGCGCTGGCGCATTCCAATTTTAATGATGCCGATTTTGTGAAAAATCTCTTGGAAAAAAATCCCGCTTATCAGTCCGTTCAGACTGAAATCAGAGCGCAGCAGAAAAACATTGCCATCGCAAAATCTGCCTATTTACCAACGCTGAATGGCTCCTACACTTGGTCCACTTTCTACAGCAAAACTTTGGGTGAGTCGGCGGACGCATTTTCCGATCAATTTAAAAGGAATAAAAATCAGCAGTTAGGCTTCGGACTCAATATTCCTATTTTCAACAAACTTCAAGTAAAAAATAACGTCGAGATTGCGAAACTAAACGTCATCAATTCCAATTATGACAAAGAAATCGTCATTAATGATTTGACGCAAAGCATCAATTCCATCAAGGCACAATTCCAGAATTCCGAAGAAAAATACAATTTATTGACGGCAAATTTCGAAAACCAAAAACTTTCCTTCCAAAAATCCGAAGAGAAATACAAAGAAGGCTTGATGGACGCTTACACCTTTTTTGTTGTCCGAAACAACTGGCTTCAAGCGAACTACAATCTCATCAACAGCAAAAACGAAGTTATCCAGCAAACTGAATTGCTCAAAGTTTTCGAAGCTGGATTTTAATTAAAAACACATTTATTTCTCATATTATTTTCTCCAGTCCTTCCGAAGCCTCGTACTTCGGAGGGATTTTTTTTCAGTATTTGTCCGCCTTTGTCCGCCTTCCGTTCCCAAACCTAACGAAGTGGTTCGACGAAGTCAATCGCAGCAGTTTAGATTCCTCCGGAATGACAAAATTGATGTGAAGTGTTTTTTGATTTTCTTTGATGAGTTTCGCGCCTTTGCGCACTTAAAAAATTTTCAATAGATTCAAAAAATCTTTGTGAACTTTGTGTTCAAAATCCCTCGTTTTTTCAATTTAAAAATCGCATTTTTGCAAGCCTTATTTCCAAAGACCATATAAATTACAGATGAAACTTTGTATAGCCGAAAAACCCAGTGTTGCCCGTGATATTGCCAAAGTTTTGGGAGCCAACAATCCCAAAAGCGGCTATATGGAAGGAAACGGCTATTGTGTCACCTGGACTTTCGGACATCTTTGCACGCTGAAAGAGCCGCAGGATTACGCACCACATTTCAAATCCTGGGATTTAATTTTCCTACCCATCATTCCCAAACAATTCGGAATCAAACTCATTGACAACAATGGTGTTGAGAAACAATTCAACACGATAGCGAAATTGGTGGAGGAATGCGATGAGGTCATCAATTGTGGTGATGCTGGGCAAGAAGGAGAACTCATCCAGCGTTGGGTTTTGCAAAAAGCAAAATGCGACAAACCGATGAAACGGCTATGGATTTCGTCATTGACGGAAGATTCCATCAAAGAAGGTTTTGAAAATCTGAAGCCTGCAGAAGATTACAAAAATCTTTATCAGGCAGGAAATGCAAGAGCAATTGGCGATTGGCTTTTAGGAATCAATGCAACGAGATTATTCACTAAGAAATTCGGGGGTAACAAAGCGGTTTTATCAATCGGACGTGTCCAGACGCCGACTTTGGCAATGCTCGTTCAGCGTCAGAAAGAGATCGATGCGTTTTCTCAGGAAGAATATTGGGAACTCAAAACAAAATATCGAGACGTCCTTTTCAGCGCATCAATCGACAGACTTAAAACCGTAGAAAAAGCAGAAAAAGGCTTAGAATATCTCAAAAAAAATCAGTTTGAAATCATCTCTTTCGAAATTAAAGAAGGCAAAGAAAAGAACCCGAGATTGTTCGATTTGACGGGACTTCAGGTGGAAGCTAATAAGAAATTTGGTTTCTCCGCGGAGCATACACTTAATTATATTCAGAGTCTTTACGAGAAAAAACACACCACTTATCCGAGAGTTGATACGACTTATTTATCAGAAAATCTCTATCCAAAAATCGGTGGAATTCTGAAAAGTATGACGATTTATTCAGACTTGATTTCGCCATTGCTTTCCCAACCGATTCCAAAAACGAAAGCAGTTTTCGACGATACAAAAGTGACGGACCACCACGCGATTATTCCGACCGAAATTCCGCCTTCATCCAATCTTAGTCGTGAGGAAAAGTTGATTTATGATTTAGTAGCTAAAAGATTTATCGCCGTTTTTTATCCTGAATGTAAGATTTCAAATACTTTGGTAGAAGGCCAGGTCGGGACAATTCCATTCAAAGCTTCAGGAAAGCAAATCCTGGAACCAGGCTGGCGAGCGGTTTATGCGAAAGATAAAAAAGACGAGTCTGAAAAAGAAAATAAAGACGAGGAACAAACAATTCCGAAATTCGTAGCTGGCGAAAAGGGCGATCATGCACCATTAATCCACCAAGGAAAAACTTCGCCGCCAAAACCTTATACAGAGGCAACTTTGCTGCGGGCAATGGAAACCGCCGGAAAACAGGTGGAAGATGAGGAACTCCGAGAAATGCTGAAGAATAATGGCATTGGAAGACCATCAACCCGAGCCAACATCATCGAAACATTGTTCCGGAGAAAATACATCGAACGAAAAAAGAAAAATCTGGTTGCAACTTCTATTGGCATCGAGTTAATCGACACGATAGAAGATGAAGTTTTGAAGAGCCCCGAACTCACCGGAGAATGGGAATCCAAACTGCGCAGAATCGAAAAAGGCGAGTACGAAGCCAACCAATTCAAGGATGAATTGATAGAAATGGTAACGGAACTCACGAGGAAAGTTATCAGTTCCAAAGGAAAAGTGATTAATTTCGAGGAAGAAAAACCGGCGCCTCCAAAAGAAAAAGTTCCAAGAGTAAAAACAGAAATCATCTGGACAGAAACCCAGTGTCCAAAGTGTAAAGCGATCAATCTGATGAAAGGCAAAACGGCAATCGGCTGTTCGGATTTCAAAGCTTGCGGTTTCAAAGTTCCGTTTGAAATCCTAGGAAAAAAACTTTCGGAAAAGCAACTTCAGGATTTGATTCTGAAAAACAAAACGTCCAAACTGAAGGGTTTCACAGGAAATCAAGAAGAAGGAATTTTGTTGATGAATGAAGACTTTTCCATCGCTTTAAAATAGAAAAACCCTTTCAGCTTCAATCTGAAAGGGTTTGAAATTAACACCTTAATAGTCGTAAAAAATTACTTCACAACAATTGCTTTCTTCAGATTACTGTCTACTTTGTAATCTGTACTGTTATTTATTTTCACATTTTCAAAAACGATGTTATTGGCATTTTGTCCAACAATTCCTTTTTTACTTGTGATATTTACGTTCTTAAAATAAAGATTCTCGATTAGTTTTTCAGGAAGTCCGGTAAAACTGAAAGCGGTTTCAGACGAAGCACAATTGATATTGCTCACATAAAAGTCGTGGAAATACGGTACTTTTTCGCCAGTTTGCTGTGCCGCTTCACTTTCTTTTGTGCTTCCAACAGGCGCATCCGCGTAGAAGGTATCAAACATCACTGCTTCCTTAATAATATTTTTCATCTCGATATTATCGATGAAAATCTGGCTTACATCGCCGCCTCTTCCGGAGTTGCTTTTCACTCGGATTCCGATATCCGTTCCGTCAAAAGTACAGTTGGTCACGTAGATATTTTTCATCCCACCATCTGTGTTGCTTCCGATTACAAAACCGCCGTGACCTTCATTCACAGTGCATTCTGCGATGATGACGTTTTGCAGATTGGCTTCACCATTCTTCGGTGTTCCGCTGGATTTCATACAGATTCCATCGTCGCCGGCGTTCACTTTTGTGTTGTAAATAATCACATTTTTCGAAGCACTGATATCGATTCCGTCGCCGTTCTGAGCCCATTTCGGATTGTAAACGGTTGTATTTCTAATGACAAGATTGGTGATTTGTTTTGGATTGATGACAAATTTCGGTGAGTTTCGGAACGTTGGTCCGTCGATCAAAAGATTCGTCACTTTAGACAGGGTGAACATCATCGGTCTCAGGAAATGATGGATTTGCTCATACATTTCCATCGTTGCATTTGGCGTTTTGGTAATCACTTTTGCCAGTTCTTCGCCATTTTTTGCTGCAACGCTTGGCCACCAGATTTTCCCGTCGTCGCTTAGCGTGCTTCCAGGTTTTGCCAGCAATTCTTTCCATTGCGCATCCGTCGTTTTGAATTTTTTCACAGGTCTCCATGCTTCTCCTGCGCCATCGAAAATGCCTTTTCCGGTGAAGGAAACATCTTTCAGATTATTTCCCCAGATCGGAGCCGTCACTTCAAATTTCCCGGACGAGGTTTCTCTGATCGGAAATTGCTTCACATCATTACTGAATTGCACGATAGCACCTTCCTCTACGTGAAAATCAATTTTACTTTTCAGTTCAATTGGTCCTGTAAGCCAGGTTCCGGCCGGTACGATCAATCTTCCGCCTCCGTTGGCAGCGATTGTTGTGATTGCCTTTTCAAAAGCTTTTGTGTTCAAAGTTTTTCCATCGGCAACACCGCCAAAATCCTTGAAGTTATAATCCTTTTGCGGAATCGTCGGCAAAACCATTTCGCCGAACTTGAATGGTGCTTTCTGAATATAATAGTTAATGTCATTTTTCTGCGCAGTAAGCATTGCTGCAACAGAAAACGCAAATCCTATGAGTAGTTTCTTCATTGTTTATATTAAAATTTATACTTAGATTGATAATAAAATAGATATTATTGATCATTATTTGGGCAGCTTTTTCCGTCTTCCGTTCCCGCTATTTTTTGCCTTGCTTTTGCAGCCGCAAAAAATGAGCTCCACTCAAGCCGGGCTGCGGAATCCGTAGATCGAAACACCATCTACACATCCTGTCTTTCACTTGATACAACATTTTGACTCCGGTAAAATTAACAAAAATAATGACCTGCGCAATCGATTGCACATAATTATAAGTGTGGCCTCTGTCAGGTCTCATCAATACAACGCAAATGGAAAAATGATGCAAGCTTTTTTGCAGATTATTCCTCATTATTTGCTCAAATTTCTTTAATTTGCAATGCTAAAAATAATATCAACAATGATAATTCAACCAAGAACAAGAGGATTTATATGTTTGACGGCGCATCCTGATGGTGCACTTCAAAGCGTAAAAAACCAAATAGAATACGTCAAGTCCAAAGGTGCCATCAAAAACGGACCAAAAAAAGTATTGGTCATCGGTGCTTCCACTGGTTTCGGACTGTCTTCCAGAATCACCGCTGCTTTCGGTTCCTACGCTGCTACCGTTGGTGTCTTCTTCGAGAAACCAGCTTCTGAAGGGAAAATGGGAACTGCCGGCTGGTACAATTCTGCTGCTTTTGAGAAAGAAGCCACTGCAGCCGGACTTTACGCAAAAAGCATCAACGGTGATGCATTTTCTGATGAAGTGAAAAAACAGACGATTGAATTAATTAAAAAAGACCTCGGCCAAGTAGATTTGGTGGTTTACAGTCTGGCGTCGCCAAGAAGGACGCATCCTAAAACCGGTGTGGCGTATGCATCAGTGCTGAAACCAATCGGACAATCTTTCACAAACAAAACGGTAGATTTCCATACAGGTGTGGTCTCAGATATTACAATTCCGCCAACAGATAACGAGGTTGATATTCCTAACACGGTTGCCGTAATGGGCGGTGAAGACTGGAAATTCTGGATGGAAGATTTGAAAGCGGCAGGCGTATTGGCTGAAGGCGTACAGACGGTTGCTTATTCTTATATCGGCCCGGAGTTGACCTTCCCAATCTACAGAAACGGAACCATCGGACAGGCAAAAAATGACCTTGAAGCAACGGTGACAGTTCTCAATGATTTATTAAAAGACCTCAACGGGAAATCATACGTTTCCGTAAACAAAGCTTTGGTTACACAATCCAGTTCCGCTATTCCTGTCGTGCCCCTTTATATTTCTCTGCTTTACAAAGTGATGAAAGCGAAAGGAACACACGAGGGAACGATAGAGCAGATGCAGAGACTTTTCGCCGAAAGATTATATACCGAAGACGGCAATGTGCCATTGGATTCTGCTGGCAGAATTAGAGTAGATGATCTTGAAATGGCAGAAGATGTGCAGGCAGAAGTTGATCAGTTATGGAAGGAAACAACCACTGAAAATCTTTCAGAAATCAGTGATATTGAAGGTTACAGAAAAGAATTTTTCAATCTTTTCGGCTTTGAAGTGGATGGCATTGATTATGAAAAAGATGCGAATGAGAACGTTCAGGTTCCGAGTATTGAATCTTAGATTTTAGACTAAGAGATACTAGACTGATAGATAATAGATTTTTTTGAATCTTTGTTATAAACAAAAACGGCTACTTTCCAGTAGCCGTTTTTTATGTTTGAGGTTTTGATTCCTTCAATTTTGCATCATAGTCATGGAGTAGGTTATGTTCCGGCGTCTGCTCTATGGCATGCATGATTTTGTCCAGTATTTCTGTGGCAGATTCATTGTCATAATCGATATCCAATGCCTGTTTGAACTCCAATGTTGGTTTCACGCCAGTCACTTTTATTTTCAGGCCTTTCTTGTCAAATGCCCTTCTAAAGCCATTGATTTTGATAGGAATTACCGTCGGTCTTTGATTCTTGATCAGTTTTGCCGTTCCTTTTCTGCCTTGCGCAAATGCTGACGTTGTTCCTTGCGGAAACGTGATTACCCAGCCATTATCCAGAGCTTTCATAATATTCTCGATTTCACTGAGGTCTACCATTCTGTTGACATTCTTGCCTTCCGCACGCCAGGTTCTTTTAACCGTAATCGCCCCGGCAATTTTAAAAATTCTAGAAAGAAGTCCTTTATTCATCGTCTCTTCCGCCGCTACATAATAGAAATCTACTTTTGGATTGAGGAGATAGACGGGATTTTTGATCGTATTGTGAAAACCATTATTCACCGAGCAGAAAGTATGGTACATTGCGGCGACATCAGCAAAATAAGTCTGATGGTTGGAAACAAAGAGAACATTGCTGTCCGGCAGATCAGCCAGATTTTCTGTGCCTGTAATTTTCAGCTTGTTGAAGCCGTTGAACCTTCTGTACGAGACCAGTCCGAGAATAAAAATAATAAACCTCTTCAAAACATAGATGTTTCCAAAAGAATCGGTAAAAATATTTTTTTTTGCCATTTATGTTAATTAGAATTTAGACTTAATATCAAGCTGGTTTTCACTGGAAAACTGTAAACCAATTTCCGTTCCTAAACTTGGGAAGTACTGCAAAACTAAACATTTTTTAATAAGTTGCTGAACTCGCTCAGAATCATAGAAGTAGCGCCCCAAATAATATAGCCGTTGAAATCTATGACTGGAACTTCTGCGCCTTTTGTAGATGGCAAAACCATATTTTTTGGCTGGTCGGGAAGACTTAATAAGGATGAAATCGGAAATTCTATCAACTCCACAGCTTCTGATTCCTGAAGGAAAAATTCGGGATTCTTTTTGGTGTAAGAGATAAAGGAATGCACATAAAAATTACTTGGCGGAATATAAATGGGCGACATTTCGCGGATGATCCTCACATAATGCTCATCAATTCCCACTTCCTCAGAAGTTTCCCGTTTTGCGGTGTGGGCAAAATCGAGGTCCTCTTTTTCCCGTTTCCCGCCAGGCAGAGAGATTTGCCCGCTGTGACGGTCTCTTTCGTTGGTAGAGCGCACAATCAGTGGGAAATGCCACTCATTATCTTTTAAGTAAAGTAGAATATTGACGGCAGCAAATTTTGGATTTCTTGTCAGAATTTCTTCATAACTGAAAACCGGACGGTAAGGCGGCGAATAGATTTTGTGTGCATTTTCGCCCGATAATTCCGCTGCTTTTATATCTCTTAGTAAATCTTTTCCGAAGGTCTGCATATTCCAAAGATAAGGAAAATTGCAAGATTTTTTATCGCAAAGTCGCAAAATTATAATGAATGAAGTACAAATAAAAGTCGCAAAGATTGACTTTGCGACTTTTAAAATATCATCGATTCAAAAACGTGAGTCTTCGCCGTTGTTTATAGTGAAATCCCGCGTCCTGCATAGAAATCCAAAACTTTTATGCTGAAGAGATAATTGTATTTTGCCTGCGCCACAGAACCCTGCGCGTTCGCATAATTGTTTCTGGCCATCGTCACATCGTAGATTGTAGATCGGCCGGCGTCGTAACTTTTGGTGGCAAAATCAAGAGCCAGTTTTGTGCTTCTCTCAGCTTCCATCGCAGAAACGTAAATTTCATAGTTGGAATCTGCGTTGAACTGCGCCTGCTGGATATCTTGTTTCAACTGGAATTTCTGTTGCTCCAGATTGTTTTTCGCCAGCGATTCATTAATTTTTGTCTGTTCCACCTGCAATCTCGTAATTCCTTTATTGAAAATCGGAATATTGGCAGAAAGACCAATCTGCTGCCCGAAATTATCTTTGTACTGATTTGTAAAGTTAGGTTCCGCGATATAAAATCCGTTGCCTCCCACATTATTAGTATTCAGACGGTTGTTATAAAATGTTCCGATTCCTGCATTGGCGGTGATTGTCGGCCAAAAGTTAGTTCTGATAACTTCTGTTTGAGCTTCCGCCGCTTTGATTCTGATTTCCGCCGCCTTGATCACAGGTTGAGAACCGTAAGCGATACTGAGAACTTCGTCCACAGATTCCGTCTGCGGTGTCAACGCATCCGGAACAGGAATGTCTACCACATCAAAAGTCTTGTAATCCTGAAGCTGCAGGATCTGAGCCATAGCGAACAATGCCTTGTCCACATTGATCTGCGAAGTTTTCACATTCTGCTTTTCTCTTGCAAGGGAAGCCGTGGCTTCTGCCAAAACCGTCTGTGCAGTGGTGCCGACGTCTGTGGTGATCTTCGCGCGGTCATACAGTTTCTGTGCATTTTCCATCGCACTTTCAGAGATCTTTTTGATTTCTCTGTTCAGCATGACAGAAAGATATTGTTGCGCAATTTGAAGCGCGATATTATTCTTAATGGTCTCGATATCCTGAAGGCTTGCATCTACATCATAGCTGGTTTTACGGATCGTCTTTTCCAGCCGGCCATAGTTGAAAACAAGGATATTGGCGCCAACACTGGCATTATTGCTGAAATTGTCATTGCGCACACTCGTATTCACAAACTGCGTATTTCCAAAGCTGGCCGTGTTGGATATGCTTCCGGACACCGACGGCAGATAATCTCTTTTTGCCATTTCCAGATTTTTTGCCTGCACATCCTTGTTGTAAGCCTGCGCCTGGACCTGCAGATTATTTTTGATCGCATAATCCACACATTCCTGAATCGTCCATTTCTTCTGAGAAAATCCCAAAACACCAACAGACAAAAGCGAAATACAAAAAACTTTTTTAAGCATAAAAGAAAAATTATATACAATAAGACTTCGGAATTGTGAAAATGTTACGGCATTCCAAATTTTTTTTGGGCGTGCCCCGTTTTTCCCGTCGCTTAGGCCATCCGCAAAAACGGGTCGGTCTGCGGGCAGTCGCTTTTTTTGTCTTAGGACACTCCTGCTTGAAAACAAATTTCAAAACAAGACAAAAAAGAGCTCCGACAATGCCCTCCGCCCTCACGCGCTGGCGCATTTTCTCACGGTTACACGTCATATGACAATGCGTATATTTTTAATCTTTCAGTTTTTTTAATCTTTTAATAGTTGAATTGTAACAATTCTGCATTCGGATTTACTTATCTATAAAATCGAGACAATGTCTAATCCCATTCTAAGAATAGAAGATATCAACAAATCCTACGACACAGGCAAAAGCAAATTGCACGTCCTCAAGGGTATCAACCTCAATATCAACGAGGGTGAGTTTGTTTCTATTATGGGAAGCTCTGGCTCCGGAAAATCTACTTTGCTGAACATTATCGGAATCCTGGATGAGGCAGATGACGGGATTTACGAACTGGATGGTGTGCCCATCAAACACCTCACAGAAGTCAAAGCGGCGGAATACAGAAGCCGGTTTCTGGGATTTATCTTTCAGTCTTTTAATCTCATTAATTATAAAACAGCTTTGGATAATGTGGCCTTGCCGCTCTATTACCAAAATGTATCCAGAAAGGAAAGAACAAAACGGGCAGAAGAATATCTCGAAAAAGTGGGATTGCTGAGTTGGAAAGACCACCTTCCAAGTGAGCTTTCCGGAGGTCAGAAACAGAGAATTGCCATCGCAAGAGCACTTATCACAGATCCAAAACTGATTCTGGCAGATGAGCCCACCGGAGCTTTGGATTCCAAAACCACGCACGATATTATGAAGCTGCTTCAGGATATCAATAAAGAAGGAAAAACCATCGTCGTCGTAACGCACGAGCCCGATGTGGCGGCACAGACCAAAAGAAACGTCGTCCTCAAAGACGGCCTGATAGAAAGCGATACATTCATCAACCAAATCATTTTGGATTAAATATTAAGAAAGGATTCGAGAGCCTCAGCCTGACAATCGGAGGAGATCTCAATCTGAAAAACTAATAACTATCAACAAAAAATCAACAACAAAAAACCAACAACTAAAAAATGTTTGACATAGACCGCTGGCAGGAGATTTTCAGTTCTATTCGCAGTAATGTATTGCGGACGGTGCTTTCCGGATTTACGGTGGCTCTGGGACTGTTTATTTTTATAGTATTGTTCGGGATCGGGAATGGTCTCAATAATTCCTTTGCCAAAGCATTTACAAGAGATGCTACCAATCTGATTATGCTTTTCGGAGGCAAAACAACGCTTCCGTTCGCCGGACTGCAGTCGGACAGGCAGATTACCTTCAACAATGATGATTTCGACGAAATAGTAAAGGAAAGTGAAGGTAAATTAGAATATGCCTCGCCCAGATACACTACAAATCTGACGGTGAAATATGGCAAAGAAAGTGGTAGTTATCAGATCAACGGCGTCTTGGGAGATGAGAAATTTCTCGAAAACCGAACGATGATAGACGGCCGCTACATTAATGAAAGAGATAATGAACTCAAGCAAAATGTAGCATCCATCGGAAGAATGGCCTGGCGCGATCTTATCCGCGATGGTAATCCTATTGGCAAAGATCTGGAAATCAACGGGACAATGTTCAAAGTGGTTGGCGTATTCTCTGATCCAGGCGGCGATTGGGACGAAAGGCATATCTCTATTCCTCTTTCCACATTGCAGCAGATGAAGAAAAGTTCTGACACTATCAGTACCGTCATGTTATCTTATAATCCTGCTATGACGCCTGACGAAGGTGTAAAATTTGGGGATGATCTTGAAAAAAACATCAAAGCAAAACATAAGATTTCGCCAGACGATCAGCAGGGAATCCGTATTAACAACAATGCAAAAAACACCAAGGACTCTTTTGCATTTCTGTTTGTCATTACGGCAGTTGTAACGTTCATCGGGCTTGGGACGTTGCTGGCGGGCATTATCGGCATCAGTAATATTATGGTTTATATCGTAAAAGAGCGAACCAAAGAAATAGGTGTAAGAAAAGCAATTGGTGCAAAACCAGGCGGAATCGTGATGCTCATTCTCCAGGAAAGTATCGTAATCACTGTGATATCCGGATTTTTCGGTGTTGGTTTGGGTGTTTTAGCGCTCAAATTAATAGGAAACAATCTGGAGGATTATTTTATTTCTGAACCGTTCGTCGGCTGGGGATTGATTGCTGCAGCATTTTTCTGTCTCATTCTTTCGGGAACAATCGCAGGATTTGTGCCGGCTTACAAAGCGTCCAGAATCAAGCCGATAGAAGCGCTGCGCTCAGAATAGATTTTGAGAATAATGATTAAAGAAAAAAGATAACCAACAGGAAACAACCATCAACCAAAATGAACATACTTTTCAAAAGAGATACCTGGCAAGAAATCTATTATTCCCTCCGGAATAATAAGCTCAGAACATTTCTGACGATGATTGGCGTTGGCTGGGGAATGTTTCTGTACGTCAGTCTGCTGGGAGCTGCAAACGGAATGGAGAACGGCTTCAATAGGCTTTTTTCCGGTTTTGCAACCAACTCGGTTTTCCTCTGGCCGCAAAGCACCAACATTCCTTACGAAGGTTTCCCGAAAGGCAGAAAGATGGATCTCCATCTGAAAGATATCGAATACATCACGAAAAAAGTTCCGGAAGTAGACTACATCTCGCCCCAGAGTGTGAGAGGGAATTTTGGCACACCAGGCGATCAGATTTCCAGAAACGGAAAGAAAAATACGTATATGATCACAGGAGATTTCCCGATCGGTAATCAGATTTCAAAGAAAAAATTACTGTTTGGAAGATATATTAACGACGCAGATATCCAGTCCAAAAAGAATGTAATCGTGATAGGAGAGGAGATTTATAAAAACCTTTTCGATGCCAAAAAGAATGAAAATCCCATCGGTAAATCGGTCAATCTGAAAGGTATTTTCTTCAATGTAATCGGTGTTTTCAGGGTCTCAAGAGGCGGCGGAATGGAGAATGATCAGTCCGCTTATATTCCGTTTTCCACCTATTCCGGAATGTACAATGAGGGCGATAAAGTCGGTTTTTTTGCCATTGTGGGTAAACCGAATGCCGAAGCAGCTGTTGTAGAAGCTAAAGTGAAAGAGGAACTTAAAAAAATCAACCACGTTTCTCCGGAAGATACCAATGCATTTGGTACATTTAATCTGGCGAAAGAGTTCAAAAAAGTAACAGGATTTCTTACAGGAATGCAGTTGCTGACCATCATTGTAGGAACATTGACGATCCTTGCCGGCGTTATTGCAATATCAAATATTCTATTAATTACGGTAACAGAACGCACCAAGGAAATAGGAATCAGAAGAGCGTTGGGCGCAAAACCTGCGGAAGTGAGAAATCAGATTTTGCTGGAGAGTGTCGTGATCACTTTGTCCTCGGGACTATTAGGTTTTATGTCGGGGATTTTCCTGCTTATCATCCTCAATATCCTCACGATGAACAATGATGATTTTCCTTTTTACAACCCGACGGTAGATTACGGAAACGTCTTTTCTGCGATGGGAATTATGATCTTTCTGGGATTGATTATCGGATTGATTCCAGCCCAGCGAGCCGTCAAAATCCGGCCGATTGAAGCCTTGAGAACAGAGTAACTGCTAATGTTAAAGGAATTGGTGATGAATGATAATCACACTAAGTTTTTAGGCGTTTAATTTTTATAATTTAATAATAAACTATATTTCTATATAATGGAAAAAAAGAAATTTACTTTCAAAAAAGCATTGTCTATCTTTTTGGGATTGCTCTTTGCAGCGGCGCTGATTGGCGGGATCGGCTATCTTATCAAATCAAACTCTGCGGAAAATGAAGTGTTCCTTACCAGAAAACCAACGATCCAGAATCTGGATGATAAGGTAATGGCCACGGGAAAAATAGAACCGCGTGAAGAGATTGAGATCAAGCCGAATATCTCCGGAATCATCCAGACGATCAACGTGGATGAAGGTGATAAAGTGACAGCAGGACAATTAATCGCTACCATCAGAATTGTACCGAATGTGACTGATGTGAACAGTGCTACGATGCAGATCAACAACGCGCAGATCCAGCTGACCAACGCAAAAATAAATGTAGACAACCAGCAGAAGCAATTTGCAATGCAGGACAAACTGTACAAACAAGGTGTGATCTCAAAACAGGAATTCATCACTGCTCAGCAACAGCTGCAGACGACCATTCAGCAGCAGAAACTGGCTGTCCAAAGTCTAAACGCTGCTCAGAAACAGTTGCAGATTGTAAGAACTGGTGCTACGCCGGAACTTCAGAGTATGGCAACTACGCAGATCCGCGCCAAAGCAGCAGGAACAGTGCTTACCATTCCTGTGAAAGTTGGAAGCCAGGTGATAGAAGCCAATGCCTTCAACGCCGGGACAACAATCTGTTCTATTGCAGACCTTAATTCACTGATTTTTAAGGGTGATATTGATGAAGCGCAGGCCGGAAAACTAAGTCAGGGCATGGAGATGAAAGTCGTAATTGGTGCTTTGCAGAATAAGTCTTTCCCAGGCAAATTGACACTGATTGCGCCAAAAGGAACAGAAGAAAGCGGAACCATAAAATTTGCTGTAGAAGGCGATGTTTACAATAAAACCGGTGAATACATCAGGGCAGGTTTCAGTGCAAACGGAGAAATATTACTGAGTTCTAAGAAAAATGCATTACTTTTGGATGAGTCGCTGATCCAGTATGAAAAAGGAAACAACAAATCCTTCGTTGAGGTAAAACAGGCCAACGGAAGCTTCAAAAAAACCTATGTAAAATTGGGATCAAGTGACGGGATCAATGTCCAAATCGTCTCAGGAATCGATAAAAATGCAGACGTTAAAGTCTGGAATCCTTCCGATAAAGACAAGGAAGAGCTGAAGGATAAAAAGAAATAGATAGACCTTTAAATTATAATTGTTAAAAAGATCCGTCTCGTTTTATAACGGGACGGGTTTTTTTTGCGGCAGTTTTTCCGGCGATTATTAATATTGAGAATAATGTTTAATACTAGATCGTATAATTAAAAAATCCTCAGCAAGTCAATTGCTGAGGATTTTGTTTATGATAATTGAGAATTTATAAGATAATAACAATTATCCCAAATTGTAAATTTATAATTACATTGGAGCTTGCTGATCGTCACCACTCGCATTGGAGTTGATGTCTTTTTTACGTTTCGGCTGTTCTACTTTTTCACCTTGTTTGAATCTGTAAGTCAGAGAAACTGAAAACTGTCTTGGCTGCCATTGCATATAAGATTCTCTGGTGCTGTTTGCAGTATAAGTAGTTGACTGCATTGCTCTTGTGTTGAAGACGTCCTGAATGTTGAATGCCAAAGTCCCGTTGCCTTTCCAAATTGTTTTGGATGCTCCAAAGTTGATGGCGTACATATCTTTTCTATCCTGATATTCTGTTTTTGTACCACCTCTGTAGAAGCCCTGTACCTGGAAATTGAGCGTTTTATCCAGTTTAAAAGAAGCTGTCAGTCTGCTTCTCGTAGATATTCCACTTCCGTTAAAATTAGCCGTTGAAGTGATTTCCTCAAGATCTTGATTTAAGGTTTGATACAAGGTGCTGCCTTTTATATTGTAGCCAAAAAGATCGACATTTCCCATAAATTTCAGCCAGCTTGTAGCATCCCAATTAAAATTAAGGTCCAATCCGTAAGTTTCTTCTGTTCCCAGATTAATAGGCTTGGTGTGAAACTCGATTCTTTTTGCTTCCTGCTCTGCTCCGGTTTCATCCAGAAATGTGTAAGTGATTGCTTTATTATAAACCAGCATTTTTGTATCATCCGATTCACGCTTGTAATAAAGTGTAGGATTGATGGTGAATTTCTTCTTAGAAATGCTGTAGCCCAGTTCAAATGAATCTACGTAAGAAGGATTAAGATCTATATTACCGTCAAAAATGTTTTGATTGTCATTATAACTAGGATTTGGGATCAGGAAAAAACCTCTCGGCCTGTCTATCCTTCGGGTATAATTTAAAAGTAACTGATTATCCTTTGCAAATTCATAACTTAGAAAGACACTAGGGAACAGATTATTGTAATTTTTCTTTTTATTTGGCAAAGTATTACTTCCTTCCAGGTTACGGTAGTCAGTTGTTACATTAGAGAGCTCTTCACGAAGACCTACCTGGTAGCCGATCTTTCCAATTTTACTTTTGAACTGTACATAAAAAGCATTGAACAATTCCTTATATTTTGCATCATAGGTGTAAAGACCTAAATACTGCAAACCTTGATTTGCTGATGTACTTTGGAGCACATTGTTATCATAGGTGTTGTTATTGGAATCCAGACGGTAGCCAGCTTCCAGTTTGGAAATCTGGCCGATTGGTAATTCGTAATCGGCTTTTGCTACGATATTTTTGTTTCTGGTATTTTGACTGATCACATTTCGAAGAGAGGCGCTCTGGCTGTAATTGTCAAATTCTTCAATGTTTGTATCATTCCCAGATTTGTTGCTCTGCAGACTTAATGATAATGAAAGGTTTTGACCTTTATCATCAAATTTGTGGTCCAATCCAAAGTCGCCCTGAAATGCCAGATTATTATTGGTGCCAAGATTTTTTCTCAGCGTGTAAGAGTCAGCAGCATTATAGTATTTGTAGTTATAGTCTATGCGTCCATCACTTTCACTGTCGAAGGTCCGTACTGTTCCGGATGCGTTTACAGATGTCTTATCATTAATATCATAGACAACTCCTGCCGTTGCATTGTAATTATTATTTGCACTGTTGGTTACAGAATTCTGACGGGATTCTGTTTCTGAACCTGTCTGAGTTACATTGTTGTAAAAATTATCATTCCGGTTGGTGTTTTTGGATTCTCTGTAACCGCCACCGCCATTAAGAAACCAGGAAAAGTTTCCTTTTCTCCAGCTCAGACTTGTATTCAGATTGGTCTGAGGCAGGTAGCCTAGAGTTCCTATGACACTTCCATTGAAACCTGTTTTTTTGCTTTTCTTCAGAATAATATTAAGAATACCAGCCGTTCCGCTTGCTTCAAATTTAGAAGAAGGGTTGGTAATGACCTCTATTTTTTCAATCTGATCTGCCGGAATACTTTGCAAAGCATTGGCACCGTCATCTATACCAAGAAGTGCAGACGGTTTTCCATTGATTAAAAATCTCACATTGGAACTTCCTCTCATAGAAACTGTCCCGTCTGTATCTACGGACACTGATGGTACATTCTGCAAAACGTCCTGAAGACTGCCGCCTTTACTCACCAAATCCTGCGACGGATCATAAGTTTTCTTATCAAGCTCTACTTTGTAAGGTTTTGTAGACTGGCCGGTGATGACAACCGTTTGGATATCGGTCGTATTGGTAAGATTGGCCTTGCCGTCAGAAACGATGGTGAAAGGCGCAATCGGACCTTCTTTATTGATACTGACGGTCTGCGAGAATTTTTTGTAATCCACAGCTTCAATCGTTACATCGTAGGTTCCCGGTGCTAATTCCAGTTTGTAATTCCCGTCCACATCTGCCAAAACAGCGTCGCTAAGCTGCGCATTCTGTGTATTTTTGAAAGTGACGGACGAATATCCGATTCCTCCGTTTGCATCCTTTACATTCCCAGAAATACTCAATTTCTGCTGAGCCATTACAAAACTTGCTGCTCCTATTGTCAAAGCTAATCCAAAAGTTTTCTTCTGAAAAATACTAACAATCTCCGTTCTTTTCATTCTTTTATTTTTTTGAGCCGTTGCTCTATTTTATATCTTTTTTATTCAGCCAATCCTGATATGCCTTCGCATTTCTGGCGTGTTCTGCATCATTATCGGTAAATTTATGATAGCCAAATCTCGCAGGATCTGCACACATAAAAATGTAATTATTCTTTTCGGCGTCCAAAACAGCATTCAGAGAATTCTTGTCTACAATACAAATTGGTCCCGGCGGAATACCTTTGTTGGCGTAGGTGTTGTAAGGGGAAGGTGTTTTCAGATCTTTATAATAAACCCTTTTGATGACCTTCTGAAAGTTGCTGCCCTGCTTCACGGCGTAGATCACTGTAGGATCACTTTGCAGCTTCATCCCTTTGTTATAACGATTCAGATACAGTCCGGCAATTGTTTTCTGCTCATCTGGCTTGCCGCCGGATTCTTTGTAAACGATAGAAGCCAAAGCGTAAATCTGATCTCTCGTGAGACCCGACTGTTTTTCTTTTTCGATCTTTTCTGCAGTCCAGAATTCTTTGTATTGGTTGTCAAATTTTTCGAAGAACTCTTCCGGCGTCACCGTCCAGAAAAAGTCATAGGTATTGTTGAAGAAATATTTTTTAAGATCCTCCGCATTTCTGTATCCTTTTTTGATGGCAAGCTCATTCAGTTTCTTTGCAAATGTTGCAGAATCTGCTTCCGTTTTTTTAGAAACTCTTCCAATCATCTGATATACATCATCAAAGTCTTTTATTCTGAAAGAATTGGGTGTTTGATTACCGGCGATGATCATATTGACGATTTCCCGGTTGTTCATCCCTTTTTTTAATTCATAGCGCCCGGGCTTATAATTTTCATTAAGTTTTTTATCTTCTGCAACACTGGTGAAGTAAGCTTTGTCCTTAATGTAAGGCGAAATAGAATCTAAAATCTGCTGAGATTTTGCCTGATGCGGAATGAGCAGAAATCCGTCTTTCTCAATATTATTTCCGACATATTTATTGTAAAATCTGATCCCGAAAAATCCAAGAACCACAATGATTACAACAAAAATTACAAGAATTATTTTTTTCATATTTAATTAGTAAAAGAGAATTGGATATTAATTATAAAGAAATATCTCCTTTAAAAACCTGATTAGCCGGACCTTCCAGCCAAATATCTGAGAAACCAGCGCCGTTTTTCTCGGCATAAACCTTCAGCTGACCGCCCAAAACCCTTACTGCAACAGAAGTTTGATCATTTTGATTCATAAAGGTTAAAGCCGCAGCAGTCACTCCTGTGCCGCAACTGTACGTCTCATCTTCCACACCGCGCTCATAAGTTCTCACAAAAAGTGTATTGTCGGGCAGTACTTCCACAAAGTTGACATTGATTCCATCATTCTTATAAGTTTCAGAATTACGGATTTCGTTACCGATTTTGAAAACATTATAATTTTTTAACATTTCAACATACTTTACATAATGCGGAGAGCCGGTATTTAGCACCGCATCATTCCCATCCTGACTTATATTTGGAACATCTATCATTTTCAGCTTCACAACACCGTTTTTGATCTCAGCTTTATGAAGTCCGTCTACCGCATCAAAAATGGTTTTATCTTCGAAGACATCCAGAAAGTGGGCAAAGGCTACAAGGCATCTGCCGCCGTTGCCACACATTGTACTTTCGTTGCCGTCAGAATTATAATACACCATTTTGAAGTCTGCTTTTTCTCCGTTTACGGCTTGTGTATCATCATTTTCAAGAAGTATTAGTCCGTCACCACCAATTCCAAATCGTCTGTCGCAGAGGTTTTTTACCAGTTCTGTACTTTTTGGGAAATCCAGATCGCGGTTGTCAATCATTACAAAATCGTTTCCCGTTCCCTGGTATTTATAAAATTTGATCTGTTTGTTCATCTTATCTATTTTTTTTTCAACTTTAGAATCAAAAACCTTGATTGATTTTTATTCTAATTTTCTGACTTTTAATCGTTTAATCAAGCTTTTCTATACAAAATTTAAGCCTGTAAAAGTACTCATTTTAAAAACAATTTAGTCTTGATTAATGTTATTTAAATTTAATCTAAAATGCACCGGGATTATAGAATTTCTCAATCTTTTAATGTAATCTCTTTTTAATTATTATGACTATCTTTGTTCGTCGAAAAAATGAAAGAAGATCAGTTACTTACACTCATCATAAAAGCCAGAGACAAAGATCAAAAGGCTCAGACACAGCTCATTAATCATTTTTGGGTAGATGTCTTTTCTTTCGTGATGAATAAAGTGAAAGATGAAAATGATGCAGATGAGATCACCGTTTCGGTTTTTTCTAAAGTCTTAAACAAACTGGATCTCTTCGATCCCAGCTTTCAGTTCAAAACGTGGATTCTGACTATTGCTCAAAATACAATCATCGATTTCTGGCGCAAAAAAAGCCGTGAGAACGAAGATCCCAATGCAAATCTGCAGGATGTTAAAAATGAATTTGCAAGATCTCCGGAAGAACTTTTGATTTCTGAGGAAGATCAGCAAAAGATCATCAAAATCATAGAAACAATGGATGCGAAAAATCAGGACATCATCCGGCTAAGATTTTTTGAAGAAAAAAGCATCAAAGAAATAGCAGAAGAGCTCAGCCTTTCGGTCGCCAATACAAAAGTGAGAATCATGCGCGCCAAAAAAATCCTGGCGGAGTTGTTAAAAGATAACGAGTTGGATGATAATTGATTACAGATAGATTTTTTCTTTCGTTTTCGGTAGCGCAAATCTTAACTTGGAGTCTACTGCATTTCTATTTTGTAGGTTGATTTTTATTCCTTTTTTGACAAAAATTTCACTCTCAGATTTTCCATTTTCCGGAATTGAAGTATTTTCGACTTCTTTTTTGTAAACTATTTTTCCGGTCGAAAGATTGAAATCTGTAGTAGTCCAATAATCTCCTGGTCTGCCGCCTTCGGAATAGTGTCCTATCAATTCAAAATGTCCATTTTGAAACCTGTACTTATCAACAAACCCCCATTTCCAGCTGCTTCCGCCAAAATGCGAGGTGATCAATATTCCTTTATCAATTTTACAGGAAACGAAAGGATCTCCCATCACGCCACCATCTTCGTTTCCTAAGATTGCGGTGCTCGATTTCTCCAAAATTTTCCATTTATTGTTGATTTTCTTTAGAATCTGAAGTTCACGTAAGTTTTCAGACGTGATATCGTACACGATTACTTTCTCAGGGATTTTGTCGCCATCTAAATCTCCCTCGACGGTTTCAAGAACAGTTGAGTTTTTTGGCTGAAATTCTTTTTGGCCAAAACACAATGTTCCACATAAAATGAATAGTAAAAAATGTAAAGTTTTCATAATAATATCTGTTTTTAAATTATTGAATGATACGTTTCATCAATCTCTGCGTTTGATTGTTTCGATAAAAAATTCCTTAACTTTGAAGTCAATTTCAAAACTAAATGGAGGAGTTAATTCAACAGGATATAGCAATTCAAAAACCAAAATGGATCCGCGTAAAATTACCGACTGGTAAAAACTACCGCGAACTGAGACATCTGGTAGATAAATATAAGCTGAACACTATTTGCCAAAGCGGAAGCTGTCCAAATATGGGCGAATGCTGGGGCGAAGGAACAGCCACTTTTATGATTCTTGGTAATGTCTGCACACGTTCTTGCGGTTTTTGTGGTGTAAAAACGGGAAAACCGGAAAATGTCAATTGGGACGAACCGGAAAAAGTTGCACGATCAATCAAATTAATGAAAATCAAACACGCTGTTTTAACTTCTGTTGACAGAGATGATTTGAAAGATATGGGATCAATCCTTTGGGGAGAAACCGTAAACGCTGTTCGTAGAATTTCACCGGGAACCACAATGGAAACATTGATTCCGGATTTTCAGGGCATTACAAAACACCTTGACAGAATGATAGAAGTGGCTCCTGAAGTGATTTCTCACAATATGGAGACCGTAAAAAGGCTGACAAGAGAAGTAAGAATTCAGGCTAAGTACGAACGCAGTCTGGAAGTTTTGAGATATCTGAAAGAAGCTGGACAAAATAGAACAAAAACCGGTGTAATGCTGGGTCTTGGCGAAACGAGAGATGAGGTTTTCCAGACGATTGAGGATATCAGAAATGCGAATGTAGATGTCATCACAATGGGACAGTATCTGCAGCCAACCAAAAAACATTTGCCTGTGAAAAGCTTCGTTACGCCCGAACAGTTTGATGAATACGGTGATTTTGCCAGAAATCTGGGATTCCGCCACGTAGAAAGTTCCCCGCTAGTAAGAAGTTCTTACCACGCAGAGAAACATATTCACTAACATTCAAGTTTAGTTTAATAATGAAAAAGACTCCTATATGGAGTCTTTTACTGTTTGTTCTACCGGCTGTATTGTTTCTGTTTTGTTCATATTTTCCACCTGTTGCGGGATGAACATCATATAAGCAAAATAACCCAGAAGGAACAGTGCGACGATGACGATGATCGCAATCATAGGTCCTTTATTAGTTTCGCTGTCGGATTTTGGAATGTCTGATCTCATAGCTTGATTTTTAAAGTCTACTACAAAAGTAATGCCTGATTATTATTAATGTATTTTTCGTAATATTTATTTATAAGGCTTAAAAATTATTGGGTACATGAAGTAAATTATTATGTTTTTAAATATTAACCCTATATATTTGCAGGGTTAAAAATTTAAAAGACAGAAAATGAAAATCGAAAAGCGCTGGATCATCTCTTTTATTATCATCAGTATTGTTTCTGTAGCCGCACTTTTCTGGCCAGAACAGACTTCATTGCCCAAAAAAGGCACTTTTCTGGGTGAGGAAAATATTGTAGGCGCAGATGTTGCCTGGATTCTGGCTTCTTCAGGATTGGTTCTATTGATGACGCCAGGACTTTCTTTTTTCTATGGCGGAATGGTCGGTAAAAAGAATATGATTTCTACGATGCTGCAGAGTTTTATCGCATTGGGCGTCATCAGCATTCTCTGGGTCGTGGTAGGTTTCAGTTTGTCTTTTGGCGAATCTATAGGCATTACAATTGGCGGACAGCATTACGGACTTATAGGAAACCCAACCACCTATCTGTTTTTCAACAATGTCGGCGTTTTGCCGCACAGCCAGATGGCTTCTACGATTCCTTTTGTATTGTTTGCTATGTTTCAGATGAAGTTTGCGGTCATCACACCTGCTTTGATCACGGGTTCTTTTGCCGAGCGCGTCCGGTTTATTTCCTACCTCTTATTTATGGTTTTGTTTAGTTTAATCATTTATACGCCGCTCTGTCATATGGTGTGGCATCCGGACGGACTTCTGAATAAATACTTCGGCGTCAAAGATTTTGCTGGTGGAACAGTGGTTCACATGAGTGCAGGATTCGCCGCTTTGGCTGGCGCGATGATGATCGGTAAAAGAAAAAATCCGCACCACGAGCCTTCAAATATTCCTTTTGTAATCCTTGGAACAGGAATGCTCTGGTTTGGATGGTTTGGCTTCAACGCAGGTTCAGCTTTAGCAGCCAACGCTACTGCCGCAATGGCTTTTGGCACCACCACAGTCGCTTCGGCAACTGCAATGCTGTCGTGGATCTTTTTTGACAGGGTCAACGGACGAAAGGTTTCTGCCCTCGGTGCCTGCATCGGAGCGGTTGTCGGTCTGGTCGCCATCACACCTGCAGCTGGCTTTGTGACTTTACCACACGCCATTTTCATTGGTTTTATTTCAGCCATAGTTTCCAATATAATGTGCCATTGGAAACGCCTCAAAAAAGTGGACGATACATTGGATGTTTTCGCCTGTCACGGCGTTGGCGGTATTATGGGAATGATTCTGACGGCAATTCTGGCGAAGGGCGAAAATGCAAGTCTTCTTCACGGCGGTTTTGATGTCTTTGCGCATCATATGATGGCTCTGGTTCTGGTTTCCGCATTCACATTTTTAGGATCTTTACTATTATATAAAGTCACAGATATGATAATTCCATTAAGGGTTGCCGAAGATTCCGAAAGCATCGGTTTAGACCTTTCTCAGCACGACGAGAGTCTGGTTTAAGCATTATTAATGTTTTGATATTAAGGAAGCCTCACTGATTTTATTGGTGAGGTTTTTTATCTCAATTATTTGTGCAGCTTAATCCGCCTTCCACTTCCGCTTTTTGTGTTGTTGCGATTGACGTGAAATCATTAAGTGAACGTTCCAGAATCGCAACAACAAAAAAGAGCTCCGTTCAAACCTAACGGAGTGGTTCATCGATTCAAATAAATAAAATAGAAAAAATGAGATACGTCGGGCTGCGCTTCGCAAAGTTGAGGATTTGCCTTTCAATTCAAACTTTCTCCTCAAAACAGACCCAAAATCCGCCGAAAAATCTCTAAATTCGTGTCTTAAAATTTTTAAAAATGACGAAATTTGGAGTAGATGCGGCCAGTTTTTATGTGCCTTCTTTATATTTAGAAATTAAAGATCTGGCTGAACAGAGAGGAATAGAACCGGCAAAATTGGAAAAAGGACTCGGCCTCCACAAGATGGCGTTGCCGGATGTCCACGAGGATTCCGCCACGTTTGCAGCAGAAGCGTTACTCAAATTAATTCAGGATTATAATCTCAATCCCAAAGAAATTTCCAGAGTCTATCTCGGTACAGAAAGCGCATTGGATGCAGCAAAACCCACTGCAACTTACGCTGTTCAAATGGTAGAAGAATACCTCACCGAAGATTTTGGTGAAAGAAGTTTTAAGAACTGCGACGTCGTAGATATGACTTTCGCCTGCGTAGGAGCGGTCGATGCTCTGCATAATTCATTAGATTTTGTAAGAGCCAATCCACTCAAAAAAGCAATTGTAATCGCCAGTGATTACGCCAAATATGAACTCGCTTCCTCCGGTGAATATACCCAAGGCGGTGGCGCTGTTGCACTTTTGGTTTCAGCTAATCCACGCTTACTCGAGATTGATAATAATTGGGGCGTTGCCACAGAAAGCGTTTTCGATTTCTTCAAACCCAGACGCCATTTTTCCAAATCGGACTTGACTCACGCGCCGGAAAATTTTCCGGACAAGATTGAAGTCTTTACAGATGAACCGGTTTTTGACGGTCAGTATTCTAATCAATGTTATCAGGACAGAATCCGCGAGGCTTATGAACATTACAAAGATCAGACTTTTACAGTAAGGCCGTACGAAAACTGGCGCTATCTGATTTTCCATTTGCCGTACGCATTTCACGGAAAAAGAGTCTTTACCGAGATTTATAGTTTAGAAAATAAACTGGATTTTTCTGATCCAGAGAAACAAAAAGCCATTGCCAAATCCGAAGATTACATCAGCTTTATCAATGACAAAATAGAACGTTCTCAGCGCGCATCTTCCGAAATCGGGAATATGTACACGGCTTCTATCTTTATGGCTTTGCTTTCTGCACTACAAATTTCGTTTAATGAAAATGAAGATCTGACAGAACAGGAAATTGGTTTCCTCGCGTACGGCAGTGGCTCCAAAGCTAAAGTTTTTGTCGGAAAGATGGCTCCTGAATGGAAATCTGTTGTCACAAAATGGAATCTTTTTGAAGAACTGAATAAGAGGCATCAAATCAATTTTGAAACCTATGAAAAGTTACACCGCAAACAACTGGAATTGTCAGTTAACGAAAATTACAAAGGCTTCGGACTGATAAGAATTGAAAAAGAAAGTCCAGTTTTAAAAGGTGCAAGATATTACAGTTGTCAAAAATAAAATTAATCACAGAGACAGTTTTTATATTAAAATTATCTGTGTCTATGTGCTTCGAAACCCAAACATATAAAATCGAAAACGAGCAGAAATTTCTGCTCGTTTTCTTTTGAAAATATCTATAACTAACTACTAACTAATATTAACTAAATCTTAATGATCAAATATAAGAATTAAATCTTAAAACATCAGCATTTTCTTATGTTAAAAAACTCATAAAGTATTAAAAATCCATTATTTAACAATTATTTAAGAGCTAGTAGTTACTGTTGTGAGTGATAATATATCTAACTTAGCCTTAATCAAATATTAATTCAGTATTAATAAAATCAAATATTATTATGAGTACAACAGCAGAACACAAACAAAACTCGACCACCCTGGCGTGGCCGGAATTCAAAGCAAAATATGATAACTATATCGGCGGAAAATTTGTGCCTTCGGCTGGCGGCAAATATTTCGACGTGATCTCTCCAATCAACGGACAGGTTTTTACACAGGCAGTACATTCCAATAAAGAAGATCTGGACAATGCTGTCAATGCGGCAGCAGAAGCTTTCAAAACCTGGAAAGATACTTCAGCCACAGAGAGAAGTATCATTCTCAATAAAATAGCAGACAGAATAGAGGAGAATCTGGAATACATCGCAACGGTTGAAACTATAGATAATGGTAAAGCCGTAAGAGAAACTTTGGCAGCCGATATTCCTCTGGCAATTGACCATTTCAGGTATTTTGCTTCGGTAATCAGAGCAGAAGAAGGCTCGCACAACGAATTAGATAAAGACACCGTTTCACTGATTGTACACGAGCCACTTGGTGTAATTGCGCAGATTATTCCGTGGAATTTCCCAATCCTGATGGCGGTTTGGAAACTTGCTCCAGCTTTGGCAGCAGGAAACTGCGTAGTTTTGAAGCCCGCAGAGAGTACACCCGTATCTATTATGGTTTTGATGGAACTGGTTGGCGATTTGCTTCCTCCCGGTGTTGTCAATATCGTTAATGGCTTCGGAGCTGAATTAGGAAGGGCACTTGTCACCAATCCAAAAGTTAACAAAGCCGCTTTTACAGGTTCTACGGTAACAGGAAGAATGGTAATGCAGTATGCGACAGAAAACATCATTCCGGTAACGCTGGAATTAGGTGGTAAATCACCAAATATCTTCTTCAGTTCAGTAATGGACGCAGATGATGAGTTTCTGGACAAGGCGGTGGAAGGTGCAGTAATGTTCGCTTTAAATCAAGGTGAAATTTGTACTTGCCCGTCAAGATTGCTGGTTCAGGAAGATATTGCGGATGCATTCATTGCCAAAGTAATCGAGCGCACAGAAGCTATCAAAATCGGAAATCCATTAGATAAAACGGTGATGATGGGAGCACAGGCTTCGAAAATCCAGAAAGATAAAATTATGGGTTATTTGAAATTGGGTAAAGAAGAAGGCGCCGAAGTCCTTACAGGTGGCGATGTGAATACTGTTGAAGGTCTGGAAGAAGGCTATTATATTAAACCAACCATCTTCAAAGGGAACAACAGAATGAGAATTTTCCAGGAAGAAATCTTCGGTCCGGTGGTGGCTTTCACTACTTTCAAGGATGAAGCGGAAGCTCTTGAAATTGCGAATGATACGATTTATGGTTTAGGAGCCGGCGTTTGGACGCGTGACGCACATCAGTTATACAACATTCCGAGACATGTGGAAGCGGGTAGAGTTTGGGTCAACCAATATCACGCTTATCCTGCCGGTGCACCTTTCGGAGGTTACAAACAGTCGGGAATTGGTAGAGAAAATCACAAAATGATGCTCGACCATTACCGTCAGACCAAAAATATGTTGATTTCTTACAGCAAGAATAAATTAGGGTTCTTTTAATCTTAATGTTTTATCATTAAGTTTAAAACTTATATGAATATTAACAGTCAGATCTAACTTAATTTTAGCAGCTTGTTTGTCATTCCGTAGGAATCTCAACACGCTGAAAATAAAGCAGTTTAGATTGACTTCGTCGAACCACTTCGTTAGGTTTCCTACGGAATGACAAAATGACTGTTAGTTATCATTTAATGATTGATGAACAAACATTCATTAAAACTTATAAATACTCTGAACCCGACAGAATTTTTGTCGGGTTTTTATTTAACTACAATAATAATGAACACGCAAACTATTTGTAGATTCTAAAATGCAAATCTTCAATTGATACGGAAACATGCACAAAGCTCCGTAGGAGCAAACTGTTAATAGAAAAAATATCGATGAGAGATGTTAAGCTCCGGAGGTGCGACCTGTTAATCATGTTATTATTATTCATTAATTTCAAAATAAAAAGATGGAAACTAAAGATAAAATCTCAAGACTTTCTGTGACCGATGAGGCTATGGAACTCATCTGGGAACTCGAGAAAAAACACGGCGAACTGATGTTCTACCAGGCTGGCGGCTGCTGCGAAGGCACACAACCGCAATGCTTTGAAAAAGGTGGCTACTTTCCCAGGATGAATGACGCCATGATCGGCACCATCAACGGCTTCGAATTCTGGATAGACCGCGACCTTTTTGAATACTGGAAATATTCGCATTTCACTTTGGACGTTCTGGAAGGCTGGGGACCGGGCGGATTTTCTCTAGAAACGCCTTTGGGAAAGACCTTCAAAGTGCATTACCGACTGTTCACGCCGGAGGAATTGGAAAATCTGGAACCTGTGAAAAGAAGTGAATAGAAGTTGAAAACGTGACATAGCCCCGATAGGAACGGCATCCTTTTTTGCTTTTAGCGCCAAATTTCTTTCGGCGGCAATACGTTCTGAAAGCAAAAAAGATACAGTGGATAGCGGGAATAGCTCCTAAAAAATCAGACTGTTTCTACTTTTACGAACTTCGACACAATCATACTTGCAAGAATATTCCCTACGGAATTGAGGACTGTCGCCAGCGGATCCACCAATGTTCCGATGATAATGACCGCAGGCACGACATCAGCTGGGATTTTATAAACCGAAATCATCAGCATTTCGCCAATGTAACCGCCATTTGGAATACCACCGGCGACTGCACTTACGAAAACCGTGATTCCGAGAGCCATTATGAGATTAACAGGTTCGAAGAAATTCCAGCCGAGAAGCTGAAACGCAACATATATTTTGATGATGGAGGAGATGGACGAGCCGTTTTTGTGAATTGTAATTCCGATAGGAATAACGACGTTGGCGATGGCAGCGGGAACGCCCATTCTTTTGGCAGATTCTATCGCGACTGGCATTGTCGCCAGACTGCTGCACGTGCTGATGGCTGTTGCGGTCGGCAAAAGACTTTCTCTCCAGAATGCTTTCACGCCCTTTCCACCTTTCCAGACGAAGGCGTAAAGACTGAAAAATACGATAAAATAAATCGTTCCGGCAATGTAATAAAGTCCCAACGGTTTGGCATAAAATCCAAAAAGCTGAGGTCCAATCGTGCCAACCTGATACGCAAAATAGGCGCCTAATCCAACAGGCGCGACTTTCATAATTAATAATAGAAGCTGCTTCATCACTTCGTTTCCAGAGAGGATGAAGTTTTGGAATGCCTTTCCCATTTCGCCAGATTTTCTGATGGAAATCCCTACTAAAAAAGAAAAGACCAAAAGTGCAAGCATATTTTGTCTTGAGAAAAGATGATAAAACTCGCTGACGGTGAAGAATCCTACGATCTGATCATTGATGCTGGTGTCGGATTTTATGTTTTCTGTGATGGCTTCGTGGATATTTGCAGGTGTTTCCGTTGGAAAAAAATAAACCAGTACGATGCAAAATGTGGCCGAAATCAGGATGAAACTCAGGAATGTCAGAACCATCGTTCCAATAATTTTTCCAAGTTGATTTTGCTGCTCGATGCCTGAAATGGCGGAGACGATTGCGAAAAATACGAGCGGAATTACCGTGACGAAGAGCAGATTAAGGAAAATATCACCAATTGGTTTGAGATAAACAACAAAATCCGGCGTGAAAATTCCCACAAGACTTCCGATGAAAATCCCGATAAGAAGCAGGATGATATTGCTGTAGTTTTTCCAGAAAGATGGTTTCATGCCTCAATTTTGATCAAAGATAATTATTTCTGAACCACAAAATGTAGATTAGCCTAAATCAAAATTATAAAATGTATATCATAAATAATATTGACTTTGTCATTCCAGAGTAATCTCAACTGTCTAGATTCCTCCGGAATGACAAAGCGTTGTTTTATTCTGCAATTAATTGATTTGAGAGCAAAAAATTACCGAAATTTGTTTCTATGAAAACAGCAGTTTTAATCACCATTGGCGACGAGATTCTCTCCGGAAACACCGTTGATACCAATTCCAATTTCATTGCGACGCAACTCAAAGAAATCGGGATCAAAGTTCTGAGGATTTTTACTATTCCTGATGATGAAGCGACCATCGTTTCTACGCTGGGGAAAGCTTTCGGAATGGCCGATGTTGTAGTGACAACCGGCGGATTGGGTCCTACGAAAGATGATATCACCAAGAAAGCTTACGCTGAATTCTTTGGGGACGAACTGGTTTTTTCGGATCAAGTTTATGAACATTTGAGAGCTTATCTGGAGCAGCGAAACCGCCTTTGGATTTTGGAGCATAATAAGGAACAGGCTGTTGTCCTGTCAAAAGCTCGTGTTTTTCTTAATTATTTTGGGACGGCGCCCTGTATGGTTTTGGAAAAGAATGGGACTTTCTGTTTCAGTTTGCCGGGCGTTCCGTACGAGGTGAAACCTTTGGTGAAAGATCAAATCATCCCTTTTTTGAAAGATAAATTTGAATTGAATCATATTGTGACGAGAATTGTTTCTGTGGTTGATATTCCGGAAAGTATTCTCTCAGAAAATATTGAAAGCTGGGAATTGGCCTTGCCGGAACATATTTCACTGTCTTATTTGCCCATCGGAACGAGGGTGAAATTGAGATTGACCGCCTCAGGGAGTTCTCAGGAGAAATTAAATCAGGATCTTGAAACTGAGATTCAGAAATTAATCCCAATCATCGGCGAAAATATCATTGCCACTCACGAAGACAAAATCGAGAAAATCCTTGGCGAATTGTTGAATGAGAGAAAATTGACCATTTCGGTTGCGGAAAGTTGTACGGGCGGTGAATTGTCACGCCTGGTGACTTCGAATACCGGAAGTTCCAAGTATTTCATCGGCGGAATTGTATGTTACGCTACCGAGAAGAAAATTGATATCCTGAAAGTTAATCCGGCAACAATCGAGGAATTTACAGTTGTGAGTGAGCAAGTCGCTTCTGAAATGGCGAAAGGTGGTCAGAATTTGTTTAAAACAGACATTTCGGTTTCTACCACTGGCGTCGCCGGTCCCGGAAAAGGTGAGGATGGCAAAGACGTGGGAACGGTTTACTACACGATTAGAATTGGAGATGAAGAAACCACCTCAAAATTGTTTCTTCCACATCTGGAAAGGATTGATTTTATGCATTTCGTTTCGCAGAAAGTGCTGCAGGATATTGTTTCATTGCTCATCAAAAAATAAAAAAAGACAGCTGCAATGGCTGTCTTTGTAATTTCTAATATCTAACCTCTATTTTAGAATTTCCTTAAGAAAAGTCAACGTGTGATTCCACGCGCGTTTCGCCATTACTTCATTGTAATCCGGCGATTCCGGGCTTGTAAAAGTATGTTTGGAATTGGCGTACGTGATGATTTGAAAATCTGTTTTACCGGCTTTAAGTTCCGCAATCAGGTTCGTCATATCTTCAGGCTTTACACTTTCGTCGTCGGCAGGATTTTCTACAAGAACTTTGGTTTTGATGGGAACATTCAGTCTGTCATTTCCTTTCGCCAAACCACCGTGGATAGACACAACGCCAGCAACAGGAAACTGTGCTCTTGCCGTTTCCAAAGCACCGGTTCCACCAAAACAATAACCGATTACAGCGATCTTATCAACATTTGCACCTTGCTTTTTTAATTCTTCCAACGCGACAGAAATCCTTTGCTGATACGCTTTGTAATCCTGCTTGTAGCTTCCGGCAATTTTTGCTGCAGCAGCATTGTCCGCGGGAATATTTCCTTCGCCATAAATGTCGGCTACAAAGGCGATATAACCTTGTTTTTCCAGTTGGAGCGCTGCATTCTTCGCTTCATCATCAATGCCTTTCCAAGCTGGCAATATCAAAACGCCGGGCAGTTTTTTTCCTGCATTGGAAGTGACAAGTCCGTTCAGTTTCTGAGTTCCGTCTTTGTAAGCAATTGTTTTCAATGTCTGTGCTAATGTAAGTTGCATTCCTAGAAATACAGTTAATAATGTGAGTGAGAGTTTCATATTTAAGATTTTGTTTGATTAATTTTCTTCTGTTTAAAGACATTTGTTAAGTTCATTAAAAGTACAAATAAACTGAATACCACGAGCTGAATTCCTACGTAATGCCATCCGCCCATTTCCCAACATTTCAGTCCGATGAAAGTTCCCAGTGCGCCACCAACGAAATAGGAGGTCATATAAATCGTATTGATCCTGCTGTTTGCTTTCTCATCTAATCGATAAATTAGCGCAACATTTGTGACCTGGATGGACTGTACGCCAACATCAATGAAAATAACGGCGATAATAATTGAAATTAAATAGCTCGGAAACAGAAAAATAACAACTGAACCAGCCACTAAAATAACACTTGCAATAAGTTGTGTGTATCGGGAATCGCCTTTGTCGGAAGCTTTTCCAATCAATGGCGCAACCAAGGCACCTGCAATTCCCAACATTCCGAAAAGTCCAATCGTGTCTGAACTGTAATTGTACGGTTTCTCAATCAGTAAAAATGTCAAAGTTGTCCAAAATGAACAAAACACGGCAAACGCAATCCCGCCCAACAAAGCCATAAATCGCAATTGAGGAAATCTCTTCAACTGATAAAACGATGATGATATTAATTTAAAATACGATTCTCTGAACGTCGGTTTTACACTCGGTAACTTGAAATAGACAAATGCCAAAGAGAAAACCGTGAATCCAGCCGAAAGATAATACACCATTTTCCAACCGCTCCATTCCGAAATATAACCGCTGAAAACCCTCGCCATCAATATTCCGACAAGAATTCCGGTGAAGATAATTCCGACATTTTTGCCTTTCTCATTGCCAGATAATTCTGCGGCCATTGGCAAAATGACCTGTGCTGCAACGGCCGTCAATCCTAATAATAAACTGAATAAAAAAATAAAATAGTAATTCGTAACCAAACCTATTCCTATTAGAACAAAAAAGAGAGTTCCCAGTAAAGTCAGAATTAATTTCTTGCGGTCAAGCTTATCGCCCAATGGAACTAAGGTCAAAAGTCCGGCGCCATAACCAACTTGTCCGAGGCCTACCATTATTCCCATTTTACTTTCTGGAACACGGAAACTTTCAGCAATCTGATGCAAAATGGGTTGCGCAAAATAGATATTGGAAACACTGATTCCTGCAACGACGGCCATTCCTAAAACCTGAGCTTTACTCAGTCGTGATTGTACTTCTGACATCGCTTATTTTGAAGCTTGGTTAAGCATTTCCAAATCTTCGGAATCCAAATGTAATTTTGGCGCATCAAATATGGTTTGCAATTGTCTTTCGCTCGTCGCACTTACGATTGGCGCTGTGATTAATGGATTTGCTAACAACCAAGCCAACGAAACTGTTGCAGGTTGAGACTGGTGTTTTTCTGAAATTCTGTCGAGTGCACTCAAAACTGCTTTTCCTTTGTCATCAAAATATTTCTTGATTCCAGCGCCTCGAGTTGTTTTTTCAAAATCTTCTTCGGTTCTGTATTTCCCTGTTAAGAATCCTGCGGCCAAAGACCAATAGGGAAAAGCGCTCAATCCGTATTTTTCCACTAATGATGCATATTCCGTCTCGAATTTTTCTCTTTCCACCAAATTATAATGTGGCTGAAGCGCAACATATTTTGGCAAATTATTTTTCTCCGACACTTCAAAAGATTCAATCAACCTTTCCGGCGAAATGTTAGAAGCACCGATATATCTCACTTTTCCCGCTTTTATTATTTCGTCGTAAGCAGAAAGTGTTTCTTCAACGGGCGTTACTTTGTCATCAAAATGCGTGTAGTATAAATCAATATGGTCTGTGCCGAGACGTTTCAGCGATTCGTCAACAGATTTAAGAATGTGCTTTTTGCTGATGTCGAAGCCGTGTTCTTTGGTTTCGGAACCCACTTTTGTGGCGAGAACGATGTCTTGTCGGTTCTTTTTTTCCTTCATCCATTTTCCGATGATTTCCTCGGATTGTCCGCCTTTTCCGTTCACCCACCAGGAATAAGTGTCGGCTGTATCGATGAAATTAAATCCACCTTCTTCAAATTTATTAAGGATGTTGAATGATTCTTTCTCGTCCAAAGTCCATCCAAAAACATTTCCTCCGAAATTGATTGGAGCGATTTCTAAGTCTGTATTTTTAATATTTACTTTTTTCATTTTGATAATTTATTATTTTAAAAATTCCTTAACAGGTTTGATGAATCGGTCAAAAACCTCGATGTGCGGCAAATGTCCCACATTGTCGAGTTCCACCAGTTTTGAACCTTTGATTTTTTTCTGAGTTTCTTTGCCAAGAATTTGATATTGTCCCATTTTCGCGGCAACGTCCGGATCTTTCACATTATTTTTTCCAATCGCCGTTCTGTCGCGGGTTCCGATGATTAACAAAGTAGGAACTTTCAGATTCTGAAATTCATAAACCACAGGCTGTGTGAAGATCATATCAGAAGTCTTGGCATTCACCAAAGCGACTTTTGGATAATCGGGAGCTTTTGTCCAGCCTGTTAAAAGATAAACCCACTCGTCATATTCCGGTTTCCACTGGTTATCATAATAAGATTGATTCTGATATTTTTTTGTCGATTCGTAATCGGCTTTCAGTTCGGTTTCGTAATTTTTATCGATAGCAGTGTAAGGTGCAACCAACTTCCAATCTTCCAGGCCGATTGGATTTTCAAGGATTAATTTTTCAACAGTTTCGGGATACATTAATGCAAATCTTGTCGCTACCATTCCGCCCATCGAATGTCCCAAAAGATAAATTTTATCAATTTTTAATTCATCCAAAACCGCTTTCGTATTCTGAGCCAATTGCTGAAAAGTAAATTGATAATCAGTTGGTTTTGATGATTTTCCGAAACCAATCTGGTCAGGAACTATGACTCGGAATCCTTCTTTGGTTAAAGCTTCAACCGTTGTTTTCCAATAAGCGCCGTTAAAGTTTTTGCCATGAAGCAGAACGACGGTTTTTCCGTTTGCTTTCTGAGGTTTTACATCCATGTAAGCCATTTTTAAATCCTGATTCTGACTTTTAAAATTTAGAAAACTGACCTCATAAGGATATTTATAATTTGTCAGCATAATATCCAAAACAGGTCGATTTTCCTGAGCTGAAAGCTGAATTGATAAAAATAATAGGACTAAGTATTTCAAATATTTCATAAAATTGATTTTAAGGAGTAGGTTCCGGTTTGTACTTCTGCCAAAACCAAACCAATCCCACGAGATATAAAGAATGCAAAAGCTGAGATTCTATCGCGCTCCAGTTTTCGATAGATGAACTTCCAAAAATCAAAATGCTCATCAAAGCTAAACCGGCAAACAAACTATATTTCATCCGGAATCCAATTAATAATGATAATCCAATCAGAAACTCAGCAATCGGCAAAACGTACCCGAACGGAACGATCAGAAATTCCGGAATCACAGATTTTTCCATCGTCGTCACCAGCCAATCTGTGAAAGCCGGCAACTTTGGTAATCGCACCAAACCGTGTCCCAGTAATGAAACGGCGATTGGTAATTTGAGGAAGAAAAAAGTAGTTTTGAAGTCTTTCATAGCTTAATTTTAATTTGGTTCGGTAAGAATATGAACAGAAATAATCTCTCGCAGATTGGGCAAATTTCGCTGATTTATTTGTGTAAAAATCTGCGCCATCTGCAAAATCTGCGAGAATCAAGATCACTTGAAACTTATTTAAGATGGCTTTAAAAAATCCGCCTTGGGATTCATAGCTTAATTTTAAAATTGGTTCAATAAGAATATACACAGAATAATCTCTCGCAGATTGGGCAAATTTTGCTGATTTATATTTAGAGGTGAAAATCTGCGCCATCTGCAAAATCTGCGAGAATAGGATCACTTCAACTTATTTCAAATGGCTGTAAAAATCCGGCGTAGGATTCAGGCTTTTGTTTTTCCATTGGTGCCAATATGGATAAGTTGGCGGCACTTCACTGGCTTTATCCAGTTTTTCAACCTGCTCACGCGTGAGATTCCAACCGACAGCTTCCAGATTTTGCCTCAACTGTTCCTCATTTCTTGCACCAATAATGATGCTGGAAACGGTCGGACGCTGCAACAACCAATTCAGAGCAACCTGAGCAACAGTCTTTCCAACTTCGCCTGCGACTTCTTCCAATGCATCAATCGTGTTGTAAAAAATCTCTTCCTGAACAACCGCTTCCGGAACAGGGCTTCCGCCTTGCGCAATTCTTCCGTCTTGCGGAATGGGTTTGTTTCGGCCATGTCTTCCGCTCAATCTTCCGGAAGCTAATGGCGACCAGATAATCGAACCGACATTTTGATCCAATCCCAAAGGCATCAATTCCCACTCGTAATCGCGGTTGGCGAGTGAATAATAAACCTGATGCGCAATATATTTGCTCCAGCCATATTTTTCTGAAATCCCAAGAGACTTCATCAGATGCCAGCCAGAAAAATTGGAACAGGCGATATACCGCACTTTTCCGCTGGTCACCAATTCATCCAAAACTTTCAAAGTTTCTTCAATCGGCGTGTTTCCGTCGAAGCCGTGCATATGATAAACGTCGATGTAATCTGTGCCGAGGCGCTTCAGACTGCCTTCGATTTGCTTCAAAATATGGAGTCGGGAAGAGCCTTGATTATTTGGACCTTCGCCAAAGGTGAAAGTTGATTTCGTGGATATAATTAATTGATCCCGGGAAAAATCTTCGATCGCTTTTCCGAGAACTTCCTCCGACTTTCCGTTGGAATAAATATCTGCCGTATCAAAGAAATTGACGCCGGCATCCATACAAATATTGACGAGCTTTTTGGCTTCGTCCACCTGCGTGTTTCCCCAGGCTTTGAAGAAATCACCTTCGCCACCGAAAGTCGCCGTTCCAAAACTTAGAACTGGAACTTTAAGTCCTGATTTTCCTAAAAATCTATATTCCATTTTATTTAATTTCTTTTTTGTGATTATTAATTCTTTGGTAAAACACTTCTACTCCTCTCAGTGTGACAACTCAAAGACTTCTTCTAATTGTCAGGCTGAGCTGAGTCGAAGCTTTTATAGACTTTTCAACTTCTTCATAAATTCCATAATCGCCGGTCTCAATTCCTCAAACAATGGATGTTGTTTGTTCTTGAGCATCACTTCTGTAAATAGCTTTAAGCCTAAAGCAAATTCAGTCGCTGTATTCTCGTCTTCAAAAATTTGCTTTGATTTTACGACTTCAAAAATGTTGAACAAATCATCGTGGTTGTCAAATTCAAAATTTAAATTTTTTGTGCCTTGAGAACCATCTTTTAATGTCAATTCTTTTAAATCGATTTGATAATTATTATTTCTTTTTTCCATTATTAGAAAGCATTTACCAAATCGTCAATCGTCTTAATTTCTTCCTTTGATAGATTGATGTCCATCGCTTTTGCATTCTGAACGGCTTGTTCGGCATTTCTGGCACCAGCCAAAGCAATCGTAATTCCGGGTCTTTCGATTGTCCAATGCAGAACCAATTGTCCAAGTGTTGCATTATGCTCGTCGGCAATCGGTTTGATTTTGTTCAGAAGTTCATTGGTTTTATTAATGAAATCTGGCTGAAAATGAGGATGACCAGCTCTGTGGTCGCCTTCCTGGAACTTGTAATCCGACGTGATTTTCCCAGTCAGTAATCCTCTTTCCAAAGGACTGTAGGCCAAAATAGATTTGTTATTTTCTATGCAATACGGAACGGTTTCGTCCTCAATCCCACGATTCACCATACTGAATGGAATCTGGTTGGAGACTAATTTCAATGTTTTCTCGGCTTCAGCCATTTGTTGTGCATCATAATTACAAACGCCGGCAAAACGGACTTTCCCTTGTTCGATTAACTTTGAAACGGCTTCAAAAGTCTCATCAATCGGCGTTGTAACATCTGGCCAATGGATTTGGTAAAGGTCGATGTAATCTGTCCCAAGTCGTTTCAAACTTTGCTCACATTCGAAAATGATGCTTTCTTTTCCGGCGTATTTATAAATGTCGATATCATTTCCGTCGTTATTTTTGCTCTTCATTGCGAGAGTTCCTTTGTCAAGATCCCAACGCATTCCAAACTTGGTGAGGATTTGAACCTTGTCGCGGGAAATATCTTTTATCGCTTCGCCTACAATTTCTTCGCTCGTTCCCTGTCCGTAGATTGGTGCGGTGTCAATTGAAGTGACGCCAACATCGTAAGATGCTTTGATGGCTTCAATTGCTTCGTTTCTGTCTGTGCTTCCCCACATCCATCCGCCGGCAGCCCAGGCTCCGAAGGTGATTGCTGAGATTTCTAAATCGCTGTGTCCTAATTTTCTGTATTCCATTTTGTCTTTGATAATTTTAAATTCTGAGTTCCAATTTCTGTGCCTTGGATTTTCTATACAAATGTTGTGAAAAATTAAAAAAATCAGCTTGTACAATTAATTCAAATAATTGTACTTTTATGCTATCGTAATGAATTTAAAATTAGTTTAATATTGTGAAAAAACTGCAGTTTGAGTCTTTGGTAATTAGTGATTTGGAAGGTCAAGATTATGGTCATCCGTCGCACAGCCATACTTATTATGAGATGGTTTATGTCTTGAAAGGGAATGGCAATCATCACATCAACAACATTATTCTGCCTTACAAATGTGGCGACCTTTTCCTGATTTCACCCGACGACCAGCATTATTTCGAATACAATAAATATTCAAGATTGATATTCATAAAGTTTACTGACGATTATTTTAAAGGCAACAAACATCTTTCTCCGGATTCTTTCGCGATGAATTCACCGGAAAATGTGATGCGAAAACAAGTTCTTAAAGAGAAAAAACTCATCTTCTCAGAACCCTGCAAAACAATTCTGAAAAAGACAATTGAAAATATCCTGTCTTACAACTGCAGAAAAGATGTTTCCACGTCGCCGATTGTTTTTTATCAAATCCTTTCAATATTCGGATTGATAAAAGAAGCGACTTCCAAAATGGACATCAGACTGGACGTTGGGCTTCAGAATAAGGAAGATGTGATTTCGTACATTCATCAGAATATCTATCAGCCGGAGACGATTCGAATCAAAAATATTGCTTATCATTTCAATATTTCACCGACTTATTTTAGTGCTTATTTCAAACGGAATTTTGAAGTTTCCTACCGCGATTATGTTAATGATTATAGGATGGCGTTGATAGAAAGACGGATGGAATCCGGACAAAATACAATCAAGCAAATCGCTTATGAGTTTGGTTTTACGGACGAAAGCCACTTGTCGCATTACTTCAAAAATAAGAAAAGCAAAACGCTGGGTTCGTACAAAAATAAGAGCAGAAGTTTAGCTTAAAGCCTTGATGCATTCTTCTCGAATCTTCCATAATTCTTCTAACGAAAATGGAATTTGAGGGTTTTCTGCAAGCCAGTTTTTCAAATAATTTCTGTGAAATTTAATTTTGAATTGATTGATTTGATGAGGTTCGATTTCAATTTCTTCCAAAAGGTCGTTGATGAAATCATTTTCAGAAGAATTCTTCTTCGTGAAGTCTAAGATTTGATTCTTGAATTTCAGATAATTATGAGCTTCCGGAATGTATTCTAAATCATAATTTTTCAGGACCGATTTTATCTTCGGTGTATTTTCTCCATTCATTCGGAAAATACCGAGAATCAATTTAAAATCAGGCTGATTGTTTTCTCCTGCCAATTTTTTAAGAAGTGCGTGTTTTGTACTGCAAGTTCCGCAATTTTCTGTGAAAACGGTCGCAAGATTATCTTTGTTTAGGTTTCTTCGGTAAGGTAAATTCCTGACAAATTCCGAAGCCGAAAAAAAATCTGAACAATGATTTTGTTTGAAGAGTCGGGAGATTTCTTCGTCAGAATTAATATTGAAATTGAATGAATTCATAAGTTATAGAAGTAATTTATTCAATTGCGTAGTTCAGCCCGATGTTTAGTAATTTTAAAGATAGGCTTTAGCCGAATATTATCTAAGTTTTGGCTAAAGCGTAATTGATTTTTTATTTTGAAAATGGGCTAAAGCCCATTCCTATTGTTTTTTTTTAGATTTCATCGCCCTCACTTTCTTCACAGAATCATCAGCCAATAATTTTTGATAATCTTCAGATTCAGCCGGAATCAATTGCACTTTAGAATCTTCATTATGAAAAATCCCAAATCCGTTTTTCTTGGCTAAAGGCGAAGTCCGCAAGCAAGGTTGACCTTTTGAAAAGAATTTCTGTTTCTCCTCCTCAATTTCAGAAGGCGAAATGTCATTTCGTTCCGCAAAAATTTCAAATAACAATTCGTCGGAAGTATATTTCAAAGGTTGTTTCGACAGCTTTTCGAATTGATAATTGGCAATCGTTTTCTTCTCATTTTTCACCACCGGAATCACCGCTTTGGAAACCGGAGAATCTTCTGCGATTTCTATTAAGGTGTTGGTGTAATTGGTGGTGTGGAGTTTCATTAAATTAAGATAACTGAATTACTATTAATTTAATTTGAATGTTTTTGCAACCTTTTTATAAATTTCTAAATTTTTTTCTTTATCGTCCTTTGCTTGTCCAACAATCAAATAATACTCTTTATTGGGAGTGAATAACATAACTAAATAGATTAGTTGTTTACTGTTATCTTCAGCAACAATTTCATAACCTTCCATATCAGAAATTGTTACCTTATCGATTGTTTTGATTATTGAGTTGCTTGCGTCAGGTAATTTTTTTAGTCTATCAATAGAAAACTGTTTGTAATCAGAGTTCACTTTATGTCCTAAAGAATATGACACTCCTATCAAGCCTTTATCCGTCGGAATTTTATCATCTTCACTATAAAGTAGAGACCCTGCTAAGGATTTTACGAGCTTATAATCTGTTCCATCAACATTAATTGAAAAGTTTACAGATTCCAAAGGCTTTTCAACCAACTTTTCATTTCGTTCAATAGTAAACAATGATTTTTTTATTTCATTCCCACTATCCTTTGATTGTTCGGGATAAATTCCATTAACCATCACCGTTATTTTTTTATCACCAAATAATAAAATTTGCTTTAGATAATTTATTCCATTTGCTTGTTGGCTAACTTTAAAAAGCATTGCATCAGAGTTTTTGTATCTAACGTTTTCTTTAGAGAGTAAGTTCATCCCCTTGGTTTTCAAAGCTTCTTTTGTAAAACCTGATACAAGAGAGGAATAAGAAGTTGGAATATCCATAACCATAATTGATGCTCCCGTTTCATTATTTTGAAACCCAGAAAAATTGGTAGACAGGATAAAACCTTCAGGAGGAATCATTGAATATTTGGTTCCCGGAATTTGTACTGACGAAGTTTGTCCAAAACTAAATATTGAAATTAGTAGTAGACTAAAGAGAATGATATTTTTTTTCATAATTATTTTAACAATTAGTAAAATTATTGAATTTCGACTTTACGTTCAAGATTCTTCGACCGCACCAACCACAATCCCACAAACGTCAAAAACCCATTCAGAATAATCAGTTCCACACCAATTCTGTAATCCGTATTATTGGTCACATAAAGATTAATCAAATAAGTCAAAACCGGCGCAAATAGCGTCACCGCCAAGATTGAATACTTTTTTACAATCGTAAATTTCGTCAGAATCCCAAAAGCAAACAATCCCAAAAGTGGCCCGTAAGTGTAACCCGCAATTTCCATAATCAGGTAAACAATCGACTTTTCATTGATGGCTTTGAAAACCATAATCAACGCGAAAAATATTACTGTGAACGTCAAATGAACTTTCATTCTCAATCTTTTCTTTTGCTTTTCGGTTTTTTGCTGGTCTTCATTCATTCCTAATAAATCCACGCAGAAAGAACTCGTCACAGCTGTCAAAGCACCATCAGCAGACGGAAACAAGGCGGAAATCAATCCAATAATGAAAATCACAGAAAGCGCCATCGGAAAATGACCCAGAGACAATGCAGGGAAAAGGTCGTCACCCATAATATTGGTCACATTTCCAGCTGCATCTTTGAATCCGAAAAGGTTCGTCACCACTTCTTTTCCATCCACAATATTCGTTACGGTAGAGTAGCCTGCTCCATTTTGTATCGCAAAAAGATAAAGCAATCCACCCAAAAACAAGAACGCCAGATTCACAAAAAGCAAGGTTCCCGCAAATGTCAGCATATTCTTTTTCGAGTTTTTCAGATTGTCCACCGAGATGTTTTTCTGCATCATTTCCTGGTCAAGACCTGTCATCGCAATCGTTATGAACATCCCACCCAGAATGGTTTTCAGGAAAAAAGTCTTGGAATTAATATCAGTATTAATGAAATGTGTGTACTGCTTTTGCTCAAGAATAGAGTAGGCTTCACCGAAAGACAGATTCAAATTCGATAAAATATATACGATGCATGCAATCAGACTCAAAATCATAAACGACGTCTGCAACGTATCCGTTATGACAATCGTTTTCACGCCACCTTCAAACGTATAAAGCAAAATCATCAACAACAGCACAAAAGCCGTTACCCAAAACGGAACGCCAAGAGCTTCCAATAGGAAAATCTGAAGAATATTTACGACCAGATACAACCTTGCCGTCGCCCCAATCGCTCTCGAAATAATGAAAAACAAAGACCCGATTTTATGCGCCTCTACATTGAATCTTCGACCCAAATAAGTGTAAATCGAAGTCAGATTCATCCGGTAATAGAGTGGAAGCAGAACGCCCGCCACAATGAAATAACCGATGAAAAAACCAATCACCATCATATAATATTCGAAACCGCCAAACGCATAATCGCCCGCCGTCATCTTCCCGACCGTGCCCGGAACCGAGATAAACGTGACGCCCGAAAGCGACGTCCCAATCATCCCAAACGCCACCAGCCACCATTTACTTTTCTTGTTTCCAATGAAAAAAGACTGGTTGTCCGAGTTACGGCTTGTAAAATAAGAGATGACCAAAAGCCCGATAAAATAGGCAAAAACGAATAATAATAAAATAGTTCCCGGATTCATTGTTCAAATTTGAGTTGAACAAAAATAGTTTTTTTATCGCATTGGTGTGAAAATAATTATTTGGGCAGCTTTATCCGCCTTCCACTCCCAATCTTTTTTGCCGACGTTTTGTTTTTAGTAGAAATTAAGAGCAAGCAAAAAAGGATTTCCGTTCAAGTCGGGCTGCAGATTTCACATCCAAACACGTTTTTGGGCTAAAATTGACGATTTCAAAAACACTTCGACGAAGTTTATATTGAGCGAAGTCGAAATGCTCAGTGTGACATCGAATACCTATTTGATTTTTAAGCAATGTCAGTCTGAGCGGAGTTGAAGACCTTATTTAACCAAAACCAATTACCGCGTCGGAATCATCTTCTTCACAACCATATATATCAAAACCGCAGACAATGCTAGCACAGCAAACGACCCAATCCACAAACTGTCAAACCCAAATTGACTCACCACATAGGTTCCCAAAAACGGCGTGAAAATGAACGAGAAAGAAAAAGCAATCCCATTCAGTCCCATATATGCGCCTTTGTTTCCTCTCTCTGCACGCAAAGCCGTAACAGTAGACATAAATGGCAAAACCCAAATCTCCGCCACAGACAATACCGTCATCGAGAGTAAGAGCAACGCAACGTTACTTCCCAAAAGCAAAATCAAATACGATAATCCAGCCATCAAAATTCCGATGAACAGGATTTGGGGAATCTTCAAAGTCCGCTCTGCTATACTTACTAGAGGCATTTCTAATAAAACAATGATAAATCCGCTGTAACCCAAAATAAACCCAATCGTACTCTGGCTCAGCTTCGCCACATCCTTATAAAACAATGGAATCGTATTGAAAAACTGGAAGAAACAAATCGCAAAAATGGTACAAAGAATACTGTAAAGCAGAAACAGATAATCTTTGTAAGGTGACTGGGCAAGCTTTTTCTCAACGATGATATGGGATTCTGACCGTTTTTTCTCCCTAAAAATCTTATTTCGTTTTCGGAAGAAGATAACGTAGATGATTCCGGCACTCAGCGCGCCGATGGCATTCACAACGAATAGAAAATTGTAAGAAATACCCGATAACATTCCACCCAAAGCCGGTCCAATTGAGAAACCTAGATTGATTGCCATTCTGTTTAATGAGAAAGCTTTGGTCAGATTCTCAGGTCTTGCATATTTTGTAATTGCCACAGAATTAGCCGGTCTAAACGTGTCGCTGATTGTACTTTGAAGGAAAATCAAAAATGCCATCATCTCCACGCTGGGAAAGAATGGAATGATTAAAAATATCGGTGCGCTCAAAAACAAGCTCCAGCTTTGGACGTAATATTCGCCAAATCTGTCCGTCAAAAAGCCACCTAAGTAGGAACCGAGAACAGATCCAATCCCGTAAAAACTTAAAACAATCCCCGCATTCTCCAGACTGAATTTCAGATGGTCTGTCATATAAACACCCAAAAACGGCAAAACCATCGAGCCCGAACGGTTTATGAGCATTACGATAGACAGCATCCAGGCTTCCCGCGAAAGCCCTTTGAAAGTATTGATATAAGAATTGAAAAGTTTCATCTTGATTTCAGACTGCAAATTTACCCAAAAAAGAAAGCCATCCGTAAAGAATGGCTTTCAAAATTATAATATCTAAAATTTAGAATCTGGTTTTCTGTCTAAGGCATTTTAAAACCTCTTGTGGTGATTCTTCCGTAGGCATCTACATATTTCACCTGGACATTACCTTTGTAAGAATTCAGGATCTTCTCTACATCTTTCTGAGAATTGACCGGTTTCCCGTTGATCTCCATCACGATGTAATTATCGACGACACCAATTTTATCCATCTCGCTGCCTTCTGTCACATTTTTGGCAATGACGCCGCTTTCCAGACCATAATCCGTTTTTACTCTTTCGCTTAGAGGTTCAAATTCGGCACCAATTTTTTCAACAACGGTCAAGTCGTCTTTGCTTCTGGATGATGTTCCGCCTTTCAGATCTTTCAGCGTTACATTCACATTGTTGACTTTGCCATTTCTTGTATAAGTTACCGCAACTTTGTCGCCTGGTCTTCTGCTTCCAATCGCTAAAGAAAGGTCGGAGAATCCGGAGATTTCGGTGTTGTCAATTTTGGTAATGATATCACCAGGCTGAATTCCTGCATCCTGAGCACCGCTGTTTTTGGTGATCTCTGTAACGTAGATTCCGTCGCCAGCTTTTAGGTTTTTCTTTTCTTTTTGATTGTAGGCTGCCACTTGCATTTCATTGGACAAGTCTAAACTTCCGACGCCTAAGAAACCTCTTTGTACCAATCCAAATTTCTTGATATCTTCAACGATTTTTCTGGCAAGGTTCGAAGGAACTGCAAATCCATAACCTTCATAATAACCGGTTTTGGACTGAATTGCTGTATTAATTCCAATTAAATCACCATTGACGTTTACCAATGCACCGCCACTATTTCCAGGGTTGATAGCCGCATCGGTCTGGATGAAACTTTCAATCGGTGTTCTGGATTGCTGGCTCAGGATATCAATGCTTCTTCCTTTAGCCGAGATAATCCCTGCAGTTACAGTGGAATTAAGTCCAAGTGGATTTCCCACAGCAAGCACCCATTGTCCCACTTCCGTCAAATCAGAATTGGCAAAATTAAGATAAGGCAAACCTTTCTCCTCAATCTTCAAAAGTGAAATATCTGTGTTGGGATCTGTCCCGATAAGTGTTGCGATGTATGTTTTTTTATTGCTTAAAACAACTTCCAGCTTGTTGGCTCCTGCAACCACGTGGTTGTTAGAAATAATGTAACCGTCCGGCGAAATAATCACTCCAGATCCCAGTCCTGAAGGCATATTTTTGGGTGGCTGCTGAGGTTGTCTCTGCTGATTCCCGCCCTGCGGACCGAAGAAAAAGTCAAACATATCCGTTTCCGGCATTCTCTGAGAAGCCGCGCGATCCTGATAATTTTTTATAGTAACTACAGCGGGAACTGTCGTTTTGGAAGCTTTCACAAAATCATCGCCCACTGCAGATCCAATACCTGCGAAAGATGCTTTGTCAGAAGCTGTTGTGAAGTATGAGAAGTCTTCTCCATTTTTTTCTGAGCTGATATAATGGCTAGCTCCGAAAACTGTTGCTCCGGAAATAACTCCGGTCAATGCATAAGGCATTAGTTTTTTTAAAGTATTCTTCATCTTTATATACATTTCTTTTTTGAGATTATTGATACACAAATTTAATGCTAAATTAGTATGAACTAAAAACTTAGTGTTACAGTTTTAACGAAGTTTAACCAATTTTAAAAATTCCTTAATAGATTTCGATTTTTTTTAAGTCAAATTGGCAGTTTGGCTTTGCGTTCAATATAATAATAGAGGCTTATTGTTATATCGATTGTCATAATCTTGCCAATTTTTGTTTAAGATTATGACTCATATTTTTAGCTTAATCAAAACACTGTAATTTTTGGCAGAACTTTTGTTTTTACCTCTGAAAATAAGTCATATGAAAAAGTCGATAAAAGTTGCTTTGGGATTTGCTGCAGGCGGTGCGTTAATTCTTTTAACACAATTGAGAAAGAAAAAGCAGAGGGAAAACAGCCAATATATGGCGCCGGATGGGAATAAATATCTTAAAAATGAGATGTACAGGAGCGCTGATGGAGAGATCTTTAAAAATGGTAAAAAAGTTCATTTTGAAACACCAAAACATCTTTCCGAAGCCAATAGTAAAATAGATTCCAGAATGGCAAAAAATGCTCGGATGAATGATCAAAATCCGAATAGCAGAAATGTTTCCTACCATCAGAGAGGTGTAAGGCATCATTAAAATTATCAATAATCACGAAATAATAAATTATGGAAACTGAAAATATTGTCGAAAGACTCACCAAATACGAATTTGAAACCACTAACGTTTATACCGGATTCCGTTCTGTAGGAGAGGCGAGGAAGTTTGCAGAGGAGAGAAACGGCAGATTGATGGAGGTCGGTTTTCTGGATGGTAATGACAATCCGGCAGAAGACGATTCCCAGAATCTGATAGCTGAAAACAAATACTATAAAGCATTTGCAGGACCCGATTACAGGATTTTGCATTCGTCAGATGAAGGATTTCAGGAAGTTGCTGAAAAGCTGAAGGAAAGAAAGAATGAACTGACGGAAAAAAGCCCGGATGAAAAATACATTTCGGATTCCGATCCTTTACTGGAAGAAGATCCTGTAATTATACTGTTCAAAGACCAAGTTCAGGAGATCACTTCCAGAGAAAGATCAAAATATCTGATGCATACAAAAGTGTACGAACTCGCTGTGAGTGTACCAAAAACTGATTCTTAACCTATCAAAATTTTTGTAAGATGGCAACTACAAAAAAGTATTCCGAAAAAGCTCAGGACAAAGTGGGCGAAGTAATGCACGAATTCAAGGAAGGGAAATTGAAATCCGGTTCCGGAAAGAAAGTGACCAGCAAGAAACAAGCGGTCGCAATAGGAATCTCTGAGGCTAGGGAAAAAGGTCTCAAAGTCCCGAAAGAGAAAAAATCAAAGTAAAAACATCCGGTTTTCAAGCCGGATTTTTTATGTTTTAAGCCCAGAGTTCAAAAATTTAGTGATTTGGAATGATTTGAAATTTATTAATAACTTTGCAGCCTTATGCCAGAAGCTATTTTTCAACCCAAAACCGTTGCGTTTCACACACTTGGATGTAAACTCAATTTTGCAGAAACATCTACTATTGCCCGACAATTGACAGATGCCGGCTATCAGAAAGTTAATTTTGATGAGCCTGCCAGCGTCTACATTATCAATACCTGTTCTGTGACAGAGAATGCAGACAGGGAATGCAAGCTGCATGTAAAGCGTGCTGCAAAGGCAAATCCAGATGGCTTGGTCGCCATTATTGGCTGCTATGCACAGTTGAAGCCGGAAGAGATCTCTGCAATTACGGGTGTGGATCTTGTTTTAGGTGCAAAAGAAAAATTCAATATTCTGAGTTATCTGGATGACCTTGAAAAGTCTGAAAGCAGGGCAGAAATTCATTCCTGTGAGATAGATGAAGCTGACTTTTTCGTCGGTTCGTATTCGGTCGGCGACAGAACCAGGGCTTTTCTCAAAGTTCAGGACGGTTGCGACTACAAATGTACTTACTGCACAATTCCTTTAGCCAGAGGGATTTCCAGGTCTGATACCATCAATAACGTGGTTGAAAATGCTAAGGAAATTGCGGCACGGGATATTAAGGAAATTGTTTTAACAGGCGTCAATATCGGAGATTACGGAAAGGGCGAATTCGGAAATAAAAAACACGAACATACCTTTCTGGATTTGATTTCTGAACTGGATAAAGTAGAAGGCATCGAAAGAATCAGAATTTCTTCTATAGAGCCCAATCTTCTTAAAGACGAGAGTATAGAACTGGTTTCCAGAAGCAAGCGTTTTGTGCCGCATTTCCACATTCCGCTGCAATCCGGCAGCGACGAATTGCTGAAGAAAATGAAACGGCGTTATCTTACCAATTTATATTATAATCGCGTGCATAAAATCCGTGAAGTGATGCCGGAAGCGGCCATTGGCGTAGATGTAATCGTCGGTTTTCCGGGTGAAACAGAGGAATTGTTTATGGAGACTTACAA